>Ga0183101_1000362_pt4 | contig 17536 bp, 13 predicted proteins | sample Biomet3_FD_127790 | JGI IMG/M metagenome (GOLD analysis project Ga0183101, IMG submission 127790) | Microbial communities from bioreactor (seeded with sewage sludge) at LBNL, California, USA - Biofuel metagenome 3 | ecosystem: Engineered > Bioreactor > Anaerobic > Unclassified ... | reverse complement strand
TAATTTTACGACGGCCCTCAATTTATTAACTCAAATATTCACTTCTTTTCACGGTGAATTATTGCCTCAATTGTTCGAAGGGTATTGGAAGGTGTTCGCTCTCATTGCATTAGGCTTTTTGATGCATTTAATGCCTGATAAGTATGAAAATAAATGGTGTAATTGCGTTATACAAATGCCTTTCGTTGCAAAAATAATAATGGTAGTACTGTTCATCTATGTTGTTATCCAAATAAAAGGTAGTGCCGTTCAGCCGTTCATCTATTTTCAATTTTAGAAAATTCATATACACTTGAGTTTGGGATAAAAACAGTTATAAAAGAACTATTCAAATAATAGGCTATCATAATATATTTGTGTGACTTTATGGTTGGCAATCAATAAGATATATCGAATATCATTATGATAGTCGAATTCAAAGTTATAGAATCTTTCTGTGCTGTCGATGAATTTAATAAGAATTTTGATAAAGAAATGCCCAATCAGATCTTGATCTCTTTATCAAGAATGCGAGGAAGAAATAGAATGTTGTGTTGATGAATTAAATAAATCTGATTACAGCTCTTCGTTTGGCGCTCGATTTATGGCGCCGTGATGCACAAGAAAAGAATATTATGGAAATTGTAAAGGTGGGATCCGATTTGTATGATAAGTTTGTACTTTTTACCGAGAACTTTTCCAAAGTAGGAGACTCTCTCGATAAAGCCCGTCAATGCTACGACGATGCCTTGGGACAGCTCTCTACTGGTAAAGGCAATCTTATTGGACGAGCCGAACGGTTGCGCGGATTGGGAATATCGCCCAAGAAAGCTCTTCCCAAAACTGAAAGTGGGGATTGCCACTAATCCCATATAGTTTATTGATGTTACTAACCGAAAATATGTAGGTGTCCCTCAGCTTGACTTGCCTTGACTTCCAATTATTCAGTTGAAATACCTTCACGGCGAAACCTTTCAATGGCCTTATATAAATCGTTTCATTTGCTCATGACTTAATGCTTTAATATTGATATGTACATGAAATAATGGTTTTATGCACACGTGCTATGTGTTGTGTACGCGAAAGTCCTGTTTTATGTACATGAGAGATGCGTTATGTACATTAATTCTCAGTTTTATATATAAATTGTACCTGCCAAATTACGCTTGGAAAAAAACTTATGCAATAAATTCAAAACATATTCTTAGTCCTTTTTGTTTAAGATTCATAATATTTCTGTAGATTTGTGACAAATAGAGTCTAACCATGAGAAAATATATATTTCTTTTCTTCATTCTATTATATTTCATTCCGTTTCCTATTTCGGCTGCGGAAATGAAAGGTGACGACACAAAACTGATCGAAATATTGAAGAAAGATCCTGACAACATAAGTGCCTTAAAAAATATTGGAATGCTCTATTTGTATAAAGAGGATTTTCATAAAGCGGTGTATTATGGCAAACATCTGGAAAAATTATCGTCTGGTTCTGATAAGACTAGCCGTTATTATAGAACACAAGCCCATATTATTCTAGGACAAGCTTACAATATGCTTGGAGATAGAAAAGAAGCTTTCATAAATTTGGAATTAGGAAAAACAATCGCCATCGAGGAAAAAAATGATTCGGCACTAGGATCTATCTACAATGGGCTGGGGCTCTATACTACCAATTGCTATAAAGATTATTATACGGCTCTAAAATATTACTTTAAAAGCTTGGAAACAGTAAAACATTCCAACTATAGAAAACTTTATTCTATCTTAATGGGCAATCTTTCCTTAAATTACTATTTAAGGAAAGATACTACCGGACTAAAATACGCATTGGAATGTTATCACTTAGGGCATAAAAGCAATGATGTATATCTTATACGTATTGGTTCAACAACAGCTGCTTATATGTATTATCTCCGGCATGATTATTATAAGGCTTTGGATTATATTAAAGAAAGTGAAGCTGTTATAATTCGAAATGATATCAATGATCGTACCAACTTGTACAATATTTATGCTTGTATTTTATCAAAGCTAAATAGAAATACAGAAGCATTGTTCTTTTTTAAAAAGGCATTGACTTATTGTAATCTCAGCCAACAGTCATCAATATTGAACGCATATATTGAATATTCTCGATTTCTAATGAAACGGAAACGATATGCCGATGCCCTCAACTTATTACGTCAAGGCGAAGAATATATACGTAAAAATAATATAGTGATCAATAAAGAAGAGTTTTATAAAGCGATGTCCGAGTATTTCGAACAGACAAGGCAGTTCGACAAGGCTTTAAAATATAACAAACTATATCAGAAAGAAAACGATAGCCTTTTCAACACAGAAAAAGAATATATAATTTCAGATATTCAGACACGATATGGTATGAAAACGCTAGAGGCCAATTATAATAAGGCTCAATTTGAAAAAGCCCAAAAGGAAAAAGCCCTTCTGCTACTGTTTGTTATTTTTATCATAATCTTAATTATTGCAGGAGCTCTGTTTTATCTCTATCGCCGAAAATCAAGATTATATCTTGCCATTGCAAAGCAAAATCAACAATCTGTATATCGTGAGCAATTGTTAGAACAACAGATCGAAGAGTTGAAAAAACGAACGAATCATTCCATAAGTGCCTCTCTTTCAAAATATACAGGATCTTCTTTATCAGGTGAAAAGGGCTTGGATTTATTCAATAGTTTAGAGACCTTGATGAGAAAAGAACATATTTATATCGATAATATGTTAACTAGAGAAAAGGTTGCCGAACTATTGAATACAAATCGTACTTATCTTTCTCAAGTCATTAATGAACAGACAGGAAAGACATTCACACAATATATAAATGAATATCGAACACGGGAAGCAGTAAAGCAACTCTCCGATCCACAAAATGACATACCTCTTAAAGTATTATCGGCGAACTTAGGATTTAATTCGATGACAACTTTTTATAATCTTTTTCAAAACATGGTTGATTTGACGCCAACTCAATACCGAACCAGTGTCAAAACACTCTATAAACAAAAGCTAACGCCCACTCGCTAGAAAAAGGTAAATATCTTTTGTATAGGGTCCCCTGAATAATATTTATCCACAGATTATATTAATTAGCTCGGATGTGATCGCCAGCTTCTGATTTGTTTGCCAGTACTAAAGGTACCTTCCACTTCATTTTCTCTCTTAAACGTTCTTTGTACAAATATAGTCAATTATTCAACGGACTCTAATTAAAATAAACTTCTTGCAATAAATCCTTCTTGCCGTCTTTAAATATGCGTTCGAAGAGATTTTATAACCTGCTGCTATTTTAGCAGGCTATAATAAATATTTTTATACAAATTCAGCAATTGCCGTATTTGGAACTATTATTTTGATATTTTTTAAAAGCGAATACATATTTTTGCAAAACGTTAACAAACAAGAAGGCTGGGGAGAGAAAGATTTGCGAACTGAATAATGGCTATAAAAACAAACCTTATTAATAATAACTAAAATGAAGAAAATGAAAAAAGACAGAAAAATCTCATGTTACTGCCTGGGATCGTATCGATTCATTGCATTGCTTTTTGCTACAATGCTGACTTGCGGTTCGGCATTTTCGCAACATGGTAATCGAACTATTTTCGGTATTGTAAAAGACGAAACGGGAGAACCTCTTCCGGGAGCAAGCGTAAGCATTAAAAAATTAAAGACTATAGATGCTGTTCAATCTGTAGCTACTGATGTAAATGGACATTTTCAGTTAACATTTCCATCAAATATTCGCGAAATCATTGTGAGCTACATTGGATATAAATCCAGAATTATTACATTGAACAATAATAATAAATATGAAATAGTTTTGGCATCGGATACGAGAATGATCGACGAGGTTGTCGTTACTGGCCTTTTTACACGCAAAGCGAACACCTTTACCGGTGCTGTTTCGACATTGAGAGGAGACGATTTGCGACGTTTGGGTAATCAAAATGTGCTTCAAAGTTTAAAGAATTTAGACCCGTCATTTTTACAAATCGAAAATTTGTCTTCTGGGTCTAATCCAAATTCTTTGCCTGAATTTCAATTACGTGGCAGTTCGACTGTTTCAAGTATTCAAGGCGAATATGCTTCAAACGCAAATCAGCCTCTTTTTATATTGGATGGTTTCGAAACGGAACTTACCAAAATATTGGACTTAGACATGAATCAAATTGAAAGCCTTACTATTTTAAAGGATGCTACTGCTAAAGCTATTTATGGTTCAAAAGCAGCCAACGGTGTTATTGTTATCGAAACAAAACGTCCTGCTGCAGGCCGAATGAAAGTAGCCTATAATGGAAATATCAACATCGAAACTCCCGATCTTAGCAGCTATAAGCTCTGTAATGCCACAGAAAAACTTCAAGTAGAAAAGATGGCCGGATTGTTCACTTCCGAGAATAGCGAATCACAGATCAATTTAGATCAAACTTATAGTGCTAAATTACGTGAAGTACTGGCTGGAGTAGATACAGATTGGATGGCACAGCCTGTTCATACGGGGATAGGGCAAAAACATTCGATAAATCTAGAAGGCGGCGATACTTCAATGCTATATGGTGTTGACCTCTCATACAATAAAATAACGGGTGTAATGAAAGGTTCCAATCGTTCGACATTCTCGGGAGGTATCACGCTGTCTTATCGATTAAAAAAGTTGATTTTTCGCAATAAACTATCAGTCGACTATAACAGTAATAATGATTCGCCATGGGGCACATTCGATAAATATTGTCAGATGAATCCTTACAGTCGTATCTACGACCAGAACGGGCGTTTAATTAAAAGTTATTCCTATACCAATAATAAAAATATAGATGCAAACTATTACAATCCAATATATAATTCAACATTGAATTGCATATTCAATAACACCTACACTAATATCACAAATAACTTTTATATTGAATATCAGCTAAAAGAAAATTTGAAACTGACGGGCCGTTTCGGCATAGTCCGGAAAACAACAACGGAAGACACTTTTAAGCCGGCCAATCATACAGACTTTATAGATTATACTGATGCTTATCGCAAAGGTTCATATAGAAAATCAAACGGCGTGTATACAGATATCAATGCGGATGCAGGCGTCAATTATTCTGCACAGCTTAAAAAGCACTTGTTTTTCTTTAATAGCCAAATTAATATGAGCAATAATGTTTATTCTACAGCTATTATGACTGCCGAAGGTTTTCCAAATGACAAAATGGACGATATTACATTTGGCGTTCAATATGAAAAGAATGGTAAGCCCACAGGAACAGAAGGAATATCAAGAAGCTGTGGAGGATTGGTATCGTTCAATTATTCTTATGACGACCGCTATTTATTTGATGCCAATTATCGTCTGACAGGCTCCTCAGAAACAGGCTCTCGCCATCGTTGGGGCTCTTTTTGGTCACTTGGCACAGGCTGGAATATTCATAATGAATCATTTTTAAAACATTGTACAATAATCAACCGTTTAAAGCTGAGAGGCTCTTTCGGCTATACCGGTAGCCAAGGATTCAGCTCTTACGATGCAATGCCGACATTTGTTTATTACAGCGATGCTTCCTACAACGGAATGATCGGTTCATATGTCAAAGGTTTAGCAAATCCTTATCTTAAATGGCAGCAAAAATATGATACAAATATTGGTATGGACATTGTTTTATGGAAAAGCCGCATCAATGGACGCTTTGACTATTATATTTCTGATACGAAAGGTATGATTACCAATGTTACCGTACCATTAACAACTGGATTCAGTACGTACGTAGCTAATTTAGGTGAGACAGAAAATAAAGGTTACGAAGCATACTTGAACCTTAATGTTTTACAGAAAGGGCGCAATTTTATGAATATTTACGGTAGTTTGGCCCATAATACCAATAAGTTGAAAAAAATTTCTAATAGCCTTCGTGCTTGGAATGAGAAGAAAGATGCTAAAATGACATCTTTACCTGCAGTAAAATACTACGAGGGATACTCTATGAACGCTATTTGGGCGGTCAAATCATTAGGTATTGATCCACAAAACGGCAAAGAAATATATTTGAAAAAAGACGGCAGTGTGACCTATACTTACAATACTGCAGATCAAATAGTATGCGGTGATACGCAACCAAAATTCAACGGTAATATCGGAGCTAACGGCGAATTTAAAGGGGTTGGCTTTAGTATTACCGCCAATTATCGCTGGGGTGGGCAAATTTATAACCAGACATTAGTTGATAAGGTTGAAAATGCACAATTGCAGTACAATGTTGATCGTCGGGTATTTACTGATCGTTGGCAAAAAGCAGGTGATAATGCTCGTTTTAAAGCGATTACTGATCAGACTACGACTTATCCTACTTCTCGATTTGTAGAAGATTATAACACTTTCACCTTGTCATCATTAAGTGTCTATTATGATTTTTACAACTGTACCTTTATGAAAAAATGCTTTTTAGAGCGCCTGAAGGTAGCAATCTATACGAACGACTTGTTTGTTATTTCATCGGTTAAGACAGAAAGAGGTACCAGCTATCCATTTGCACGTACTTTCTCTCTCTCTGTTCAAGCAACATTCTAACATTAAAAAAAAGGAAAACATGAAATTATCAATTATAAAAACATTTTTGTTCAGTGCAATGGCAGTATACAGCTTATCATCATGCAACGATTGGCTAGATGTTACTCCTAAGTCTCAAATCAAGGAAGAGGCTCATTTCAGTACCGAAGGTGGGTATCAAGACCAATTGACCGGTATATATACGGCCATGTCGTCAAAAAGTATGTATGGATTGAATATGGGTATCGGTTTTACTGAAGTACTCTCTCAAAATTATAATGTCAACAGCAATGGCATATGGCGTTATCCTTCTGAATATGGATATAGTAATACCGCTTGCGAATCTACTATCGGTGCAATTTGGAGTTCTACCTATGGATGTATTGCCAACCTAAACTTATTGATCAAAAATATCAATAGCGCCGATCCTCATGTATTTACCGATAATCATTATAATGTGATTAAAGGAGAAGCATTGGGATTACGTGCTTTCTTGCATTTCGACTTAATGAGATTATTTGCCTGTAGTCCTGCCGCCGACAACAATGCCAAAGGGGTCCCTTATGTTACAGAGTATTCTACGAATGTAGTTAATCAGAAAACAGTAGGCGAAACAATGACTCTTATTGTAAACGATTTATTGGTTGCCAGAGAGTGCCTGCAAAGCGACTCACTTAAAGCGAGTAAGAATCCAAATGTTCATAATGTTTCACGTAAATGTTATTTCAATTATTATGCTTGTGTAGGAGCTTTAGCACGTGCTTATCTTTGGATGGGCGATAAAGAGAATGCATTAAAATACGCTAAAGAGATTATCGAACAAGGAGAGAGTGAAGAAAAGAGTCTGCCCTTTTCATGGGTGCATTTTTCAGCTATCAAGACAGTTCATGATTACGAATGCGATCGAACATTTTCGTCCGAACATCTTTTCAACCTAAAGATTAATGAATGGGAAGATATAGCCAACTATTATTTTAAAGCTACGTCTGGAACTTCCAGCTTGAGTCCAAGTATCGAGAAAGCAATGGATATCTATGAAGTAAACAGTAAAGCTTATGGCAACGATTACCGTTACTTGAAAGGTTACGATTCGGATGGAAGTTCAAAGTATCTTTGCAAATTCTGGCATTATGAAAATGGTACTTATAATGATATGTATCCTTTGATAAGAATGTCCGAAGCTTATTACATTGCTGCCGAATGCTTGAAGGATACAGATCCAACTACAGCTATCAAATATCTTAACGAAGTGAGGGAAGCTCGCAACTTAGATTCAGATCCTTTAAACAAAGATGTGACAGCCAACGAAATACAAAATGAGATCTTTAAAGAATATCGCAAAGAATTTGTAGGCGAAGGTGGACAATTATTCTTTTACTATAAACGTCTCAATGCAAGTGAAATTAAAGGAGCCGGTGTTACGCCGAACAAATCGATCTATGTATTGCCAATACCATCGGCTGATGTCGAATTCGGTGGATATAATAATTAACTTAAAAACTCATAAAAGATGAAATACATTAAATTGTTGATATGCTCGTGCTTATCCGTCTTGTTATGGACAAGCTGTGAAAATGATAGATTCTACTATCAAGATCAACCTCGTGCCAGAATATCCGGACCTTATATCTGGGCTTTAGGTACTGATTCTCTTCTGTTTTCGTTTGCAACAACAGCTAATGATATAATAGAGAAACAAATAAATATGACCCTCTTTGTGATGGGTAATGTTTCAAACCATGACCGTACGGCAAATATTACGGTAATAAGTGATAAAACAATAGCAAATAATGATCAATATTCTTTTCCCGCAACTGTTACTGTTCCAGCAAACCTAGATTCAATATCCTTCCCTGTTATACTGAAGCGAACCAGCACTTTAAAAAATCAAACCGCAAAGCTTTATATTGCTATTGCCGGTTCGACCGATTTTGCAGTTGGAGTAAACGAACAGAATCATTTCTTATTTAAATGGAATGATATTTTATCGAAACCGATCAATTGGGATACGGTTCTGAAACCTTTCTTCGGGTCATATAGTGATACTAAATATCGTTTTATGCTGAGCCAAACGGGGGTGACTGAATTTACCGACAAAATGAGTTGGGCTGAGTTGCAAAATTATAAAATTAAAGTTACCAATGCACTTAACGCATACAATAAAACTCACTCAAGTAGCCCACTGACTGATGAAAATGGAATTTTGGTAAGTTTCAATAACTAATAAAGGAGGAGTTAAATATGAAAAAAATATTCTATATAATCTCATTGTTATGGATGGGTATCGGATTGTTATCTTGCTATTCCGATAATGGTAACTATAATTATCTTTCAGGTGATCAGGTCGGAGAAATTAGAATCGATACGGTAGGAGTTAAAAACAAAAATATTTTAAACTCTAATTTATTGCCCGGCACACACGTGGATCTGGAGTTGAATGTGAAATATAAATATCCAGAGCGTTTGCAGTATCGTTGGTTCTACCTGCCACTTAACAGCAGTTCTTTTTCTTATAACCCCGTTCTAGTAGGTAACGCATCTATTTATCCAAAAGGAGATACCATCTACTCTAAAAAGAGACTAGAGTGGGACAATAATCTAGATGGCGGCGTTTATCGATTTTATTTTATGGCAAAAGACTCTATAACAGGGCAAAAAGCTTATTATCAATTTGGAAACTATACTACGATAACGTTATCAGGTACTCAAGATGGTCTTTATATGCTGTCCGAGTATGATGGAAATACAGATATTGACATTTATTGCTCCGATTTAATGCTTGTGTCAGGCAGCGATGCTCAATACCCAAAATACTACAGTAAGAAAACAGGAAATGTGATTTCCGGAAAACCATTGTTTATAAAAGGCAGTCATACGGGAAAGACATCAAAAGATGGATATATTATATGTACAGATAAAACTATATTGCGACTTAATCAGGTGGGGCTTGCTAAAATGGATGACTGGAACTCGATGTTTTATGAGACCCCTTCGACTTACAACCCGCAAAATTTGTTTTTTGTAAACAACTGTGAATCCTTTATCAATGATGGTAAGTTACATCTACTCTATACCAACAAAGCAAATAATAGAAAACTTTCTGTTCCTATTGCTGGAGATTACGAAGCTTCCGATTATTTGGCTCATGCCACAAAATCTTTAGATGAACCTGTTACAGGAGCTATTAATCCCGATCAAATAATTTATGACAAAAAGAATAAAAGGTTCTGTCCTTACTTCGCTTATCAGTCGGCTATCGGTAGTTTCAAGTCTACCTCTGGTAGCGCTTATCTAGATGCAAACAAACTTCCAGCCAACCCCATTGCTATTTTTAATGGATATGGTGAACGTACTTATTGCATTGTGCCTGTAAATGAAAAATATTATCTTTATCGATTTAATTTTTACAACAGAGTTGATAATGGAGATTTATCGGCAGATGGAGCTGCTTCGATAACAGATTTGTCGGGATGTACTGATATCTCGAAAGCAAGATATTTTACAGCAAATAAAGGTGGACATGCTTTCTTCTATGCTACAGACAAAGCTGCCTATTCGTTCAGTCCAAGTACCGGCCAAACAACTTCTTATACCTTTTATACTTGCCAGCCCAATGAAGAGATCACCTGCATTTATACTTGGAATGGTGAGGGATGGCCTACAGAATGTGTTATATTCTGGATTGCATTATGGGATAGTGCAGCCAACTCAGGAAAACTATTAGAATACGAAATAGACAATAATGCAGGAAAGCCTCAACAGGAATGGGGACCGATGTTCGGAATAGCTCACGACAACCCTTATGTTACTACAGGTTGGGGTAAAATTAAGAGTATGACACACATCTATGCCGAATGATATTTAAAGAAGAACGAAAATGATAATCAAATTAGAAAAAAGATGAATTTAAAACAACTGACATTAATTCTCTGTCTTACCTCAGTATCATTACTGGGGTATGGGCAGAAGACTTCTTCCTCGTACACAGTTGCAGGGAATATATCGGGCATTCCCGATGGTACAACAATAGAGTTGAAACCATTTGTTAAAGATATTGCTTTGACATTTGCTCCTGCTGTCGTCAAAAATGGTACTTTTGTCTTTAATGGCAAGGTCGCCGAACCGCGGCTGGTATATCTTGTCGTCAATAATGAATATGCAGGTCTTAATTTTATGCTTGAAAATACGAAAATTAGTATAACGGGTACAATATCTGATGTACAAAGTGGATACCATTGTAATGCAAAGGTTAGTGGTTCGTCGATGACGGATCTTTATCTACAAAAAATTTCAATAAGAGATACATTGAATCAGATGTATACAAAGTATAATGAAGATTATAAAGAAGGTACTGATCTTATGAACAAGGCTCGCACACTAAAGGATAAGGCTCTGATTGATTCTGTTTCCAATACTGAATCTTGGAAAAATTTTGAGAAAGCCGAAAAGGAATTTTTCCAAACGGCGGAACGGAAATACACGAACCTTTTCAAATCGAATGGCAATTCCTTTTGGGGACCGATGTTGATGATCTCAATGATGAATTATCTATCGCCGGATATGAGGCCTGTTTATGAAGCTTTTTCCCAGCAAGCTAAAAACAGCTATTACGGAAAGTTGGTAAAAGCCGAGCTTTATCCTGTCAGCATGATAGGACAGAAAGTTCCTGTCTTCTCTGTAAAAGATACAGATGGTAAGATTATCTCTTTGGCTTCTTTATTAAAAGGTAAAAGGTATTTGCTCATTGATTTTTGGGCATCTTGGTGTGCACCTTGTCGTAGAGAGATACCCAACTTAAAAGAGTTGTATAAAAAATTTGCTGATAAAGGGTTCCAGATTGTAAGCATTTCCATTGACAAAAAAGAGATAGACTGGAAGAAAGCACTTACGGAAGAAAAGTTAGCATGGCCGAATTTTCGAGATGTGGACGTTGTTCCCGATAAGTATAAGATAAAATCTATTCCCGCCATGTTCTTAATTGACAGCAGAGGGGTATTGGTGAGTGATAATGCACGCGGTAAGATTTTGGCTGAGAAACTTGACGAATTATTGAAATAACATTTTATAAAGACAAATAATCTGATGCTTAATAATCAATCTAAAAAGCGTTTTTGTTAAACAAATAATTAAAGTTAATGTATAATGGACGAAATGATTCTATTACAAGAGAAGTTGAAAACTGGAGATGAAAGAGCTTTTAATAAAATATTCTACCGATATTATGCTTATCTATGTTCTATTGCTTTATCGTATGTACACGACAAACAAATAAGTGAAGCGTTATCGGAAGATGTATTGTTTGCTATTTGGGAGAAACGAAAAGAGCTATTGCCGATTATTTCTATCAAGAACTATCTGTTCATCGCTATCCGCAACCGCAGTTTGGACTATCTGCGCAATAATTCACTCCACCAATTGGAAGATATTAACAAAAATGTATTAGATATTCCGGATCAGACTTTTATTGAATATGATTCGGCTGATGAACTTGAAAATATTATCGAACGGGTTGTTGATCAGCTACCCAACCATTATCGTCGGGTATTTCTATTAAGTCGATATGAGAATAAACGCTATGTGACTATTGCAGAAGAGCTAGATATCTCTTTAAGCAGTGTAAAGTTTCGTATTCATTACTCACTAGATGTTATAAAAGCAAATTTATCCCGGTATTTTTCAGTTTGAAAAATGGCAAAAAGCGTCTAAGACTTGAGAGGATGTACTAAAACAGACATCTTCTCAAGTCTTTTTACAAAACATACATAGTTGTTCATTAAGGAGTCGTTTATATGCTTATTAATAGTAATATAATAGCATAAATATTTTTGCTTGAGCTCGGGATAAAAAAGTTATTAAGAACCTATTTTAAAAGATTGACTATCATGAAATACTTCTATCTTCATGAAATCTGTATCCGTCTGCATCACGATTCTCCATATGTAATTTCGTATGAGTACAAAGTTGCGTGCTTTTTAATTTATGCTTTTTCTTAAGATACTTGATTCCTTATCCCGAATTCAGGTATTTCGTGGGAGATTAGGGGGAGGTATTTATGCTCTCTATAGTTTTATCGGAACCAACAATTTCTTTTAGTCATTATTTTTTTATAATTATACCTATTTATCAACATATTCCGTTAATTTTGTATCGTAATAGGTAAGTTATTATCTAACACTTAAATCTATTGATGTAGATGAATATTAAAAGTTGCTATCATGGATAACAATAATGGCATAATTATTTATCAAGACGAAAATGGCGTAACAAAAGTAAATGTGCGATTTTCGGATGAAGATGTTTGGCTTACACAACAGCAATTGGCAGAGATCTATGATACTACACAACAAAATATTGCGGGACATATCAAAAATATTTTTGAGCAACAGGAATTAGTTGAAAATTCAACTCACAAGAAATACTTGTTAGTTCGTGCAGAAGGCAATCGGCAAGTGAAACGTAATATAGATCATTATAACCTGGATGTCGTCATTGCATTAGGCTATCGGGTGCAGAGTCAAGTAGCTACAAGATTCAGAAGGTGGGCTACGCAAAGGCTACATGAATATATCCAGAAAGGTTTTACTCTGGATGACGAACGATTGAAGCAAGGTGGCAACCGTTATTTTAGAGAGTTACTTCAGCGTATACGTGATATTCGTGCATCGGAACGTAATTTTTACCAACAGGTGACTGATATTTATGCTACATCTATTGACTATGATCCGAGAGCAGATTTAACGAAACAGTTCTTTGCTACAATACAAAACAAACTGCATTATGCTGTTCATGAGCATACTGCTGCCGAAATTATTTACGAAAGAGTAGATAGTGATAAGCCCATGATAGGGATGACGAATTTTAAAGGAAATTATATTACTCGCGATGACGTAAAGATAGCAAAGAATTATTTATCAGAAAGAGAGTTGCAACGATTAAACCTACTTGTTTCTCAGTTCCTGGATTTTGCAGAATTTCAGGCATTAGAGCAACGCCCAATGAAAATGAATGATTGGGTCATTGCTCTTGATAATCAGATAGTAAATCTTCAACGCAAACTATTAGAAGGTAAAGGTGCTATATCTCATAAGCAAGCCATGGAAAAGGCAGAACGCGAGTTTGATATTTATCGGAAACGGGAGATGCAGCAGTTGGAAAGTGATTTTGACAATATGATGAAAAACTTGCCGAAACAATGAAATCTCAATTTAAGATACAATAATATCACGCGGATGCAGTGGATAATTTAGTACTATAATAGTTTTTGCCGCTCGGATAATTTGAGGCCATTTAAGGCGACATTTTGGGGACTACGTTTTCTTTATAATATCATTGACTTCTTTGAAAAACTACTAATTACTATGATATATTATCTAAATCAGTAATAAATTTATATATCTTTTATTAATTTGAATTATTGCCTACGAGCTGATACAATAATTGTTTATCCTCTGCTTTGCGAACATCAAGAAACTCTGCTACACCATTAGGTGCGACAAGGAGGCTGCAAGGGATGCCAAAAACGAGATTATACTGTTTCTTTACTTTGTTGTTATTCTTATAAGCATTCAGGCTGCGCCAGGGAATGGCTTCCATCTGTATCAATTTCTGCCATGCCTCGACAGTTTTTGCTTCATCAATGGAAATATATACGATGTCCAATTTTGCGTTTAAGTCATTATAAATGTGTTTTAGAATAGGAATTTCTTCTCTGCATGGACCACACCATGATGCAGAGAAAACAATCAAGTTATATTTTTTAGAGTCGATTATTACTCGCTCTTTGTTATTTAGATTGGCGCTAGTTGGTAATTCCATATTCTGAAACTGGAAAGGATACAAATACTTTTTCATCAGCTTCCCCCAATATGTATTCCTATTCGCTTTTGAAAAATTGTTATAGATATTCTTTCCTTCCATCTTATTTGCCCGAAATACAGTATATACAGAGGCTTGCATCATCAGATAGCGTGAATCGGGATGTTTCTGAGATAGTGAATCTAATGTATGAGTGAATGCTTGATTATTATCGCACAAATATGGCATCGAAACTTGTGGGTTTTCTAACTCTATCGCAAAATCTGATCCCTTGATTATTGGGCTCAATAAAAACTGATCAATAATAAGCTGACCATTTTCCATCCAGAGAGAATCAGTTATTTGATAACTTGACTCATTGATAATTTTTGATTTTACATATTGCATTTGCAAAACAGGCATTTTTTCATCATAAAGTGGTATCAAACGACCTGTATTGCCATCAATTGTGTCATTTTGAAAAATAGCCATTAGGCTAACTTCAAATACTTTTTTCTGTAGCGGGTTATATTCTCCAGTCCGTATATCATACCATTGCGTATGTGATACTATGGAATCAGGGATAGCGAATTTCCAATAATAACCGTCATTTGATTGCCCTTTAACCTCTACAGACTGTTTATTTAATCCATAAAGATTTGCTTTTAGAGACATCGTTTCATATTTCTTACCATCTAATTGAAGTTGGATTATTTTTGTCTGGGCAGAAGATAGGTTTGAACTAATAACAAAAACTAGAAAGGATAAATAAAGTTGATATTTTTTCATACAATGGGTATTTTTATAGGTAAAGAATTGGGTGTGTTTTATCACATCCAATTCTTATTTTCTTTTATTATCTGTTACTAACAGCCGCACTACTACTAGGACCACCAAAAGAGCATCTAGTGGCCTTGCCATTTTTTGTGTACCATTCACCGCTAGCGCACCCCGTACAGCTAGTTGTACTTCCTCTCATTACATTTTTCAACTCTTTCTCAGATAAAACTTCTGAGACTCCTTTCAAATTAATCTTTTTCATAATTTTCATTAAGAGCCTGTTTAAAATTAGCTAACATCTTTTTCTTAAGAGGTTTCCTTATCAGCCGGATAGTTACTTTCTTTGAAATGACCAAACCTAAAGAAAAATGTATCAGACTGATTTAACGGAAACCGAGTGGCAATATATAACAAAAGTGTTGAACCTGCAAGAAAGAAAGCGAAAATATGATTTACGGATGATTTGGAATATTTAGTAAAGACGGATTGCCATTCAGGGGTAAAATTAAAATAGGGACTTATGCTCTTTTTAAGATGTATGCTTTTGGGCACCGTGCCAGCATGATCTACGTGGGCAGTACAGTGATTTATGTATGCCATAAAATTTTGCATTTCAACCTTTGCCACCTCCGTATGACACCATTACGCACTGATGCACAGCGTATTAACGATGCACCATATACAACGCCAGCGGAAAAAGGTCTCAAAATCGGCTCTAGAGCATATTGTGGGACCCTTATTTTCGGCGGACCTTTGCTTAGAACGAGTCTAAATACTATTCTACAGATAGCTCTGGCCCCGCTTTGTACACGGACGAATGGGCTCCACCCATTTTGATAAGTACCGGACGAGGGCCCTTGCATAATTCGCGCAGCCGGCGGTAGGCAGTGGCACGAGTCTGGTTCATCAAGAAGCGGAATTCCATGGCCGAAATACAGTCATGTATCTCGAGAAAATCTCTCAGTAGTCGTCGCACGGATTTGTCGTTCAAGGTAACGGAACGCTCACACGCCGTTGATTTCCGAAAAGATGTTTCTTGGGCAATCTCTTCGATCAGTTTCTTCTCGGGACGGAAATCTACCGTGCGTACTTTTATTTGTCGGGCATTGATCTCCGAAGGATCGCTGAAAGTCGGAGCCGTGATACCCACTGAGAAATAACCGAGACCCTCGAGATGCACACTCATTCCCGACGAAAGGCGACGGGCAAGCAAATGCGACAATCCCTCGACAACGGCTCTTACATCTGCCTCTGTCGGTATTGATGTCTTTTCAAGTTCCTTGCATACTTCTTCGAACTCCATCGTTATCACGTTCGATACTCGCACATGATACGGCTTCTGTCCTTCTTTCAAACTGGGCGTATCGTACCAGCTGTAGTTGATTGTTCCCATAGGTTGGTTGTTTAAAGTTAAGTTTATAATTAAGGTTCGGAAGTATCACACGTGTGCGACATCCGTCTCACAGCTGTGAGACAGTTGTATCACACGTGTGATACTTATGTCGCACACGTGTGATACTTCCACCATGTACAGACAAAGATACAAAAATAAAACGACATAATCAGCCGTTTATAAGGGCGTAATCAGGACTTTTCTTTTGTAACTGACAAATGCTTATCAATCGGATTGATACACCTATATTTGCGGCATAATCAAATAATATAAATTAAAAAATAATATGTACAATTTAAAACATTTGGAAAGCACAGAGAGCGGGCATAAGCTCAAACAAATTATGCAACAGTTGGATCGCTATTTCAAGACTCATTACGAGTATCATTTCAACGTAATCACCGAGAGTGTTGAGATACGAAAGCGGGGAGGTGGCGATCTTCATTTCGTGCCACTGCACGAACGTCAGTTAAACGGACTCGCCATCGAGGCTATGTATGTAGACATCGATTGTCTCGACAGAGACGTGCGGCGTTATTTTCATTCGCCGATGGTCCAAGAGTATCATCCGTTAAGACATTACATCGATCACCTGCCCCAATGGGACAAATGCGATAGGGTGACTGCGCTGGCGCGCCACATCAGCAAGAATATCACTTGGTTGTCTCTGTTCCATCGCTGGCTGCTCGGTATGGTGATGCAGTGGATAACGCCTCACCCTATTCACGGTAATGCTTTGATGCCGATACTGATCAGTGGTCGACAAGGGATGAAGAAATCTACTTTCTGCCGCCTCCTGTTGCCTCAGCAGTTGCGTCGATACTACACCGACGAATTCGATCTGACTACTCGAAGCAATGCCGTGCCCAAACTGTCGAAATATGCACTTATCAATATTGACGAGTTCAACCGTATGGGAGAAGCGAAGTGTGCCCGATTGAAAAACATTCTTCAGATGGCAGATACGAGTACTAAGTCTTACGGCAGTGCCGAGTACGAGCAGAAGCAACGCACCGCCTCCTTTATCGGGACCG
>Ga0183101_1001813_pt1 | contig 17568 bp, 20 predicted proteins | sample Biomet3_FD_127790 | JGI IMG/M metagenome (GOLD analysis project Ga0183101, IMG submission 127790) | Microbial communities from bioreactor (seeded with sewage sludge) at LBNL, California, USA - Biofuel metagenome 3 | ecosystem: Engineered > Bioreactor > Anaerobic > Unclassified ... | reverse complement strand
TATATTAATGTTATTAAAAAACAATACATTCGCAATGCTCTTACTTAATGTTATGACTGAAAAACAAACGATTTATGAAACACCGTAAAACTCACAATTTTACGGTGTTTTTAAGTCGTAATTCAAATATTATGTCTATCTATTGTAATTTTACCGTAGAAAGATAGTATTCTTAAGTAGCGAATTAATAGACGTCTATTTTATATGTAGACGGATTTTAACGCGAACATATAAATGCTCTTGCCACAATTACCTACCCGACTTATAAAAGTATTCCGTATATTTTCGATAGGTAGTACGCGAGGTTATATTAGGGACACTCTTAGACCGCATTACTCCGTTAATTTTAGAACGTCTCTAAATCCGTGATATTAGGGACGATATTCTCATAAAATAAAACAAAGTATAAATAAACGCTAACACGGCTATAATTATACAAGAGTGTTACACTCATTCCCCCAAATAAAATAGATAAAGGATACGGCAGTCATTACGAGTTGACTATCGTATCCTTTTTTGAATAATACGGTACCTCATTAATATTATTATGTAGTTTTAATATTTCTTAATCTAAGTATAAAAATTAAAATTATACTTGACCTTCTGGAATAAATGTTGCACAATCTGTTTCTTGTGTGTCACTTGCATCTCTAGGCTGAACTTCTATCTGTGACGCACTACAGTGGTCACCTGACATATAATAGTGACAAGTATTAACAACACATTTAATTCCTTCGTTAGGTCTGCTCATTTTCTCCGCTTTCATAAATATTTCCTCCTTACATACAATATTATTTAAACAAAAATATTGTATGTAAAATTTATTTTTTTATACAGAAGATATTTTAAAATTAAAAGCGAAAAAAGAGCGGGGATTTCTCCCTCGCTCTGTCTTGTAGTCCTTAGGTCTCCTAATCATTACCGTATCTATGTAAAGGATTGTGGTTAAGCAATTCTTTTAAGGTGTATTCTACTTAGGTGCCATCAATCCATATCCTTAGTTAAAACTTATATGCAATTCCATTAACCAAAAGTTTCATGTTTTAGTTAATTCAAAAGTATTTTCCCGTATATTTTTATACTTTTTCTTTTTAAAAATTAAAATATGAAAGTTGGAGATTTGAACACTTCATCATAGACTAATATGCTGAGGTTTTAGGCAGCATAGACACTAAAAATCACTCCTTTTTATTTTCAGTCTTTACTGGTTCTGACTTTTGTTTCTTAGATTCTTCTAATAAATCTAGTAACTCTCTAACTTTCTTGTTATGGCCCTCATTTAATTTATTGATATATTCCTGATTCTTTTTATCTTGATCCAGTAGTGCCTTTTCTTTTTCAAATTCAGCCTTTTCTTCATGTTTTTTATTAAGATTTTCAATTTCGTTTTTATGATTTTCCCTTAATTTATTAATCTGATCAGCTAACTCACTAATTTGTTTAGTATGTAAAAGTTTAGAGTTGCTAATCTCATCTTTATGTGCCTTTTCTTTCTTCTCTTTATCTTCATTAAGAGTTTTTATAGTTAGGTCCCTCTCTTTTATACTATTCTCTAACTCAAATCTTCTTGTTTGGGCATCGGCTAATAACTTTTTATATTCCTCAACTTCTATTTTGTAATTTTTATATTCATCTACTAATCCCGCCATCATTTCAAATTTTGACTTATATTCTTCATTTAATTCTTTAATACTATTATTACTTTCGGTTAGCTCGTTAACCCTTGTATTTAACTCGTTTTTATCATTAACTGAAGTATTAAATGTTTTAGTTAATTCTTTCTTTTCAACATTAAGGCTTTCATTTATTAATTGTAAGTTGTATATGATTTTATCTTTTGCTCGTAGTTGCTCTTGGAGCTCTACCTCTTTAGATTTCATCAAGTTATCAATTCTATATCCAAGATTTAAGTAGATATTATTAATCCTTTGAGTAAGACTTTGAAGTTCTTTTAAGTCTTGAGCAACCTCAGGTACTCCTTCTTTTGTTTTTTCAACCTGGTACACATTAACAAGGCTTTGCATGAAGTCTTTACCTGTAAGTCCCGAATCCTGCATTAGTTTAGTTAGTTGTTCCTTTAAATCCTCTGGAACCTTAACACCAAATGTTGTATCTGCCATATTATTATCTCTCCTTACTTTTTGTTAGTTAACCTTTAATATACCTATAATACTATAGTTAACTAGTTAACCATAATACCATAATTATATTCCTAAGTGACATTCTTTACAACTTTTCAATTTTAACAATAAATATATAAATAAATCAGTAATCAATTATGTTAAAAATTTAAGCAATAGTTTTTATATTAACCTAGAATTCTAAGGTTAATATAATTTTAAAATGAAAAATTTTATAACAAGCCGTTCTCCACACTTTAGTTTAACTTAATATAATTATTAATCTGTAAAAGTATTTTTGAGTTATCAATTTTTGAAAAACTCGATACATAAGATACATTATGTATGGAGTTTTTGAACTGCTTATGATACAATAAAATCAGCACTTTCAATCACTTTAATGGTACATAATACTTTTCGCAATTTTCAATGTAAGGAGGAAGACATGAATATACTAAACCAATTTGAGGCTTACTTATTAGAAAATGAAAAGAGTACGAACACAATAAGTAGTTATAAAAAAGACACAGAACAATTTTTAAAATGGTATGGTGATAATTTAGATGATTTTAATGATATAAATAAAATTACTATGAAAAAATTTACAACATATCTTCAAGATGAAAACTTATCTATTAAAACTATAAATAGAAGGATTGTATCACTAAATCAATTTATACAATTTCTTAACGAGTTATTAGACAAAGGTATTGCAGTAAGAGGAAAGCCTCTAAAAATTGAAAACCAAAATTTCATAGACGATATGTTAGAAAATAGTGATGTTGTAAGAATCGTAAATGCAGCGGAAAAAGAAGAAGATATAAGAGCTGTTACTTTATTCTATACACTATATTATACTGGTGCAAGGGTAAGTGAGATGCTGCAGATTAGGACAAAGGATATAAGTAAGGATTCTATAAATATTAAAGGTAAAGGTAGCAAGTATAGAGAAATTCTGATTCCAAAGAAACTTAAAGATCAATTTAGAAGGTATTTAGAAACAAGATATGATACTTCTGAATATCTTTTCAGCGGACAAAGGGGTCCTATTAATAGACAAACAGTTCATAACTCAATCAAATACTTTACTGGTAAAGCCAGGGGGATAGACAAAGATATAGCTCATGCCCATGCATTTAGACATTTGTATGCTCAAAACTTAGCAGCACTAGGCGTTAATCCTGTAGTAATAGGGCAACTGCTAGGGCATAGTTTAAATGTTACTGGATTATATATTCAGAGTAGTAAGAAAGATCTGCTTAAAACAATAAATAGACTAGAATTAAAAAAATAAGGCGGATTTTCGCCTATTGATTCTTACCCACTTTGGTAGACATGATAAACTCCTGTTATATTAAAAGTGAAGGGAATAATTATATATGGCTAAACAATATAGTGTAGAATTTAAGCTAGAAGCTGTAAGAAGATATGAAAATTCAGAGAAACCATTAGCAAAAGTAGCTGAAGAATTGGGAGTAAAGCCAACAAGAATAAGTATAAAAAGACACCTCAAGCTCCTTTTCTAACGGGTTCAGAATTTATGTAGATAAGTTTTCCTAGTTATTATTCCAGGATTGAATAACTATTAGGTATTTATTACCCCATATAGCCTCCAATGATTGTAATGCTTGAGTGGCCATTGTTTCATTTACTGCTTTATACACAGTTTTCAAATCCTTCATAAAAGTTTTACAGTCTTTAGAAGCTATATATTTTATAGAATTCCTTATTTGATGTATTATGCATGTTTGGATATTTACTTCAGGAAAGACAGTTTTAATAGCATCTGGAAGCCCTTTAAGACCATCCATACATGCAAGAATAATATCCTTCACACCTCTATTTTTAAGATTATTACAAACAGATAACCAAAACTTTGCACCTTCTAATTCACCAATCCAAATACCCAATATGTCCTTATGTCCCTTTATATCTAAGGCCATACAGATATATGCAGCTTTGCTCACAATTCTATGTTCATCTCTAACCTTAAAATGAACAGCATCTATGTAGACTATAGGATAAAGTGGGTCTAACGACCTGTTCTGCCAGGCAATAGCCGTATCCATTACTTTATCAGTTATCTTTGATATCATAGCTGGGGATAATCTGCTTCTAAAAACTGCTGAATTATGCCCCCAAATAGTCGCTGCATTAAGCCATTTTTACCAACAAGGTCCTCCATACTCTTACATTTACTTAATTCCTTATTAAGATTTATATCTAGTATCTCTAAAGCATTCATACTTTATTCCCCTTTCAAAAATATTTTATAGTTATTATTTTCATAAATACCAGCTACTTATTCAAAAAAGAACATCCATAGATTTGATTTACACAAATCTATGGATGTTCCCTTAAATTCTTCTGTATATTGTTTTTGACCTCTTGCCATTATAAACACTTTCTTCTCTTCATTGCTTTATTTTAAAGTGTTCGGCTTTCTGTTATAATATTATCTCCTTCTTTAATTCCTATTTAAGTTATTCTATCAGCCATTATAAACACGTTTAAGAGTATCGACTACCTTGTCCCCTACTTGCCTAGTTTTCTTGGATAAAATGGTATATAAATTAGATATACTACCACGTCTCTTTTTTAATATAAGTCCTACTTTTATTAATTCTTTTAAATAACGCTGAATAGTACGTACTGACCTACCAAGTGCTATTGCTAAATACTTTTCACTTGGAAAACAAAAGTCTTTCTCTCCATAACACATTGATTGAATTAATATATAACATCGATATGCTCCATCTGATATTCTAATATTAGTTATATCTACATTTTGTATTATTGTTTCATTATTCATAGTTTTTTCCTCCATAAAACTTGTACTTTTTATGGAGTTAGTGCGTTATCTTTTATAATTTTGAGACCAATGGCAAGGTGATTTGTGTACCCAACTAAGAATAGACTACTGACAAAAATACAGCCTTACTTTCCCTTTGAGCCTTTTGAAACGCTTCTGCTCCCCAAGGATACTAGTCTACTGGGTTATATGGGTGTTGAAGTAAGTAAGGTGATTTTTCATTAATTAGTCTGTTAGGTTTTCTGTTTTTCTCTTTCTTCAACTTGTACCACTCCTTGCCATTGTTTCAGCACATCTTTTTATAGCACGTTTGCTCTTACAATTAGTGTGACCTTCTTCCCACCAATTATTTTCTCCTTTACTGTTTCAGTTATATACTCACTCATCAATATCACACAGGAGTCATGTAGGAATCCGATATTAATTGTGAGGGACTTTAAGAAAATTCTGTACTAAATAATTAACTTATTTCATCATAATAGAGACAATATATAGATTTATTTTTATTTAAATCTATATACTGCCCCCTTTGTTTTTATATTATTTATAATTTCATCGTGATTTATCTAAGTTAATTTGTTTTTCACCCCATACATATAATTCATTCAAAGCAGGAAGTAAAGCTTTCCCTCTTTCAGTTAAAGAATATTCCACTTTGGGAGGAATTACATCATATTGAGTACGAGTAATAAGTTTATGTTTCTCTAATTCTTGTAAACATTTTGTAAGCATCATATTAGTAATACCTTTAATACTACGTTTTAATTCATTATATCTAATAGTATCTTTATGAAATAAGTGCCACATAATGGGTAATTTCCATTTTTGACCAACAATATTAAGTGCATATATAATAGGACATTCTGTTTCATATACATTTTCATTAGTTAACTCCGCATTATAAACAATATTATTATTCATACATATGACTCCTTTCAAAATAAAATTATATAGTATCTTTTTTATACTTAAGCAGAAAAAACTGCATACTAGTATATTTATGTCTTTATGATATATTAATTATAACAGAAAAATTTAAAATAAAACAATATCAAAGAGGAGTGTTTTCAATATGAAAGTCTATGCTATTAATGGGAGTCCAAGAAAGAATAAAAATACAGCGACATTACTTAAAAAAGCTCTTGAAGGAGTAAAAGCTTCGGTAAAAAATGAAGAAGTTGAAACTGAAATAATAGATTTATATGATTTAAATTATAGTGGTTGTAAAAGTTGTTTTGCTTGTAAAAGACTTGGTGGAAAAAGTTATGGAAAGTGTGCATTAAGAGATGATATCACTGAAATTATAGAAAAATTATCACAAGCTGATGGAATTATTTTTGGTTCGCCAGTTTATTTTCATAATATAACAGGTCAATTAAAATCATTCTTAGAAAGATTGCAATTTCCATACATTACATATGATAATAATTATACTTCAATTGCACCAAAGAAAATGCCAACAGCATTTATTTACACAATGAATGTTACAGAAGCTGGAATGAAAGAATACGATTATGGAAATAAATTTAGTGCTGCTGAATTCTTTATTGAAAAGATATTTACGAAACCACAATCAATGTATTCTTATAATACATATCAATTTGATGATTATTCTAAATATAAAGTAGAATGCTTTTCAGAAGAAGATAAAGCCAAGCAAAGAGATACTCAATTTCCTTTAGACTGTCAAAGAGCATTTGAAATAGGTGCAAATTTAATAAAATAATATTAATACAAAAAGATGCTATTCTCCTCCACTGTGATGAAAATGCCTGTAATTACCATTCAAGCAGCTAATCTAAGCATTGAACAAAAACGTGAGCTTGCAAAAACTTTGACAAAGTCAGCATCTGACATAATAAAAGCACCTGAACAAGCTTTTACGGTGTTAATAAAAGAAATTGACAAAGAAAATATAGGAGTTGGAGGAATATTAGCCTCTGATAAGTAATCATAAAAAACTTTTTAACAAATTACAAAGGAAAACTCAATACTGACTGAAGTGAATAACTCCCTTGGAATATTTTATTTAAATTTAATATTTCAAGGGAGTTTCATGTTTGGTGAAAAACAAGCAGTCTGAAATTATTTTCTTTTTTCCAATTTGTCTTCTGCATTTTTTATATTCTCAGCAATTCTAAATTTAACTATCTTGCTTATTAATTCATAAGGCAGTGGCTTTTTTACAGGAAATTGTACTGATCCTTTTGTTCCTTTATATTCTGATAATTCATGAGACCTGCAAGTCTTAGCATAGTAATATATTTTTTATAATTTGTTAATAATACTAGCATTATATGCTGCACCAAATCCATTATCTATATTTACTACACTAACACCATTTGCACAACTATTTAACATTGATAAAAGGGCCGCGACACCTCCAAAGCTTGCTCCATAACCAACACTTGTAGGAACTGCTATAATTGGTTTGTCTACAAGGCCTCCCATAACACTTGCGAGTGCACCTTCCATTCCTGCAATAACTATAACAACCTTTGCTCCTCTTATAGTATCTAATTTTGCTAATAGTCTATGGATACCAGCAACTCCTACATCCGTAATCGTTTCTACTCTATTTCCAAGTATCATTGCTGTTTCCGCTGCCTCTTCTACCACTGGTAAATCAGATGTTTCTGCTGAAACTATAGCAATACAGCCATCTGTTTTAATTCTCCCAACACCTTTAATCCAAGTCTATAGTGCCCTATGTCATCAAAATTTGTTCCATTATTACATTTTTCATTAGTACCAATATTCTCAATGAAGTTTCATTTCTTTATAAAACCTTAATGTTATCAATAGGTGAACTACCTCGAAGCTAAAGACTTCGAAGCTTCTTGGTCAATATAGCTACTGCTACAAGTTTACCCAAGCTTACAAGGTCGCACCGACCTCAATATAAAACCAATAGTTTATACTATTAGCTTTTCTAGATTTTTACTAGCATTTATGTCCCTATCGTGATGTGTTCCACAACTCGAACAAATCCATTCTCTAAGTGCTAGATGTTTTACGTCTGCATTTTTGTGTCCACATTCTGAACAGAACTGTGAACTTGCATAATTAGATGGAGCAACTACAATGGTTCTACCATACCATTCAGCTTTGTATTCTAGCATAGTTCTAAACTCTGCCCAACTTGCTTCACTTATTGCTCTAGCTAACTTATGATTCTTTAACATATTACTTATTCTCAAATCTTCAATAGCTATTGATTGGTTTTCTCTTATAAGCTTTATTGTTAATTTGTGAAGAAAGTCTTTTCTTTGGTCTGCTATTTTTTGATGTAACTTGGCAACTTTTAATCTAGCTTTATTCCTGTTGTTACTACCTTCTTGCTTTCTTGATAAGTCTTTTTGCAACTTAACTAATCTTTTAGTTGATTTTCTAAGATGCTTAGGATTAGGTTCTCTATATCCATCAGAACATATTGCAAATTCTTTGAGTCCAACATCTACACCTATTTTTTTATCTGTTTTAGGCAGTGCAAAATTCTCTGTTTCAACTAGAATTGATGCGAAATACTGACCACATGAGTTTTTTGATATAGTACAACTTTTTATCATTCCACTGAACTCTCTATGTTGTTCAATATTAATCATAGATTTTAATTTAGGAACTTTTAAGTATCCATTTTCAATATATATAGTTTTATTTTGATTATTAGTCTTATAACTAATCCTATTGCCTTTTTTCTTGAATTTAGGAAATCCAACTGACTTATCTCTAAAAAAGTTTTTGTAAGCACTTTCTAAATTCATTTGAGCATTAGCTAAAGCAAGACTATCTACTTCTTTAAGCCAAGGAAATTCACTTTTATACTGTGCTGGTGTAGGATACTTAATTTGCTTTATATCTAAATCCTTATTTTCTTCATATAATTTAATTCTATCAGCTAACATTTGATTATATATAAATCTAGCACAACCACAACTTTTAGCAATGTATACCTTTTGTTCTATGTTAGGATATATTCTATATTTATAAGCTTTTAGCATAATATTTACACTCCTTTCTATCCTTGATTTTGGATATAATTTTTCAAAGCTTCAGAACTCACTTCACCTATTGTTGAAACGAAATAGCCATCAGTAAAGATTGTTTTCTCTTTCCAAAAATGTTTCTGCAAATGTTTTGAGAAATCATTCCATAACCTTACTGTAATTTGCTGTTTGAGAACCCTAACTATCATCAAAAGTGATACTTTAGGTTCACTCTCAACCATTAAGTGAATATGATTCTTGTCAACTTCTATTTCTAATATTATAAAGTCATACTTGTTTGAAATATTAATCAAAGAATTATCTAAAAAGAGTAGAATACCCATATCAAAACTATTAGATGAAGCACTAGCCGACCTCATTAAGAAACATAAAAGTTAATCGTCTGTTACGAATTCATCCCCTAAGCTAAAGACTATAGGGGATTTCTTCTATCGTTATTTAAATTTATAAAGACATATTTGTGCTACATTGTCTCAAATATGCCCTTACAAATAATAATCTTCTTAAATTTTATTCAAATACTGCTCTAACATTTTTTAATTCTTCACGAATTGAAATACCTTGTGGACAGTGACTTTCACATTTACCACACTCTACACAACTTGATGCTTTTTGCTGAGGTAAAAGGAAACGGTCATAATTTTCCTCCTTTCCAAACATATGATAGTTATTGTAAAAAGCAAAGCATCTAGGAATGCTCACACCTACTGGACATGGCATACAATATTCACAAGCTGTACAGTTAACTTTCACTTTTTCCTTAATAATAGTCTTAGCTTCATCAATTAACTTTATTTCTTTTTCTGTTAATGAATTTACTTCAGTTTCACTTGCTGTTTTTATATTTTCTTCAATTTGGTTCATCTCATTCATACCACTTAAAATAACGGATACTTCTGATTGATTCCATAACCATCTTAAAGCCCAATCCGCTGGTGTTCTTTTTATACCGGCTTTATTAAAAACATTTTCAGCTTCCTCTGGAAGATTAGATGCAAGCTTGCCCCCTCTAAGCGGTTCCATGATTGTAATTCCTAAACCTCTTTCAGCAGCGTATTTTAATCCTTCTTTTCCTGCCTGAAAATCCTCATCTATATAATTATACTGTATTTGACAGAAAGACCAATCATAATAATCTACTGCTTCTTTGAACAGATCCAGTTTATCATGGAATGAAAATCCTGCATATTTTATTCTTCCATCCTTTATAGCTTGATCTAAAAATTCAGCAACGCCAGCTTCTTTTAACGTATTCCACACTCCAACATTAATATTATGAACTAAGTAAAAATCTATGCTATCTGTTTGTAGTCGCTTTAATTGTTCATTTAAATATTTATCCATATCTTCTCTTGTTTTTATCAACCAACTAGGAAGTTTTGTAGCTAGTTTAACTTTCTCTCTGTATCCATCTTTTAATGCTTTTGCTACAAAAGGTTCGCTTTGTCCACCTTCATGCATACCTGTTCCATGGTAAGGAAATGCAGTATCTATGTAATTTACCCCTTTATCAATTGCAGAACGAACTAATTTTATTGCTTTTTCTTCATCTATTTTAGTTGGGTCTCCTCCTGGAAGTAGTGGAAGCCTCATACATCCAAACCCTAAAATTGAAACCATTTCATTTGTCTTTCCAAACTTTCTGTATAACATTGTAACTCCTCCTTAAGATAACTAATAAGATTTAATTAAAACTTATAACATTGGTATTTTTTATTTTCCAATGTATATTAAATATTACACCTTAGAGTACACTCTAAGTCAATAGGCTACATAAATTTTTTAGCGAATAGCAGCAAATCGGATAATTTCTATTAGCTTTTTAAAAATACCTAGTCTATTATTTTAATATATGAATTTACTGTCAATAATTAATCAAGCCTTCTTTACAAGCTATATAATCCGATAGCTTTTATCCTTATAGAAAATTTATTTCATAGCATTTTTTAACATTTACTTTAACATCATAAAAAGTACTTCCTTTTCCCTTATCAGTAAGCCTTTGTGAAGTTAGAGTGTTAACTGAACGGTTTCCTGGTGTATTTTCAAGCCACCAAACTCCTTCAGTAACAACAACGCCTTTTGGAACTTTAGTTGTAATTTTCAGCTTAAATCTTACCTCTCCTCTTTCGTTATAGGCAATAACAAGCTGATTATCTTTTAATCCTATTTGAGAAGCATCCTCTGGATTCATCTGCAAAAGCATTTTATTTGTTTTTGTTAGGTCTTCCCTTTCATTAAAAGAGGAATTTAATAATCGAACATCCGGCGAGTTAACTAACCAGAACTCTGCATTATCTCCATGAGGTTTGGAGTACTTTGGTAAAGGCTCCTCTTCCTTTGGATTTAGAATCTCAATTTTTCCTGAAGGAGTTTTAAACTGAGTCTTGTAACCATCAGGCAGTGGCAATTCCAGTGGTTTTCCTTTAAACAATGTTTCAATTTTAGTGCTTGCAAGCCATGAAGATGGTTTAGCTAAAATACTGTTTATTAAATCCTCCGCTGACTGATTAAAGAAAGGCTTATCCATATTCATTGCGTCTGCTAATAAACTAAATACTTCCCAGTTAGATTTTGACTGCCCTACTGGCGGAATTACTGCATAAGCTCGCTGTACAGTATAATGCCCATAGGCACGATACAAATCACTATGCTCAAGTGAGGTAGTTGCTGGCAAAACAATATCAGCATATTTCGCTGTGTCGGTCATAAAGCGCTCGTGAACCACGGTAAAGAGATCTTCTCTAGCCAAGCCTTGTAATACCCTATTCTGATCAGGAGCTACTGCTGCTGGATTAGAATGATATACGTATAAACTCATTCCAATTTGTTTTAATACATTTAATAGCTTCCTCCCAGGAAATCGGTACAAAGTTATCACTGCCCTTAGCACCATTTCTCAAAAGCGGTGTCAATATACGCCTTTGAGAATGAACTGTTTTTTCATAATGAGCCATCTTTGGACAAAGCGTTCCTCTTGTAAAAGGATGATCATGATCACCCTGTACTTTCACAACTTTTCCATCATGTGCATAAACAAGCAGACCACATGTATCAGGACAATCATAAGGACAAACTGAGCGTAAAACTTCCATGACTATTCCTCCTTTTATTCTTCTCCTCTAATAATGTTTTTTCATTCTCAATTAGTAATGTTTTTATTTTAATAAATAATTATACAATAAAAGTGCAATCATCAAAAGTTCCAATTTAAATTATGTTATAGGATTCAGTTAAATAGAGCTTCAGCCTAGATTCAAATACCTTCTCTTGACAATAAATAAATACTTTATTGTCTACTGATTCGAAATAAAATACATCTTTAGGATTGATAATGTGCATTTGTGAATCTGTAATCCCAATAAGCTTTTTGGAAATATATAGTTTTTAACAATATTTGTATTTGGAATAAAATTTAAATATAATACAAGTATACAATTGTATTAGAATAAGAATTATATTAAGGGGGAATTTATTGTGTCAAATATCTTATTTTTTTCAGTAGTATTTCTTATTTTTGTATGGGTTGTTTTTGATAGGTTGAGAGAAGATAAAGAATGGATTTCAATAATGGTCACAACCGGAAATAATCGTTATAAACTAAACGAAAAATACGCTTATTTAAAAGCTAATAGTATAAGATGTAGAATAAAAAATATTGGTGAAAGAGGAACAGACCAAACGCTAGCAAGAGGTGTAGTTAACGTCAGAGATGTTCAAAGCGTAAGTTTAGATGTGTATTATAAGGACATGGAAAAGGCAGAGAAATTATTAAACAAATAGCACACAAGTGCTTAATGCAGGGGAATAAGTTTACTTGATTTTCTCATAACTTATTCCCCTATATGTATTTTAGTCGTTTAAAGTTACAATTTTTCTTTTAGTTATTTTACAGTATTATAAAATTCTTTTAATTCATTTTTTGATTCATTTGAAAGACTATGCCATCTAATTCCTCATTGCAGTACTGAAACATTCAGAGATTTAATGCAGATGCTTTTTATACTAATCTAACTAGCTTATATTTTACTATATAAGTTTTTTTGTTGATAAAACTATTTCTTCTCCCTTTGCCGTAGTTTCTTCTATTGTAGCAGAAATAGTTTGAATAGAGCCAGTAATACTATCCATTTTACTAGCTAAGTTATCCGATATTACTAATATTTCTCCCACCAAATTAATTATTACATCTTCATCTTTTTTAGTAGATATAGCAACGTTTTTAGACTGTTCCGCTAATTTTTTCACCTCTTCAGCAACAACTGCAAAGCCCCTACCTTCTTTTCCTGCCCTAGCAGCTTCAATAGAAGCATTTAATGAAAGAAGGCTTGTTTGTCCAGCTATATTTACAATTTCTCTAGAAGCATTGGAAAAATGTTCAACACTATTTTTCATTTCATCTACTCCATTTTTCAGTGAATTTGAAGTATTAATTATATCTTGCAATTCTTTAGATATGTTTTGAATTGCAATAGAACTTTCCTCACTTCCTTTAGCTACCTCATCTATGGATAGTGCAATTTCTTTAACATAACTATTTAAATTTTTAGTCTTCTCTTCTCTCTCATTGTTCATTATTTCAATGTTATCTAAAGCTTTCTGTACCTGTTGGTTTTTTTCTTCAAGCTTCTTATTTTCAACTTCAATGGCTTTTTTAATATAATACATACAATTTCCCTTCATATTTATATTATTGAAGATTGTTTTAACCATATCATTACATGTATTATAACCACATGCAGAACAATTTAATTCTCTATCTTTATCTGTATATTTTAACATATCATTAAAAATGTCATTATAATCTAAAGCAGAAGGTTCTTTAATTTGCTGGATTTCTTCTTGTGAATACTCTCTTATAAAATCCTCTAATCTTAAATTTTTATCAAAATAGCTATCTATAGCTTGTATTCTATTTTTAAACATACTTCCTTTTTCTTCAAGCTTTTCTTCCTTAAATTTTAAAAATTTACTTTCTATATCATAATCATTTAATCCATCTACACATGCAGTTCCTAAATTGCATCCTTTAGAACAATTTAGTATATCTACAACATTAGGTATTTCTTTACCCTTTTTAATGTAATCATCATATACATCTAAGTAGTTTCTAAATTCATTAGGACCTTCAACTTGTCTTACCCGTATGTCTCTTCTTCTAGCTTCAATATTTGATTTTAATCCACCAGGTATACTATATATGCCGCCTAGACTACAAGGAATGTTTTCAAACTCTACCTCATCATATTTCCTAATATCTATATTATTTTCCTTAACATATTCCTTTAGTTTTTTGAAGGTAACATTATATTTAATAGTATTTTTAGTATTCTTGTCATTAATCTCAACTAATTTACCTATGCATGGAGATAAAAAAGCTATAGAATCCGTTATATTATTATAATTTTTAAGATAGATAGCAGTACATATAACAGGACTCTGAATAGGTGCTAAATATTTAATTAACTCATGCTTATATTTTTCAATATAGTTAACCACTACAGAACAGGGCTGAGCAATTAATGACTTAATATTTTTTTCTTTAATATATTTTAGGTATGCCCATGTAGTTATATCTGCACCAAATGACACATCATATATAACGTTTACACCCAAATGTTTTAAATATCCTAAAAGTCTTTTATAGTCTGAAAAGTTAGCTCTTATTGCTGGAGCTGTTACGATACTTATATCTTTTCCACTATTTAGATCATGAAAAAATCTATAAGTATCATCTTCAAAATACCTAGCGTTATGCTGACATACTTCAATGCACTTACCACAACTTATACATTTTTCTTCATGTACAACTACTTTGCTTTCATTATTTTCATCTATAAAAGAAATGTTTGCACCAAGTATCGGGCATTCTCTTATACACTTATTACAACCTGTACATTTTTCTTTTTCAGTTTTAATAGGGCTTGTACTATTCATAGAAATACTCTCCTTGTCACTTATAATATATTTATATAAAGCTTTTTCATAACGTATTATAATTAGCTATTTTAATAAGAAATTTAGAAATATGATTACTTAATTATCGATTATTGTAAAATTAAATAAATACCTATATGAAAATTATTTCATGTTTAACTATTATTTTACATATTATAATCTTAGTTTTATATAAATAACAAATTGTTATCACAGTAATCTAGTAAATTAAAAAGAGCTAGGTTAAACTAGCTCTTTCAACTTTATACTATAAATTCTAAACTATTTTTGTTGTCCAACCTACATTACATTTTACATAACTAAACTGATTTTATATAGGTGTATACATATTTAAAACATAATATTTTTAAATTAATCTTAATATCAATCTTTTTTATTTGTTTTTTTACTATGTTTAGTTTGAGAATTATTTTCCTTTTTTTCTTTTTCTTGTTGGCTTGCACAAGAAGAACAATGTTTTTCACCCATAGCATTCATCCCTCCTAAATAAGAATTTACTCCCAGTATCACCCTACTATTTTGTTCAATATACATATTATAATACTATGAAATTAATAGCAAAAAGAAAAGCACCTGATTTCTTACAGATGCTTTTTATACTATCTAACTAGCTTATATTTTACTATACAACTCTTTCTGTTGAAGAAACTATTTCTTCTCCCTTTGCTGTAGTTTCTTGTATTGTAGCTGAAATAGTTTCAATTGAACCAGTAATACTATCCATTTTACTAACTAGGTTATCCGATATTTCTAATATTTTTCCCACCAAATTAATCATTACATCTTCATCTTTTTTAGTAGATATAGCAACAGCTTTAGACTGTTCAGCTAATTTTTTCACCTCTTCAGCAACAACTGCAAAACCTTTACCTTCTTCTCCTGCCCTAGCAGCTTCAATAGAAGCATTTAATGAAAGAAGGCTTGTTTGCCCAGCTATATTTACAATTTCTTTAGAAGCAGTAGAAAAATGTTCAACGCTGTTTTTCATTTCATCTACTCCATTTTTCAATGAATTTGAAGTATCAATTATATCTTGCAATTCTTTAGATATGTTTTGAATTGCAAGAGAACCTTCCTCACTTCCTTTAACTACTTCATGTATGGATTGTGCAATTTCTTTAAAATAATTATTTAATTTTTTAGCTCTCTCTTCTCTCTCATTATTCATTATTTCAATGTTACTTAGAGCTTGTTGTACCTGAAGATTTTTTTCTTCAAGTTCCTTATTCTCAAGTTCAACTTCTTTTTTAATATAATCCATGCAATTATCTTTCATATTTATATTATTAAAGATTGTTTTAACCATATCTTTGCATGTATTATAACCACATGCAGAACAATTTAACTCTCTATCTGCATTATTATGTTTTAGCATACTATTGAAAATATTATTATACTCTGAAGCAGAGGGTTCTTTAGTTTTCTGAATTTCTTCTTCAAAATACTCTCTTATAAAATCATCTAACCTTAAATTCTTATCAAAATAGCTATCTAAAGCTTGTACTTTATTTTTAAACATACTTCCTTTTTCTTTAAGCTTTTCTTCCTTAAATTTTAAAAATTTATATTCTATATCATAATCATTTAATCCTTCTAAACATGCAGTTCCTAAATTGCATCCTTTAGAACAATTTAGTATATCTACAATATTAGGGGTTTCTTTGCCTTTTTTAACGTAATCATCATATTCATCCAAGTAGTTTTTAAATTCATTATGTCCTTCCACTTGCTTTATCCATAAATCTTTTCTTCTAGCTTCAATATTTGATTTTAATCCACCAGGTATACTATATACACCTCCTAGACTACAGGGAACGTTTTCAAACTCTATCTCATGATATTTCCTAATATCTATATTATTTTCCTTAATATATTCACTTAGTTTTTTGAAGGTAACATTATATTTAATAATATTTTTAGTATTCTTATCATTGATTTCAACTAATTTACCTATGCATGGAGAGAGAAAAGCTATAGAATCTGTTAGATTATTATAATTCTTAAGATAAATAGCAGTACACATAACAGGACTATGAATAGGTGCTAAATATTTAATTAAATCATGCTTATATTTTTGAATATAGTTAACTACTACAGGACAGGGCTGTGCAATCAATGACTTAACATTGTTTTTCTTAATATATTTTAGGTATGCCCATGTAGTTATATCAGCCCCAAATGATACATCATATATAACCTTTACACCTAAATGCTTTAAATACCCCAATAATCTTTTATAATCTGGGAAGTTAGCTCTTATTGCTGGAGCTGCTATTATACTTATAGATTTTCCACTATTTAAATCATCAAAGAATCTTTCAGTATCATCTTCAAAGTACCTAGCATTATGCTGACATACTTCAATACACTTGCCACAACCTATACATTTTTCCTCATCTACAACTACTTTATTTTTATTATTTTCATCTAGAAAGGAAATGTTTGCACCAAATATTGGACATTGTCTTATACACTTGTTACAACCTATACATTTTTCTCTTCTGGTTTTAATAGGGCTTATACTATTCATAAAAATACTCTCCTTGTTACTTATAATAGATGTGTATAGAGTTTTTTTCATAAGATGTTATAATTCATAATTTTAACAAGAAATTTAAAAATATAATTGCTTTAATATTAGTTATTATAAAACTAAATAAATATCCATATA
>Ga0183101_1000064_pt13 | contig 17589 bp, 19 predicted proteins | sample Biomet3_FD_127790 | JGI IMG/M metagenome (GOLD analysis project Ga0183101, IMG submission 127790) | Microbial communities from bioreactor (seeded with sewage sludge) at LBNL, California, USA - Biofuel metagenome 3 | ecosystem: Engineered > Bioreactor > Anaerobic > Unclassified ... | reverse complement strand
GCGTGTTTCGCGGTGACCAATCTTTTTCTCATGAATGAGGTGATAGAAACCAACGGGTTTCATGGCCGCGCCCTTGGGATTGGGCTTGGCGCTTACCGGAAACATGACAATGGCCGACGGCGCGCCGCTGTCTGTGGGCTCCAGGGCTGCGGCCGTGGCCGAACCAGCTCCGAGCGCCGTCAGACACGCCGCGCCCGCCAGGGCCAGAGCCGCCAGCAGAAGCAGTGATGTGCCGTTCCTCATGTGCTTGTCCTTTTGCATTCAGACATTACCCCAACGCCCGCCGCATACAATGCAGCGGGTTCCTCCGCACCCCGATCCCGGCGGGGGCGAACACGCAGATATTGCAACGGTATCGCAGGCTGCAAGACACGTCAAGGAGGTGACGGTGTTGTAATAGCTTCTTATGCCTTGAAAATAGGGAGATTGGGATATTTTTCGCTAAAAAGCAAAACTGCGACCATTATGCGTGGCAACAGGCGGGGAAAAGGGGAGGGTGCCCCCAATAAATTTAGCAACGAACCGGATTATCAACAAAAATATTTTTTATCAAGCCGCGTTGTGGAGCCGGGGCGTTTTCAGGCCATGGAAGGGACGATGCGCGCTCGCAAGTCTGCCGCCCCGGCAAAGGCGGAAAACCGCTGCTGCGCAAGCGCCAGGGCTGCGGCGACGGGTTGCGGACCAGAAAATCCATAGATGACGGTGAGAATATTCATGGGCGCATCGGGGGCCGCCGCGTCGCCCGCGATCATGCCCCGGCGCGAGTCGCTGCACGGGCAGCCAAAGGGGCCTTCGTCGTCGGCCAGCAGGGGCATGCGCTCAAGATCCAGGGCCCCCTTGCCGATGCCCGCATAAGATTCGCCCTTGCGGCCAAGGCGTAGAACAATATTGCCGTTCAGGCGGCGCAGGTCATAAGAGCCGAGGGAAAAGCCCGTTTCAAGCGAAACAAGGTTGTTGGCGTCCACCACTGCATTGATGTGGTAGAGGTCGTTGCCCTGGCGCAGGCGGCGATAAAGCGCTTCGGACGACACCCGCACGCGGCCGGGGTCGCGCCCAAAGGCCTTGAAAGCCTTACGCGAAGGGCCAATTTCGGGCATTTCCGCCAGGGGCGTTGTTTCAAGTCTCTTCTGCAGGCATGGCTGTGTGGAGGCTGCAAAAAATGCCCACAGTTCCGGGCATGCCTCGCGCACGGGCGCGGACCAAAAAACGCAGCCCAGCGTGGTTTGGGGCCAAAGATCGCGCAGTTCCGCGTCGATGTTCACGAAAGGTTCTGCAGGCATGACTTGGTTGTTCCTTGGGGCAAGGCCCTGCGGTTGTTGCGGTTACAGGGGGCGGGGGGCCGCGCGCCAGAAGTCGCAGGCCGTTTCAACCACCTTTTGCACATCATCGGGCGGCAGCAGGCGGGCCTCGGACCGCGCGCGAAACCAGGTGAGCTGCCGCTTGGCATAGGCCCGCGTGTTGTGCAGCCACAGCCTGCGGCATTCTATCAGTGAAAGCTTGCCCTGAAGGTGCGCCAGCGCCTCCGCGCAGCCAATGCCCGTCCAGCCGGGCGCCGTCGGATCCGCGCAGCGGCCCATGGCGGCGCGTGCCTCGTCCAGGGCCCCCGCCTCCAGCATAAGGTCTATGCGCCGGGCCAGGCGCGGTTCAAGCCACGTCAGCGGCGCGTCCAGCGTGAGCAGGGGGCCGGAGCAGAGCGGGGCGCTCATGGCGTTGCCGTGCCACCAGCTGAAAGGCCGCCCCGTGCTTTGGGCCACCTCAAGCGCGCGGACGATGCGCTGCCGGTCGTTGGGGTGAATTTTTGCCGCATAGGCCGGGTCCGTCCGGGTCAGCTCCGCATGCAAACGCGGCGCGCCCTCGGCGTCAACCCTGGCCGCGAGGGCGGCCGTGAGCTGGGGATCAACGGGCGGTATCTCCGCCATGCCGCGCAGCAGAGCCTGAAAATACAGCCCCGTGCCGCCCACCAGCAACGGCGTTTTGCCCCTGGCCAGAATATCGGCCGCCATGGCCGCCGCCGCCTCGGCCCAGCGCCCAGCGCTGATTTTTTTTTCCGCAGCCAAAAAACCATAGAGATGATGGGGGCAGCAGGCCCGCTCTTCCGGCGAGGGCTGCGCCGTAATAAGGGGAAAATCGGCGTACACCTGGCGGGAATCCGCGTTGATCACCTCGCCCTGCAAAGCCTCGGCCATGGCCAAAGCCGCCGCTGTTTTGCCCGACCCCGTGGGGCCCGCCAGACAGATGACGGGCAGGGGCGCGGATTTGTGCCGTGGCGCGGTCACTTGACGCGGAACCCGCCAAAGGGCGGTGAAAGGCAGGGCGTGGCCTGGCGCACCTCGCCCTTGCGGTATTTTTCCATCAGCGCCAGCCGCACGTTTTCGGGCACAAGCCCCTTGATGTCCGCGCCATGGCTGGCGGCCGCCTTGACGATGGTTGAGCTGATGAACAGCCACTGATAGTCGGTCATCAAAAAAACCGTCTGAATGTGGCGTTGCAGCCGCCGGTTCATCAGGGCCAGCTGGAACTCGTATTCAAAGTCCGATGCGGCGCGCAGGCCGCGCAGCAGGGCGCAGGCCCCGCGTTGCGCGGCATATTCCACCGTGAGGCCGGAGAATGGTTCAACCACCACTCTGGGCACGTCCTTCAACGCCTCTTTGGCCATTTCCACCCGCTCTTCATGGCTGAACAGGGGGTGCTTGGGCGTGTTGTCCGCCACGGCCACCACAATTTGGTCAAACACTTCGCAGCCCCGCCGGATAAGGCTTAAATGCCCGTTGGTCAGGGGGTCGAAGGTGCCAGGGTACAGAGCTATTTTCATGGCATTGTCCAGATGCAGATGCGTGTCTGGCCGAACAGGCGTTCGGCTTCAAGTGTGGATTCGGCGGGCGGGGTGAACCGCGCGTCCTTTTCAATTTCCGCCGTTACAAAGGCCCCTGGCGCAAGCCAGCGGCGCGTCGTCAGCAGTTTGAGGGCCGGGTCCGCCAGATTTTTTCTGTAGGGCGGGTCCATAAACACCAGTGAATATGGCTGCGCCGGGGGGCTTTTGAGCAGGCGAAGCACGTCTTCGTTGGCCAGACGAACCTCGTCTTCAAGCCCCAGGGCGGCGATGTTGGCCTTGAGGCAGCGCACCGCCTGGGGGGCCATTTCCACCAGCAGCGCGTGGGGCGCGCCTCGGCTTACGGCTTCAAACGCCAGGCTGCCGCTGCCCGCGAACAGATCAAGCACGCGGGCCTCGTGCCAGTCCACGCCCCGCGCTTCAAGCATGGAAAACAGCGCCTCGCGCGTTTTGCCCATGGCGGGGCGGTAGCCCTCGCCTTCCACGGTCTTCAGCATGCGTCCGCCAAGACGCCCGGAAATTATGCGCATAACGGCCTACATGCGTGAAAGCAGGCGGGTGAGGGCATAGTCCATTTTTTCCAGCGCCTCCTGCAGTTCCGTTTGGTCCACCCAGGGACGGTTTTCCACATCGGAGATCTTGCCCTTGAACATGCCCCACTTGCGTTCCACTTCGTCGGTAAGGAAACCCCAGTTGACCCGGGGGTGCGCCTGGGTTTCGTGCTGCACCGTCTCGGTGAGCTGCGGCCCTTCAAGCACCATTTCTTCAAGATAGGTGGCGATGAGCGGGCGCTTGCCATAGCGTTGCTCGATAAGCCCGGAAAGCACGGTTTGCGCCTTGGTTTCGCCGTGGGTCAGCACCACTTGCGCGCCGTTGCCGGTCAGCGGTTTGAGCCACTCCAGCAACTGGCTTTGCCCGGCATGGCCCGAAAAGCCGTTGATGGTGAAAATGCGGGCGGCAACCTCGATGTCTTCACCGAACAGGGTAATCTTTTTGGCCTTTTCCACAATTTTTCGGCCGGGCGTGCCCATGCCCTGATAGCCCACAAACACGATGCTTGCGCCCGGTTTCCAAATGTTGTGGCGCAAGTGGTGGCGCACGCGGCCCGCGTTGCACATGCCGCTGGCCGAAACAACGATGGCCGGTCCCTTGTATTCGTTGATGGCCTGCGATTCAGCGGCCGAGAGCGTGTAGCGCAGGTTGGGCAGCGAAAATGGGTCGTCGCCGTCTTTGAGCATCTTGCGCGCTTCGTCGTCGAAGAGCTCGCGGTTGCGTTCAAAAACCTCGGTGGCGCGAATGGCCAGGGGGCTATCCACAAACACGGGCATGTCGGCGGGCAGCTTGCCCTGTTTGTTGAGCATGTGCAGGCAATAGAGCACTTCCTGCGTGCGTTCGACGGCAAAGGCGGGAATGATGACCTTTTCTCCCTTGCCGTGGCTGTAGGCGATGGCTTCGCCCAGTTCCGCAACGCTCAGGTTTTCGTCCTTGTGGTCGCGGTCGCCGTAGGTGGATTCCATGAACACATAATCGGCCTTGGGCGGCGTTTCGGGATTGCGCACGATAAGCGACTGCGGGCGTCCGATGTCGCCCGAAAAGATGAGGCTGGTGGTCTTGCCGTCTTCGTCGGCCTCAAGGCGCAAGGAGCCGGAACCCAGAATGTGCCCTGCGTCGTAATACATAACGCGGATGCCCGGCGCGGGTTCGAAAACCTTGTGGTAATCCACGGTTTGAAAAAGCGTGGTGGCTTTTTGGGCGTCCGCCACTTCATAAAGCGCCGCCGGGGGATTTTTGAGGCCGCGCCGCAGATATTTGCGCGCTTCCCACATGGCGTCCATTTCCTGAATATGGGCGCTGTCCTGAAGCATGAGGTCCAAAAGCTCGCTGGTGGCCTTGGTGCAGTAGATGGGCCCGGCATAGCCCTCTTTGACCATTTTGGGCAGCAAGCCGGAATGGTCGATGTGGGCGTGCGTGACAAGAATAAAGTCGATGGCGGTGGGGTTATACAGCGCCGTTTCGCGGTTGCGGGCCTCAATGGCCTTGTTGCCCTGGTGCATGCCGCAATCGATGCAAAAACGCTTGCCTGCCGCCTCAACCATATAGCATGAACCGGTTACGGCTTGTGCCGCGCCCAGAAACTGTACCTTCATGTGTTCCTCCACTCAGGGTTGGCGGTTTGAATAACCGCATGGCCCCGTGCGCAACCCCGCCATAACGCGGAAAAGACGCAACGAGACTTTTTTCCATAGCCGTAAGCGCGGGCCAGCGTCAAGCAAGGCGCTCTGCGGCGCATCATGCGCATTGCCTTTGCCCGAAGCCCCACATATACTGAAAAATACAGGTCCGCGCTATGCCCCGGCCGGGCAGCCAGCGGCGTTTCTACCACCTTTCACGTTACCGGCCATGATTGCCGGAAAGGAAGCAAGGAACTTCATGCCTGAATTGCGACAGAATATAGTTGACGATCTCGCCTCCGTAACCACCGAATCCTGGCGCACCTTCCGCATTATGGCGGAAATGGTGGAGGCGCTGGACACCCTTAATTCCCTGAATGTCAACTGCATCTCCCTGTTCGGATCCGCCCGCTGCACGCCGGATTCGCAGGAATACAAAGATGCGGAAAAAATTTCGCGTCTGCTGGTCGAGGCCGGTTTCGGCATCATCAGCGGCGGCGGCCCCGGCATCATGGAGGCCGCCAACAAGGGGGCCTTTGACGCGGGCGGGGAATCCGTGGGCCTGCATATTCACCTGCCGCACGAGCAGGGCTGCAATAAATATGTGAAAACCCGCTGCAACTTCCGCTATTTTTTCATACGCAAATTCATGTTCGTCAAATATGCCATGGCCTATGTGGTCATGCCCGGCGGCATGGGCACCATCGACGAACTTTCCGAGGCTTTTGTGCTGGCGCAGACCGGGCGCACGCGGCCGTTCCCCATCATTTTGTATGATTCCAGCTACTGGAGCGGCTTGCTGGAGTGGCTGCGCAACACCATGGCCGCGCGGGGCTTCATCAAGGGGGCGGAAATAGACAAGCTCGTTTCTGTTTGCGACACGCCCGAAGAAGTGGTGAACCTGCTGTGCAAGGTCGTCATTCTGTAAGCTCAGCGGGCGGCATGCCGGCGGCGCGGGCTTTCTCGCCCGCCGGCCCCCGCACGCCTCCGCCGCCCGGCCACACCTGGGAAGACCTCATGCGGCTGGCCCTGGGGCAGGCCCGCGCCAGCGCGGCGGCGGGCGAAGTGCCCGTGGGCGCGGCGCTGGTTGCCCCCGACGGGCGCGTGCTGGCCTGCCGCGGCAATGCGCCCGTGCGCGATAACGACCCCACGGCCCATGCCGAGGTGCTGGCCCTGCGCGCGGCGGGAGCCGCGCTGGGCAACTACCGGCTCAACGACTGCGTGCTGGTGGTCACGCTTGAGCCGTGCGCCATGTGCGCGGCGGCCCTTATTCACGCGCGGGTGGCCGGGCTTGTGTATGGCGCGGCCGATCCGCTGGCCGGGGCCGTGGTTTCGCGGGCCGAATATTTTGACGCCCAGTGCGCCAACCACCGCGTGTGGCACATGGGGGGCGTGCTCTCAGAGGAATGCGCCGCCCTGCTGCGCGCCTTTTTTGATGGCCGCAGACCTTAGCGGCCTTGCGGCGCAAGGCGCAAAAGGCTGTTGCCTGCCGCGCCGGGGCCCGCCGCCCCAATGCGCGTGAAAAACCTGCGGTTCTCAATTTTTTTCGCCCGCCCGGCACAGGAGACATATGCTTGAGCTGACCGTTTTTTTGAGCGGCGCGCTGGTGATGGTGCTGGAAATGGTGGGCGCACGGGTGTTGGCCCCCCATGTGGGCACCTCCGCCGTGGTCTGGACAAGCCTTATCGGCGTTATGCTGGCCTGCCTGGCGCTGGGGGCCTGGGTGGGGGGGCGCGCGGCCGACAAGGCGCACTCGCGGCGTGGGCTGGCGCTGGCCCTTGCGGGGGCGGGCCTGGGCAGCGGGCTTGTGGCCCTGTGCCACGAGGCCGTGGGCGGCTGGGTCACCGAGGCTGTGGGCAACCTGTATGCGGCGGCCATGCTGGCCGCTGTGTGCATTTTTGCCGTGCCCGCCTTTTTTTTCGGCATGGTAACGCCCTATGCCATCCGCCTGCGCATCAGCAGCGTGGATTCTTCGGGCGCTACGGTGGGCAGGCTTTATGCGCTTTCCACGGCTGGCAGCATTGTGGGAACATTTCTGGGCGGGTTTATCCTTATTTCTTTTTTTGGCAGCACGGCCATTTTGTGGGGCGTGGGGGCCTGCATGCTGGGGCTTTCCTTGTGCAACGGCGGCGGGCGCGTGCGCCTGCGGGCCGCCCTACTGCTTGTTTGCGGGCTGATGGCCGCGCTGAGCGCCGGGTATGGCCGGTGGAGCGAAGCTTCGGGCATGAACCGCCTGGTGGAAAGCCCTTATAACAGCATTCGTGTGTTTGACGGGGTGGACTGGGCCCAAAGCGGCAGGGCCGTGCGGCTGATGGCCACCGACCCCGGCTACAGCCAGTCGGGCATGTTGCTGGACGCGCCCGACGAGCTGTATTTTCGCTACACGCAATTTTACGCGCTGGGACCATATTTCGTGCCGGGGGCAAAGCGTGTGCTCATGCTGGGCGGCGGGGGCTATTCCGTGCCCAGGTGGCTGCTTTCGGCGGCGTCGCCGCTGGGTAAAGCGCCGGACGCGCGCATCACGGTGGTGGAACTGGACCCGGCCATGACGGCCACGGCCCGGCGCTGGTTTGGCCTGCGCGACGACCCGCGCCTGACCATACGGCACGAGGATGCCAGGGCTTTTCTTAACCGGCAGGCCGATGCCTATGATCTGGTTTTTGTCGATGTGTTCAACTCGCACTACGCCGTGCCTTTTCAGATGGGCACGGTGGAGGCAGCGGCCGCGTTGCGGCGGGCTGTGCGCCCCGGCGGCGTGCTGATCATGAATGTTATTTCCGCCGTGCGGGGGCCGGATGCGCGTTTGTTTCAGGGCATTTTTAACGCTCTGCGGCAGTCTTTCGCCCTGGTTCAGGTGTATTGCGCCGGGGCCGAACCCCCGGACCGTCTGCAAAACCTGATGCTCGCCGCATTCACCGACGCCCGCGCTCCGGTTGCGGAAAGCGCCCCGGCGCCGCCGGATATAGAGGGCATGCTGGCCACCCTGTATGGCGGGGACACGCATTTTGCCACCCCGGCGCTCACGGATGATTTCGCCCCCGTGGAACGGTATACGTTGCCGCTTTTGCGGCGTTGAGGGGCGGAAGCGCCCTTGCGGGCACGGGCTGAAAAAGGTAGTATTTCGTAACGCGCAGAAGGAGGCAGCCATGAATGAGAACATCGTGAAACCCAGTACGATCAACAAGGATGTGCTAGGCATTCTTGGGCGCAAGCTCAAGAATGGCAACGAATTGACCATGACTGAAGATCTGATGGCCATTTCGGCCTCTGCGTCGATAACGGCCAATTTTTATGGTCCCGGCCCAGCGGAAATGCAGGTACACCGGCCCGAACTGCCGGAGAGCGTCAAAGGCCTGTTGATCGAATACGCGGGCTGAAAAATTCCGGCGCAGAGCGTCTCTGGTTTGCCGCTGAACACGCGGCGTGTTGCGGCTTGTCCGCTTGACGCCGGATTTGATTACCTTTGCCTATTGGGGGGCATTTTGAACGAAACTATCGACGATCTCACAGTGCAGTTCGAAGAAAACGGTCAGGTGGTCGTCAACGAGCTGGATAAGGTTGTGCTGAGCAAGGGCGCATGGACGACGATTCTTTTCCGTTACCAGCAGTGGCAGCCGGAAAAGGATACGTTTGGCCCGGATATGTATGTTATTCGGCGTTACAAAAAGTCTGGCGGCGAATACCGCCAGCAATCCAAATTCAATATTTCCAGCGCGGACCAGGCCCGCAAAATCGTGGACGCGCTCAGTTCCTGGATCAACTAGGCCCCGCGCCGTCGGCTCATGCCGTTAAGGCATGGCCGCCCCGCTGGGGTTGTTTGCACGGCAGTGAAGCCGGTTGCCCTTTGCGGCAGCCGGTTTTTTTGTTGATTAGCCTTGGAAAGGCGCGGAGGAAGCGCCCCGGCGTGGGAGGTCGGGGCGCTTCCGCGCAGGAGGAGGGGAAGGGGAGAAACGCCGACGTGGCAGCATCGGCGCGTGTGCAGCATGATAGCCGCGGGAACGGTGGCGGGGTCTATTGCGGCAGACCCGCTGCCATCGCGTGTAAAGAACCTACTGCGGTTCGCGTTAGCATAGCGTTAAGGTTTGTTGTCGATCAGATGTTTTTTGTGGAACCGTGCCGACACAGTCGCGGCTGGGCGGCAACGCACGCGATAGGCGCGACAAAACGCGGCGGCGCAGGGCGTTGTTCTTGCCCCCGCGCCGCCGGTACTTGGCGTTTTCGGTAGGTGCGCGCAGCGGCGTTATGGCTGCGGGCAGGTCAGGGAATCAAGCACGGTTGCGGAAAGATGGCGCGTTTGCGTGCGTGGCGTGGGCGTCACGCCCCAGCGGGCCAACAGGTCAAGCGCCGCTTGTTGCGCTGCGTCAAACCTTTCCCGCACCGGGGCGGAAAGCGGCGCCGCCAGCGTCATTGCCGCCGGTTGCACGCCGATGAGCGCGCAGTGCGTTGGCGCTGTTCCCCGCAGGGCGGCCAGCCCCATAACTTCCGAAAAGCTGTTCTGGTGCGGGCCGATTTTTTGCGCGGTCAGGTAGGCGGGCACGTCGTTGCGCAGCATCAGCTCGCCCGGCGTGAGGCCAAAATCCACGGCATCCAGCACCAGCAGCCTGTCCGCCCGTTCAACAAAAGTCAGCAGGGTTTGCCCCTGCGTGCCCCCATCCACAATTTCCACGTTTTCCGGAAAGTCCCAATGGGCATATAGCCGCTGGGCCAGCAGCACGCCAAAGCCTTCGTCGCCATAAAGGATATTGCCGAGGCCGAGAATGATGATCTGTTCCATGGATCTTTCCGCTCCCAAAAATGAGGAAAGGGCGGCCAGGGGCCGCCCCAGAGAAACCTCGGTTACTTCTTGCGCCGCTGGCGAAAGCCGCTGAACATGGACGAAACCAGGGTGGTTTTGCCCATGATTTCTTCGCGCACCACCATATACAGGTGAACGGTCACAAAGGTGATGAGCAACAGCATGCCCAAACGGTGCAGGCTGCGCGTCATCTGGCCGTTGCCGCCCAGCCAGTTGTTGATCCAGTCCTGCACAAAGGCGAAGAACCGCAAAAACGGCACATGGCTGTCTTGAGCAAACATGCCCAGCCCCGTGAGCATGATGACGAGCATGAAAACCATGCCCACGGCCATGCCCATCTGCGCCAGCGGGTTGTGCCCCACGTGAGCGCCGCATTCCTTGTTGAGAAACAGATACCAGCGGATGTCCTGCCACAGGTCGTTCCACCAGGCCTTGCTCCACACGGGCAGGATGATGAGCTCACGCGAATAGCGGTTGCCCCAGATCAAGCCGTATATATAGCGCAACACGGTGGAAATGATCAGCACAAAGCCCGCGATAAAGTGGGCCATGCGCGTATAACCCATATAAAAGGTTTCATAAGGTTCGCCCACAACGGAGAGCCAGGGTTTGCCGATGATATAGCCGGTGACGATAAGCACGACGATGCAGGCCACCATGACCCAGTGCCAGATGCGGATGGGCAGCTGGTACACATAGATGCTTTTGCCCATGGGCATCTGCGGAAGCAGATGTTGGTTTTCACTCATGACTTCCTCCCGCCGGAAGACTTGTATTCCGCGCCGGGGCATTGCCCTTGCGCTAGAAGCAGTTGTCCGTACGAACGGTTATCAGGTTCGATCCGTCCGGCCCTATAACGTGGGTGGAGCAGGCCAGGCAGGGGTCGAAACTGTGCAGGGTGCGCAGAATTTCAAGCGGTTGGTTGGGCACCGCCATGTGCGTTCCCATAAGCGAGGCCTCATAGGCGCTCAGCTGTCCGTCCGGGCTGCGGGGCGCGCCGTTCCATGTGGTGGGCACAACGCACTGATAATTTTCTATTTTTCTGTCCTTGATGGTGATCCAGTGGCCCAGAGCGCCGCGCGGGGCCTCGGTAAAGCCCACGCCGCGCAACACGCCCGTGGGCCAGGATTCGGGCTTCCACAGTTTGGTGTTGGCCGTGGATTTGTTGCCGTTCTTGAGGTTGGCGATCAGCTTGTCATAGAAATAGCGCATCTTGTCGGCGGACCAGGCCAGCTCGAGCGAGCGCGCGGCAATGCGCCCCAGCGTTGATTGCAAGGCCGCCACCGGGGCCTTGGTCTGGCCCAAAAAGTCGTCAACAAGGCCTTTGATTTCCGTGTCTTTTTTGGCATAGCCCACCAGCAGACGGGCCAGGGGGCCAACTTCCATCTGGTGCCCGCGCCAGAGCGGGGTTTTGATCCACGAATATTTGTCGCGTTCGTCAACCTGCTTGAGGTTGGTGGAGGTTCCCTTGATATTGGGGCCGGGGGCGTAGTGGGGGTCGGTAATGCCGTCAAAGGGGTGCAACCCGGCTTTGCCGTTGGGGTAGGGCTTGTACCACGAGTGCGTCACCATTTCCTGAATTTCTTCGGGGTTGTGCAGGTCAACGGGCAGCACTTCGTTGAAATTGCCGTTGATGATGGCTCCGCGCGGCAGCAGCAGGCTTTTGTCTGAAAAGTCGTTGGCCGTGTCGGGAATGGCTCCGTAGGCCAGCACGGAGAGCTTTGAAAGCCCGCCGCCGATGTTCAGCCAGTCTTTATAGAACGCGGCCAGGGCCACCGTGTCGGGAATGACGACCTGCTGGGCAAAGGTGCGGCAACGTTCGATAAGCTGCAGCACCAGTTCCAGGCGTTCCTGGTTGATCACGTCGGCCGCGCCGTGGGCGTCGATGTTCAGCGAGCAGGGCACGCCGCCCACAAGCCAGTTGGGGTGCGGGTTTTTGCCGCCAAAAATGGTGTGTATCTGCACCATGTCTTTTTGGAAATCCAGAGCTTCCAGGTAGTGCGCCACCACCAGCAGGTTGGCCTCCGGCGGCAGTTTGTAGGCCGGGTGGCCCCAATAGCCGTTGGTGAAAATGCCCAGCTGCCCCGATTCGATGATGCGGGTGAGGCGGTCCTTGATGGATTTGAAATAGCCGGTCGAAGAATTGGGCCAGGGCGTCAGTTTTTGGGAAAGTTCCGACGTCGCCTTGGGGTCGGCCTTGGCGGCGGAAACAACATCCACCCAGTCCAGCCCGGCCAGGTGGTAGAGATGCACCAGGTGGTCGTGGTACATGAGGCAGAGGTGCATGATGTTGCGGATGATGTTGGCGTTATCGGGAATTTCAATGCCCAGCGCGTTTTCAACCGCATGCACCGAGGCCAGGGCGTGCGTGCCCGTGCATACGCCGCAGATGCGTTCCACAAAGGCCCATGCGTCGCGCGGGTCGCGGCCCTTGAGGATGATTTCTATGCCCCTGAAGATGGTGCCGCAGGAAACGGCATTGGTGATAACGTTGTTGTCGTCAATGTTCACCTCGCAGCGCAGGTGCCCTTCGATGCGGGTGACAGGGTCCACAACAATGCGGCGGCCCGCGTCTTTGACGGCGTATCCCTGAGGCGTTGTATATTCGTAGGCCATAGTGATGTTCCTCAGTTTTTGGAGTCGTTGTCAGAGGAGGTTTCCTTGCCCTTGCCTGTGGCATGGCGCACCATGCTGGCCGCGCCATGAACGGCAACGCCCGCGGCAACGCCGGCCACTGCGGCCACGCCCACGGTTTCAGCCGTCAGGTTGGTGCCGAGGTGCGGAATGGTCGTGATGCGGTCGTAGAACGAGCCTTGATCCCAGAAGTTTTGTTCGGAACAGCCAATACAGCCGTGGCCCGACTGGATGGGGAAGGAAACGCCGTTGTTCCAGCGGGTTGAGGGGCAGGCATTGTAAGTTGTGGGGCCTTTGCAGCCCATTTTGTAAAGGCACAGCCCGGCGCGCGCGCCCTCGTCGTCCCAGGATTCCACATATTCGCCCGCATCAAAGTGCGCCCGCCGGTAGCAGTGATCGTGCACGCGCTTGCCATAGAACATTTCGGGCCTGCCCTGCGAATCAAGCGTGGGCAGCCGGTCGTAGGTGATGATGTAGGTCAGGATGGAACTCATGACCTCGGGGATGGCCGGGCAGCCAGGAACCTTGAGCTGGGGCTTGTTGGGAAACAGCTTGTGCAGCGGGGTTGCGCCGGTGGGGTTGGGGTTCGCGGCCTGCACGCAGCCCCACGAAGCGCAGGTGCCCCAGGCCACAAGGGCGCGGGCGTTTTCCACGCCTTCCTTGAGCTTTTCATAGAAGGGTTTGCCGCCGTCGATGCAGTACATGCCCTCGCCTTTCAGCGGCACGTTGCCTTCAACAGCCAGAATATACTGGCCCTTATACTTCTTGATGGCTTCCTCATAGGCCGCGTTGGCCTGGTCGCCCGCGGCGGCCATGATGGTGTCCTGGTAATCCATGGTGATCATGGAAAGCACGACGTCGGTGGCAAGCGGGTGGGCCGTACGCAAAAACGATTCCGTGCAGCACGAACAGGAAAGCCCGTTGATCCACAAAACCGGAATGCGCGGTTTGGTGGAAAGAGCCTGGGCAATGGCTGTTTCCGCCCCAGGGCCAAGGCCAAGGGCAACTGCCGTGAGCGCACAGAATTTCATGAAATCTCGACGACTGACACCGCGGTTGCGTAAAACCTCTGCTGTTGTTTCAAGATGTGCCATAGATACCTCGAGAAGTGTTATGCCTGTGGCGGTTGATGGTCGGTTCCGCATGCGGCGCGGCGGCAAAAGCCGCCCCCCGCGTTTGGCCCGGCGCAGTGCAAAGGCCGGTAACGAACGCCGGAATCGGGAGTGATCAGGATTTCTTCAAGTCCCCCATGATGCCCACCAGAACATCGGTTTGGTCGCGCAGGTTGTTAAGAGCCAATACCGCGTGTTCCATGGCTTCGGCGGTTGATGAAGAAATTTGGTTGATGTCTTCAAGGCTTGCATGAATCGTTTCGCTTGCCGCCGATTGTTGTTCTGAAGCCGTGGCGATGGATTGCACCTGGGTTGTTGTTTCACCGGAGAGTTCAACAAGCTCGCGCATGGCGTCGCCGGATTTTCGGGCCAGGTCTGTGGCCTTTTCAATGGTTCCGGCTGTTTCTTCCACATGCAGAATGTGTTTGCGCGTTCCGCCCTGAATTCCCTGCACGGCCTCGCCCACTTCCTTGGTGGCCTCCATGGTTTTTTCCGCCAGCTTGCGCACCTCGTCGGCCACCACGGCGAAACCCCGCCCGGCATCACCGGCGCGCGCCGCTTCAATGGCGGCATTGAGCGCCAGAAGGTTTGTTTGGTCGGCAATATCAGTGATGACGTTAAGTATCTGGCCGATGCCCTCGGCCTGCTTTCCCAGCAGGCCCATGTCCACCTTCATCTGGTCCGATTGCTTCTGCACCCGCAAAATGGCGTTGACCACGTTTTCCACAACGGCGGAACCTTCCGTGGCCTGCGTGCGCGAATTTTCAGCGGTTTGGGCAGTGGCCCCGGCGTTTTTTGCCACCTCTATGACGGTTGCGCTCATTTCTTCCATGGCGGTGGTGGTTTCGTCCAGGCGGTGGGCCTGCGCATTTGCGCCTTCGCTTGAAATCCGCACCTGCTCCGCAAGGTCGTTCAGGGCAAAGGTGACCGTTTCAACAACACCGTGCAGTTTTTCTACCGCCAGCACCAGTGTGTCGGCTCTGCTTTTTGCCGCTTTTTCCGCAGTTTCCGCTGAAATGCGGCACTGCTCGGCAACCTGTCCGCGTTCTTCCGCGAGGGCGTGTTGGCTTTGGGCGCTCTGTATTTGTTCCTTAAGTTTGGCGACCATGGCGCGCAGCACATCCGCAAGCCCGCCGATTTCGTCCTTCTGGGCAACATTGAGGGTTGTGTCAAAGTCGCCCTGGGTGATCTTTTCCGCAAAACGCAATGTGGCGCGCAGGGGTCTGCCGATGGTTATGCAGATTCGCCAGCCCAGCGCAACGGTAAAGCAGGCCACAAACAGCGCGAAGGCGCATGAAAGCAGCAGCGTGCGCCATGCCATGTGTATCTCGTGCCGCGATTTTTCAAGCAGAACGTTACCCCAGGCTTCTTCCACATCCATGAGCTTGTCAATGCGGCGGGTGGAAGCCTCGAACCATTCCTCTGGCTTGGCGTCCAGTGTTGACCTTTCAAGATTATCATAGGCGATATTGCGAAAACGCGTCACCTCGTCGTCGGCATTCTGCATTTTTGCCCGCAGCATATCCTTGGCATCATCGCCGCCCAGGTCGGCAAACGATTTCAGATAGGTGTTTTGGGCGCTGACGCGGTACAGCCAATCCCTGTACAGCTGTTTGCTGAACTTTCCGGCGGAGAATGCCGCATTCAGGCTTGCGCGTTCCTGCCCGGCAATTTCCTTGCCGTGCAGCAGCTGGACGATGGAGGTAAAGGAAACGCTCACGCAGGTGGATTCCGCATAAGCGTTCATTTCTGTAACCGCGTGGAGCATTTCATTGACGCAGGAATTGTAGGTGGCGATTGCCTGCAAAGTGGTGAGCTTGAAGGCTTTAACGGCCTCCCTTATGCCGCCAAGCTCTTTGAGCTTGGTTTCCACCGGCGTGAAAGTTTCTTTGAAAAATAGGGGATTTATCCGCGCGGCGCCCTGCAGAACCTTGAGAAAGTTTTTTTGGGCCGCATCTGTTTTTTGCGTTTGGGTCGCCAGCTCGGAGGAAAAGCGCTTGCCGTCGCTGCTGAGAAAGCCCGCCGTGAGGCCGCGTTCTTTCTGTATTTCGTGCATGACCGTGCCAACGGAAAGGCTGACAAGGAGAGATTGCTAGACAATGTTCAGATCTTGAATGTTTTCCCAGCGTTGGTAGCTCTCCGTGGTGACGATGAACAGGTACGCCGCCATCGGCAAGATGAGGAGCAGGCTGAGCTTTCGCGCGATCTTTAAGTTTGCGAGCATGGTGGTCCCCCTGTTCAGGTGTCGTTGCGTGTGCGTTGCGTCGTGGTCGTAATCCTGGTCGGTTTGTTCCGGCAATTGTGAAATGCGCTGGAATGTTAGGGGAGAAGATGCTTACTCGTTATTTAAGCATATCATAATTGTTCTGAATATCAATAAATTTTCTTATGTCTTGGTGTATAACATTCTATTAATATTTATTAATAAATTTTATGTAACGATTTCGACATGCTATAAAACTTCACTTTCCATCCCGTCGCCATGCTGCATATCACAATAGAAGACCTGCTGAATCGGAATTTTACGCAAGGGAATATATTTTTTTCAAATGAACTGGAGCATTGCGGGCATTACCGCATGGCAATAAGCACCACGGCCCTGTTTTTGAGCGGAAGGCGCTTCGCCGTTGCCCTTTTGTATAGTACGGCTCATTCAATATTGGCTTAACCCCAGGGCTATTGCTTTCTCTTTATCGAGGGGAACGGCGCGTCGCGCCGCAGAGAATTTTTTCAGGAACGCCGCGCAGGTAGAGGGCACATATCTGTTGTTATTTTGGGCGCTGGAATCCGCCCTTTATGCGGGAGGAATCGGAGAGGCAGGGGAAATGGGGGAGTGGCTAGGCTGTTGCCGTGCTGCCGTCACGGCGTTGCTGCACAGGGGGATTCCTGAAGTGCGCTGCCGGTGCTGGAGGAATGAATTTCAACAGCTCATGCGGCGTTCTGTCCGTCTTCTCGCAACGGTGCGCCCGCAAAAGTTTTACCGCCCCAGGTCGCAAGGGATCGGCTCCTCGCCGCAATGATTTGACCAAGGCAGGACAGAGCGTTGGAGGCAGTCTCTGTCCGCTTTCCGCTTGTTCAGGAAAGAATGCCGGGAGCCCTGGGCAGGGAAAATTTAGCCGCTAACCGCTTTTCGCCTCACGTCGTTAACTATTTCGTTAACAGCTTCGGCAGGCTGTAGCCTTGCGGTATCCAAAACAAGGTGGTCCCTGTTCCAAGGCTCATAGTGTCGATTAACAACGCATTGCCAATCGGGCAGGACAAGGCCGGGAATGTCTGACGACCGGCCCTCGACTCTTTTTCTGTGTTGCTCCTTGTCCGAGCAGATAATTTCAACTTCCAGATAATCAACACCCGCTTGAACGGCGATGTCCCGCCAGGCGTCACGGGTAATTCGCAAGGGGTTCACGGAGTCCGCCACAACCGAAAGACCCAGGCGTATATTATCCGCAGACACGGCATAACCGGCAATATATCCCGCTGGGCCTAAATCCCACTGGCTTTTTGCCAGCCCGGAACGAACCATCGCCAGTTCCAAACTGTCCATGCGCACGTATACGGCGGAGAGTTTTCGAGCTAATAGCCGCGCTATTGTAGTTTTGCCGGTTCCCGGCAATCCTCCGAATATTATCAGCATTTTTGTCCTTATCGGTGAAGTGGCCGGGAGCTGCTCAGAGTTATGATTGCGGTATTCACGTCAGCTGACTGTCTGCAACATTTTTTGAATAGCCGCTATTTTCGCCTTCAGTAACGCCCGCCTTGCCGATTCTTTGTAAAGCTCTTGGCCTGGGAGGCATTTTGACGGTCTAGCCGTTTGGCCCTGTGGCGCGGGTTGCGGTGTCGGTGAGGGGCATGGGGGCAATACCTCTTGGGTGGCTTGCTGTTACCCCTAAAGTTCCCCCCAAAAAAGTTGAGGCTGTCAACGAACCTATGTGGACCTAGAAGAAGCCTGATTTGCCATAAAAGCAAAGTCCGTCAAGGTCTTGCGGACTTTGACGGACTTTGGCGGGACTGTTCTTGGTGGGCCCACCCGGGGTCGGGACTGGGAGC
>Ga0183101_1001809_pt1 | contig 17607 bp, 21 predicted proteins | sample Biomet3_FD_127790 | JGI IMG/M metagenome (GOLD analysis project Ga0183101, IMG submission 127790) | Microbial communities from bioreactor (seeded with sewage sludge) at LBNL, California, USA - Biofuel metagenome 3 | ecosystem: Engineered > Bioreactor > Anaerobic > Unclassified ... | reverse complement strand
AGAGATTTAACAGGATTAAAGATTGAAGAAATAGATCTGATTAGGCAGGTTTTAAGCCAAAATTAAATGTACCCATTTACTAACATATTTAATAAAAATAGAAGCTCGCCATATAAGTGATATGCTCCCTTTATAGTAGACAGTTAAAAGAATAAAACTGCTTCTATAAAGAGAGCATATCGAAGAATGGTAAGCTTCTATAATTTTACCTAAAACTAAGCTACTTCATATTTAGTAACTTGTCTTTGAGTAACCTGAGCACCGGATTTTTTAACTAGATCGCCAGCCTTAGTTTTAAAAACATTTTTTGAAATTATAGTGTCCATAAGTGTGTTAACTTCATCTTTTGTAAGAGTAGTTTTAACACCAGAAACACTTAAAGTGCTTTTTTCACCAGCAGAAGTTAAAAAAGTCATAGCTAAAGTATATTCCATTTAATTCACCACCTTTCTGTTTAGAGAAGAGCTAAGGAACGGAAACTCCTACTCCTAGTGTCGTAGGAGTAAGCGATTCGCACAAAAGATTTGAGGAAGTTAACTCATATTCACGAGTTAACTAGGTTCGAATATCCAAATAAAACATTTGGATTCTCACTTATCTGCTTAAGCATTTGCTAAACTAGAAGATTCATTAATAAAGTAATCTCTAGTGTTAGCTTCTAATACACCTTTAATTGCATCTGAAATAGCATAGACATTTTCAGGTGTAGCATCTGTTTTGATACCTGAGAAAGTTTTCTTGGTATAAATTGGGTCCCCAGCTTTGTCTAAAGCTTTTTGAACTTCAATACTAAGAGAAACAGAGTCAATAGTTTTAGTTACAGCCATAGTTTTAACCTCCTTCATTTTGTTTTCATAAAGGATATATGGATAAATTTCAGTTATTACATAAATAGATGAAAATTATTTAAATGAAGAATTAGAGAAAATAAATATTAGCAATATGAGTTAGAAAGAAATATTTAAGAGATTTATAATGTGTTAGCATAAACAAATTTTGTCATATTTATTTTTTAGGCAATTAGATAATTATTCCATGTATGAAAAAAATAGATTATAATGGGTTATATAGTCTTATAGATGATAATAAGATTGTATTCTTATAATGTCTATAATGGGCAATTGAGGTTACAAGAATAACTATGAAAAGTTGTGGGAGGTAGTACAATGGCAAAAGGTGATAAATATATGGAATTGAAAAGGTACTTACTTAGTGTAATGGATCCTATTGTTACACTATCATTTAATGAGATTGAACGAATTATAGGAGATACATTACCAAAGTCAGCATATGTTCATGCTGAAGTATGGTGGGCAAATGATTATACTCACTCGCAAGCAATAGCATGGATAGATGCAGGATATGAAACTGATTATGTAACGGATACATCTAAAGATAAGAAAATTACTTTTGTAAGACGTTAAAATATTAAAAGATGTTTTACAAAGATAAATGTATTTTTTGAAATATCGGATTCAAAAAATGTTTAGACTGATAAAATGGGACATTGAGATATTGCAGGAGGAAAGTATGAAGTATGATTTTAGAAATCTAGAATCTGAAGATTTTGAAAAATTGGTTGGTGATATCTTAAGAGAAAAATATAATAATAGCCACATAGAAAGGTTTGGAAAAGGACCGGATGGTGGAATAGATTTAAGGTTTAACTATAACTCAAAAGAATATATTGTGCAGTGCAAGCATTATGTAGAATCAACCGTTAGTAAACTTTGCTCAGTGTTGAAAAATGATGAACTTCCCCAAATTAAGAAACTAAAACCTAAAAAGTATCTATTGTTTACATCACTCAAATTAATGCCTTCAGATAAAAGTACGATTATTAAAGCATTAAATAATATGATTACTGTAAATGATATTTGGGGAAGAGAAGAGCTAAATGACGAGATATCCAAATATTCAGACGTAGAGAAAAGAAATTATAAACTATGGTTTCAAAGTGTAACAGTACTTGAACAAATAATTAATAAGAAGTATGTTAATAAAGCGCGGATGTCATTGGAAAGAATACAACAAAGAATTAACTACTATGTTGAACCAGATATTTTTAATGCAGCTTATAGTATATTAGAGGATAGAAATATATTAATTATAAAAGGAAATCCTGGGATAGGAAAATCTATGCTTGCAGATGCCTTAACATTACGATATATATGGGAAAGATATGAATATTATAAGATAGAGTCTATTGATGAATTTTATCAGTTATATGAAATAGACAGCAACAAAAAACAGATATTCTTTTTTGATGATTTTTTAGGGCAAACAGAAATAAGTTCAGAATTTAGTTCTACCTTTTGTAAGAATATAGATGATATTTTCGAGAGTATTATGACATCAATACATGGAAAAAAGAAATTCATTATGACTACACGTAATTATATTTTAAAATTTGCAAAAGAATTAAGACCTGAAAACAAAAATATATTTGCTAATAAATTTTGTGTAGAGCTAGGAGAACAGAATAATATCATAAAATGTGCTATGTTTGCAAAAAGATTAAGATATGAAAATATTAATTGTGAAGAGATAATTGAAGAAGAAAAATATTTAGATATTATAAATCATAAAAATTTTACTCCAAGAATAATAGATATTATTTTGGGACGAAATAAAAATGAATGCAAAATATTTGAGAAATTAATTCAGGCACTAGATAATCCAGAAGACATATGGAAAGATTCAATAGAATCACTAGAGCGTAACTATGAATCTTTAATATATATACTGTTATTATATAACTCTGGAGCTGATTTAAAACAACTAAGATATGATTACGATGATTACAATATGGTAAGAGCAACTCATTATAATTATGAGATAATTAATAATGCGTTTAATAAAATACTGAAAGACATGTGTGAATCATTTATAAATATTGATACAGTGCATAATAAAGTAAAATATGTTAATCCAAGTTTAGAAGATTATATCAAAGCTAAAGTTGATACTACATTTTCTCAAAATGAGTTAGTAATGTTATTAAAAAGCATTAGCACATACGATGCCATAATTAATTTGCTTCAGAAAGTTAATATTAAGGATAAGCTTAAGCAATGGAAAGAATTAGAAGGATTAATTATTAAGATTATGCAAAATGAATTTAGTAAAAATATCTCAGATATCAAAATTGTAATTGATATGTTAGAAAGGTTTATATGGAATTTAGCTACAGATAATAGTGGAATATTTAGATTAACAATATCAGGTAGATGTATTTATTCAGAACACATAAAAAATTTAATTACTCAAACAGTTGCCAATATATTGAGCAGAGATATAAAATGTGAAGAATTATTTAAAGTGTTGAAAATTGTTGGAACTTGCATTGAATCTAATCTTGTTTCAGTTGAATCGCAAAAGCAAATATATGATTTATTTTGTGACAATATTTCTGCTGCAATCAAAAAAGCGCAAGATGATGATTATATTGATGAATTATATATTGCCATATACTGCTATATATGTATACAATTTGATTTTGAAATAAATAATGATTTGAATGAAAGTGTGAAACAAGAAGTATTAAAGAAAAAGGATGGCAATACGTATCATTTGTTTACTGTTTATGATAAAGAGGCAATTAGCTATATTGAAACCATTGGAAGACATTTTGATATTGATGTAAGTGATTCAATTATAGAATTTAAGGAAGCGTATCAAGAATATCAGGAAATATTATCTGAGTGTAGAGATGATTATTATTATGATAGGCAAGGAGAATCAATAGAGAGAACTAATTGTCAAGAAACTATAAAAGAAGTGTTTGAAAGCATATTAAAAAAATAATTGTGATTCTTAAACTTAATTAGCAAGAAGATGATTTCAGTTATTATTAAATATGGTAAGCAATATTGAAATATTTTCGTTTTTTAACAATTGCTTTTTGTTAAAAAATGATAGAGAGGAGTAAGATATGCTAAATTTTAAAGAATTATCATCTAATGGAGATAATTTTGAGTTACTCATAAGAGAGATACTATACAATAAAGGACTAGAAGTATATTGGAGTGGTAAAGGACCAGATGGCGGAAAGGATTTATTATGTGTAGAAAGACATAAAAGTTATTTTAAATCATCTAGTAAAAGATGGCTAATACAATGTAAACATAATGCACATTCTGGTAAATCAGTAGGCATTGGTGATTTAGATGATATTGTAGACTCGTGCACAGAGCATGATGCGACGGGATATTTGTTGGTTTGTTCAACATACCCATCTTCAGGAGTTGTAAAGCGATTAGAAGGGATTCAGAGCAGGGGGAGAATAACTACTGAATTTTGGGATTATTGTGTTTTGGAAAGAGAGTTATTAAAACCAGAGAATTGGTCACTTATAACTATGTTTATGCCTAAGTCGGCTGATAAATTAGGATGGCGGATTAGTAGCATTGATACATATTTATGGTATGCCAGCTATAATCGTAATATTTTTTATATTGCTTTAAGAATTGGAACAAATTGTGAATATTATTTAAAACACATATCAGATAGAATTGAAGAAATTAACAACACTAAACTACCAAAAGGACACATTATTAGATTAAGGGCGGTATATTTTGATGACAAATATACCAATTACCTTCTTTATCTTGATTACTTGATTCCTCAAGGTACATCAGAAAGGAAAGTTGAAGTAAATGATGATGTTTTTGAGATATGTTCTGATAGAATTATTGATGGAGTAAGCTATACTGTTGATTTGGTGATGTATGAATATGCACCTTGGAGTGATAATTTTGATATTGACCATCAAGGATATTATAGCCAATTTATTAGTTCATTTAAATGTGGAGGCTCAAGAAATGGACAGCAAAAATATTTCTTAGCTAAGAAGGATAATGTCCGAAAGTTTACATCTGAATTAATAGATGAAGATTTTACTAAACTGATTAATACATTAAATAAGGTGAATTTTATTCAGTTACTGAAGTGTGCAAATTCTAAAATAGAATATATTGATCAATTTTCAGAAAATTTTTCATGGATTGATACGATACAAAACATAGATTATAATACAGAAAATTTTTTTGATGCTAGAATTCGATTTGAATGCGATAATTTTAAAAAGTTATCTGAAATGCTAGGGCGTTTACCTATATCTGTAAATAAAAATTTCTCCCTTGAGAAAGATTTTATCTTTTTGCCTGATGAGGGCTTTGAAGAAAGTAATATTTATACTTTGAAGATTAAAGTCCATCCTGCATTGATTAGATCGAAACTTGACTTTCGAAAATACCTAAATCAGTACTTGTCAGAAATCAATAATTATATTGATTCTTATATTAATGAGAATTAAAAGAAAGTGTTATTTTTTGAATGTTTAAATGGAAAAATATCAATTTTGAAAAAGGCTTAGCATATTTATTCTGGAAAATCTAGAAATCTAGGTTTATGAATATTAGTGGATATATTAATTGGAAAATCACAAGCTCATTAAAGTTTAAGCTTATTAAATAGGATTACTAAGTGCTAAAATAACATAAAGACTTAAATGTACAAGAATTTTATGAGTAAGATGCGTCAAGTTAAAGATGAATGCCTCGAGGTTGTGGAGCTTATTGAAACAAAGTGGACTAATGGAAAATCTAAAAAGTTAGAAGATGATGATTTAAATAAAGAATATTTGGGTATGGAACTAAAGAAAAAAAGCATCTAAATAATCAAGAAATGAATTAAATTTCAATAATTATACTTCCTATTATTCATATACCTATTAGTTTAATAATAAGAATTTAGGATTGGGGACGGCAAATAAAACTTGTTATTTGACAGAATTCAGTAATATGGTATTTTAAAAATATGTTATTAGGATTAATTAAAAGATAAATTATAATTTGTTTTGATAAAATAAACCTAGCATTGTAATAAATAAGGAGAAAAAGTTTGAATAAATATACACGAAAGGATTTATCAGAATTATTTAATATAGGAAAAGAAACTTTGAGATATTATGAAAGTATAAATTTGATACCCAATCCAATCAGGAATGAAAGTGGTTATAGAGTTTATTCAGAGGAAGATGTATTAAGAATTAAATTTATTGTTCAAATGAAAAATTATGGATTTAGCTTAAGAGAAATATCTAATTTGATTAAAATAGTCAGTAATGAAAAATGTGCTCATAGAGATACGTTAGTAAATTACATAGATAATAAGATAACTGGAGTTGAAAATGAAATTAAAAAATTATATCGATTGATAGAGATACTAAATAAAGTAAAGGAAAATAAGCATTTAGGTGAATGTGATTTTTTAAAATCATTAATAAATAATTCTTGACATTGTTGTATACTACAACCCTTACTCTATTAATAAAGTTAATTTAATAATTAAATTTTATAAAATAGGAAATGGGGTTATAAATATGAAGGTAATTGCTATTAATGGAAGTCCAAGAAAAGACGGGAATACAGGAATTTTGCTAAATAAGGCTCTTGAGGGAGCAACATTAAATGGGGCAGAAACAGAAATGATTAATCTACATGATTTTACTTATAGAGGATGTAAAAGTTGTTTTGCATGTAAATTAAAAAATGGTAATAGTTATGGACAGTGCTGCATTAATGATGAAATAAGTCCAATTCTAAAAAAAATTAAGAATGCAGATGCTATAATTCTTGGTTCTCCAATTTATTTAGGTTCAATTACAGGTGAAATGAAATCTTTTATGGAGCGATTAATTTTTCCATATCTAGTTTATGATGAAAAGTATTCTTCGCTTTTTCCTAAAAGAATTTCTGTAGGATTAATTTATACATGTGGAGTTAATGAGCAAAAATTGGAGCAAACAAAATGGAAAGAAGCTCTTAAATATAATGAATTTTTATTTGAAAGATTTTTTGGGAAAACGGAATCGCTTTTTGTGACAGATACATATCAATTTGATGATTATTCAAAATATGTTTCAACGGCTTTTGATGCTGACAAAAAATTAAAACGTAGAAAAGAAGTATTTCCACAAGATTGCAAAAAGGCATTTGAATTGGGAAAACGACTAATCCAAATATTATAAGAATCTTAAAAAATTATAGCAAATGGATATAATGAATTATGATATATAGAATACAAATTCCCCTTATTCATATACCTATTAGATTGATAATATGAATTTGGGATTGGGGACGATAAATAAAACTTGTTTTCTTAGAACTGAGCAGTATGGTATTTAGAAAATATGTTGAGAGGATTAATTGAACAATAAATTATAATTTAATAAATACTCAAACAAGGTGGTGAAAAAAATGCAGAATAAACTTGACCAATTATTTATAAGATTAGCAAAACTTTTTACAACCATAGAAGAAAAAGGATTAATTCAAGTTAGGCTTATTGAAGAAAAAGATATTATTGATAAATTTTATAATAAAAGCGTAAGTATGGTTTTAGATGGCAGGATACCTGAACATATTGATTTAATTCTATCATTTGAATTAGCAAAATCAATAAGAGATAATCTTGACGATGAAACAATTAAGTGCTTAATACTTATAAAAAAATTAATAGAACCTATAAGAAATTTGGAATATTATAATATAATTGAATTTGCAAAAGTTTGGGCATCTACAGAAGTTTACCATGAAATAAATGATAAAGTACTTCAAAAATATATACAAAAAGATTTTGAAAATGCTTAAGCTCAGGAATTATGCAGAGTTAGACTTGAGGATATTTATAGATGATAAACAGTAAGCTAGTGATATTTGGTTATTGGTAAATTCCAATTTATAAGAGTTATCAATAGCTTCTGAAACGCAGAGAACGAGCATTAATAGAATTGAAATTTCAATTATTCATATTAAGAAGACATTAATAAATATAATTGACACTTAATGTTATAAGGTATATAATTGTACAAAAATAAAAGCTATGAAGAGAAGAGTAATTATGAGGGAATACTCAGAGAGTTTCCATTTGGTGTGAGGAAATTATGAAATCATAATGAAACAAGTCTCGGAGCTGCATACGGATCTTATAAAGTAAAACTTTTTAGGTGGAATTTTATTTTCGCTGAATTTAGTTTGAATTATCTTAGAGAGTGCAACCTATAACTCACATTTGAAGAAGAAGTGATGTTACTTATGCCTAGCTATAAGATAAAAATTTATTATAAGTGATGCTATGACGTAAGTTCACGTTACAGAACCAGAGTATGATTTAACCTATAATTTTAGGGAGATGGTGTACTTGAAGAGCCTAAAATGGTGACATTATAGGGAAAAGGGTGGCATCGCGAACTAGAAGTTTCGCCCCTGTAGATATATTTTCTACAGGGGCTTTTTTGACGTTAAAATTAAGCATATGAAAAATTATAAGTTTAAAATATCATACATGTTTTATTTTTTGATGATCCCAAGTATGAAAGTTAGAAATTTAAGGAGTGAGAAGTTTATGATAAGTAAAAGAATAGAAAAAAACGAAAGACCAACATTTCCTAAGAAGGCTATAGTAACAGCTGGAATGCCTTATGGAAATAAGAATCTTCATTTTGGCCATGTTGGAGGAATGTTCATTCATGCAGATATATTTGCAAGATTTTTAAGAGACAGAATAGGGAAAGAAAATGTTATTTTTGTATCTGGTACAGATTGCTATGGTTCACCTATCCTTGAAAGTTACAGAAAGCTAAAGGAAAATGGATACGAAAATACTATGGAGGACTACGTTAATGCAAATCATTTGAGTCAAAAGAAAACCTTAGAAGATTACAATATCAGCCTAAATATTTTTGGAGCTTCAGCCCTTGGAAGGACAGGAGAATTTCATAATGAAGTTTCAGAAGAAGTATTTAATGCTCTATTTAAAAATGGTTATATAAAGAAGATGTCAGCACTGCAATTTTATGATGAAGATAAGAAAATATTTCTTAATGGAAGACAAGTAATAGGAAAGTGTCCAATAGCCGGATGTAACTCTGATAAAGCCTATGCAGAGGAATGTTCATTAGGGCATCAATATATGGCATCAGAATTAATTAATCCTATTAGCACTTTATCAGGAAATAAACCAATATTAAAAAGTGTAGATAATTGGTATTTTACCTTAGATGAATCAATGGATATAATGAAGGAACTTAATGAATTTTTAAAGAAGAATACTAATAGACGAAAGTATGAAATTAACACTATAGATGAATTTTTAAAGAAACCACTAATATATGTCCTAAGAAAATATATAAAGGATGTAAATGATCTAGAAGCTAAATTTCCAAGCCATGATACTATAGATGAAGAGAAAAAATCTTCACTAGCGTTTATTTTCCAAACATTAGAGGATAGGGATAAGGCAAAGGAAATATTGGATAATTTAAATATTAACTATACTAGTGGTAAGACTTTGGTTCCTTTTAGATTATCAGGAAATATAGAGTGGGGAGTAAAAGTGCCAGATAAAGAAGATTTAAAAAATTTAACCTTCTGGGTGTGGCCAGAATCTTTATGGGCTCCAATTTCTTTTACAAAAGCGTATTTGGAGTCAAGAGGTAAGAATCCTGAAGAATGGCGTAATTGGTGGGATAATGATGATTCAATGGTATATCAATTTATAGGAGAAGATAATATATATTTTTATTCAATTGCTGAAATGGCCATGTTCATTGGGTTAAAGGTGCCTAAGGGTGAAAATGTAGATGTTACTAAGCTAAATTTACCACACATTGTTTCTAATAAGCACATTTTATTTATGGATAAAAAAGCAAGCAGCAGTTCAGATATTAAGCCACCAATGGCAGATGAATTATTGGAATTTTATACAAAGGATCAATTACGCATGCACTTTATGAGTCTTGGATTATCTTCAAAAAGCGTTGGTTTTAAGCCACAAGTTTACATGAAGGAAGAAGAAAAAGTAGGAGCAGACCCAGTATTAAAAGAGGGAAATCTTTTGACAAATGTATTTAATAGGCTTATTCGCTCATGTTTTTATACTTTGCAAAGTCTTAATGAAAATATTCCTAAAGAAGAGGTAAGTGAAAAAATTAAAGAATTAACAGAAAAAGCAGTATTAGAATATGAAAGACATATGTATAATCAAGATTTTCATAGAATAGCATATGTTCTGGACGATTATATAAGGGAAGTAAATAAACATTGGGCCAGCAATATTAAAAATGAGGAATTAAAAAGAAACGTAATAGCAGATTGTTTTTACGCTTGCAAAGTTATAGCAGTACCAATACACCCTATAGCACCAGAAGGATGTGAAATGTTTAGAGATTATCTAAATATAGATGATGAACTATGGAATTGGGATAAAATATTTGAACCTATTACTTCTTATTTTAAAGATGCTGATAACCATAAGTTTAAATTTCTTGAACCAAAAGTAGATTTCTTTAAGAAAATGGAATATCAATATTGATCGAAGATGAATGCATTTAAATTATTGTTGTTAATGAATCATATGAAGATTATATTTTAAAGCAAAGAGATAATAGTTTTGATGTAGTATATTTTTATGCCTTAGAATATCCATTCTTATAAAGTTCCAAGAGCCCATGAAAAATGGTATTCAGAAAAAAGAAACTAATAGAAATGCATTGCTATAACTTGGCATAGGTTCGATATTTGTTCGTTGGATTAATACAAAAAGTATAATTATAAAACTAAGTATATTAAATATTTAAAAATTGGAGGGGCATATGATTGAAAAAATATGTGAAATCATTGATGGAGAGTATCACTGCGATATTGATATAACTACTGAGGAATGGAAGCAATTGTTAACAAATTCTAGAGTTTTTGATGATAAAAGCAAAGAAGCTATAAGAAAATGGTACATAGAACCTGGACACTCTGCTACTTGTAGTTATATTGGTAAAAAATATAATGAGCATAGTATGAGTGCTAATGGAATTATAAATGGTTTGGCTGGAAGAGTGCAAAAAGAAATTGGGCGGTTCGTTGTTAAGGGAAAAGGTGATATAGCTAAAGGTACAAGATTTATTGTGGTTATGAAAAGCAAACAAATTGATACAAAACCAAAGACTTGGGAATGGACATTAAGAGAAGAGCTTGTTCAAGCTATTGAAGAATTAAACATATTTTCAGATAATAGTTATTCGGATGATGACCTTATTTTAGATATCGGCAAAAGTGACCTTTCTTCGGATACCACACATTTTGAATATAGTGGTAAATCTAAAAATAAGAAAGATCCTGTTTATGTTCAAAATAAATATGTGTATCCTAGAAGCCGAAGAGTGTCAATAAATGCGCTGCGACACGCAAAGTATAAATGTGAATTTGATAATACTCATTTAACGTTCATTAGAAGGAATTCGGACATAAATTATACTGAACCCCATCATCTAGTACCAATTACTTACCACAATAATTTTGAAATATCTCTTGATGTCGAAGAAAACATTGTTTCTTTATGCTGTAATTGTCACAAACAAATACATTTAGGAGAAGGTTTTGAAGTAATGCTTGAAAAACTATATAATGAACGAAAGGATTTGTTAAAAATGGTCGGTATAGATATTTCTTTAGATGAGTTGATTAAACTATATAAAAATGATAAATCCTAAAATTAAATAATGGAATTTAAAGAGTATCATATTAAGTTGGAATATGTTGTGTTCATAATAGCAAGTTGATGCAACTAGATAATAATACTTAAATACAAAGCAAAGTTTAGGATAATTAATGGTGAACCGTATCACAAATAAAGGATGGTATGTGAAGTTATACAATTCAACTGATATTATCAAGCTATACTTCAAGGGAGCAACAAAAGAAACTGTTGCATATGCTAATCTCAAAAATAACAATAAGCAAAACTAGTCAAATTGAATCAATAGAGCTTAAGTAGAGAACTCAAATCTATGATTTGATGTGAATCACTTACTAAGCGAGTGTATACGAGTCGAGTTTCCTTTAAAAATGATAACTTAATAATGTATTTAATTAATGTAGGAGAACCAAGTTCAGATGGAGGAGGTTCTCCTTTTTCTGTTGTTTCAAGAAGAAGATTGATAATAAATCCTGTGAATATTAAAATTTGTATATAATCAATGGATAAGAATGTAAAAAAGCTATAGTTAATTTACAATGGAAATGACTACGAACTAACGATTAATTATATTTTGTGCTATCTACGGTTTTTACAAAAATAGAGATATTGCACAATAGGCTAGTAGCAGTGCCATAATTGTATTTGTTATCTTTGCGTATTTTGAAAATATCTGCTTGAATATTGACCCAAATATCGACCAGCACAGCGTAAATGAAAAACCAATAAAAGCTAGCAGTAGGGCAAAACCAAATAAATAAAGTTTTTGATTGGAATAATACGGCAATATATATGCCTCCATTGAAATTATACAGTAGATATAGATTTTGGGATTAATAAATTGCAAAGTCAAACCTGATATAAATCCACTTCCTTGATGATTATCCTCAATTTCAGGAGAACTTTTGTATGTTTTCCAAGATAAATAGAGCATATATCCGGCACCAATAATAAGCATTGGCATTTTAATCGTTGGTAACACAGAAGAAAGCATACTGCTAAATAGCGTGCAAATTAGCATTACAATGGAAAAGCCTGCCCATATTCCTAGATTAAAAGGTAGTGATTTTTTGAGCCCCAGACGACCTGCGGTAGACATGGACATAATATTATTTGGTCCAGGTGTTATTGCTGTAATTATTGCATAGGTGAGAAAATTGATCCAACTAAACATTTAATTTGCCTCCTTTAAACTGTGATGATATAATGTATTTAAAGTACAATATATAAGATTTCTAATTTATTGTACTATTAGTTCGATATAGTGTCAATAGGTGAAAGGAGAAGATTTTTTGGATATTAATACCACGGTTTCTCAAAATATAAAGCATATTCGGGAACAAAAGAAATTGACGCTGGATGCAGCTGCCAAGACGACTGGAGTATCTCGTAGTATGTTAGCACAAATTGAAAAAGGGGATGTGAATCCCACATTATCTGTATTATGGAAAATTGCTAATGGGTATAAGGTTTCGTTTACTTCTCTAATTGAAGAATCCGAAAAACAAGCAACTATTCTGCCATTCAAGGATATCACTCCAATTGTTGAGGATAGCGGGAAGTATATAAATTATCCGTTGTTCACCTTTGACGAACAACGTTTATTTGAAACTTATCGTATTGTGATTGCTCCAGATGGAGGTTTGCAAGCAGAAGCTCATCTTGCCGGAACGGAAGAATATATAACAGTATTCAGTGGTAATATCGAAGTCACAGTTGGCGATACAGTGTATTCTTTAAACGAAGGTGATTCCATTAGATTTAAGGCTGATACAACTCATTCATACAGAAATATAGGAAGTCAAGAAGTCATTCTTGCTATGCTTATCTACTACTCCAAACGAGCATAGGGTGTAGCAGTTAAAAGTAGAATGATAAGAAGTATCTAAGAGGTGCTTCTTATCCTCAATAAAAGAGCCTGTTATATAAGTGAGAAAGAGAATGAGTTATCACTTGCTACTGATACGGTGAACCATACCATAAATAACGGGATTTTCTTTGAAATGATAGAAAATGTATATATTATTCTATTGAAAACTCTTACCTTAGAAATATGGTAAGAATATTTTTATTTTCAAGGAGGTACAAGAAACTATTCAAGATATATTACAGAAACTAGACAATGAATATGGGGAATACAGAAATAAATATGAAGATGGGTGAGGGGATGTCATAGTCGTAGAGGAAGAGAAAGAACTTGAAGAAAAAAAGTATAAGTATTACATTGATTCGCTGATGTTATTGCTGAATATGCTGATAAGATGGTATGTAGTAATGGTGGAACTTATACAAATCCCTTGATAATTTGTAATAATGATTTTGCTATCTCGCTAATAATTCAAGTAGAACTAACACCACAAAATTTAAAAGATTATGTGATTGGACAACAAGCCTTAATTACCAGTGAAACAGTGATTAAGGCTTTTTCTATTGTAAAAAATATGGAAGATTACTATACTAAGAAAAAATGCTTTAAGACACTAAAATATCGGAACTATCAGCAATACATTAGAAGGCAGTATTGTTTAAAATTAATGATTAGTTTGCATTTCTTTTATTATAATTCAAAGTGGTACCCCGTCTAGACATCAGATAAATAAATGAATTAGAAGTTTAAAATCGGGAACTGATAATGCACAATATACCAGGAGAGATGCCATAACAATATTGAATAACTTTCTATGACGGCTAAGAATTTTTTGAAATAATACACCAAAAAGAGTCCAGCAGGACATCGATATAAATCCTACTAATGCGAGGAATATAGCAAATAAGTATAATATTATGCTCAATTTATAGTAGGGTATTATAAAAATTGAAGTTACCGTTATACTATAAAGTATTGTTTTAGGATTCATGAATTGCATAAGCATTCCAGATTTAAATGTGCTGATACTGTAATCATTAATTGCATTTGGGTTAGAATTACTTTTGAGTATCTTGATAGCTAAATATATTATGTATGCCGAACTAAATACCTCTATAGACAACTTTATGTTGGGAAGAAGTTTAAATAAAAATAAGTTAAGATAACCACACAATAACATGATCAAAGCAATACCAGCTGTAGCACCTAGAACAAATTTCAATGTTTTTTTATATCCAAAGTTAGTACCATTTGTCATAGACATAATATTATTTGGACCAGGCGTAAAAGTTGAAACAAGAACATAAGATAAAAGTGCAGATAAATTGAACATAGTTGACCTCCTTAATGATTAAATTTGAAAAGATAGTAACAATATGATATCATGCTACTAATAATTAGTGAAATCAATAGTTTAAATTGTAACAATCAAAATAAATGATTGATTTGGAGGCATATACAAATGGAATTTCGTCAATTAAATGCATTTATTACCGTAGCTAAGCTGAGTAATTTTACCAAAGCAGCATTTGAGCTAGGATATTCACAGTCTGCTATTACTGCTCAGATACAACTGTTGGAAAAAGAATTAGGTGTTAATTTGTTTGAAAGATTAGGGAAAAGTATATCTTTGACTTCAGAAGGGGAACAGTTTCTTGTTTATGCTAAACAAATAATTAAGCTTTGTGATGAAGCAAAAAGTAATTTAATGACATCAAATGCAAAGGGAACTTTGACAATAGGGGCTAATGAATCACTTTGCGCTGTAAGGCTGCCTCCTATATTAAAGGAATTTCATGAGCGTTATCCGGAGATTGAAATTATTCTAAAAATGGAAGGCAATAACAAATGTAAAACATTGATAAGAGAAAATCAGATTGATGTTGCTTTTATTATTGGTCAGAAAATCAATGATTCTGAGTTAATTACAGAATTGAAATTTCCTGAACCTTTAGTTTTGTTAGTAGCCCCAGGACATCCACTTACTTCCAAGAAACATGTTCATCCTGAAGATATTGCTGAATATAACATAATTGTTTCAGAAAAAGGCTGTGGTTACCGAAATCTTTTTGAACAAAGTCTCAATGATGCTGGGGTAACTCCGAAATCAATAATAGAAATGGGAAGTATCCAATCAATCAAACAATTGACAATGAGCGGACTTGGAATAACGTTGCTTCCAAAGATTGCTGCTGCGGAGGAGCTGAAACGAAATGAATTTATAGAACTTCATTTGTGGGAAGATTCCTTTTATTTGACTACGCAAATGGTATATCACAGGAATAAGTGGGTTTCAAGGGCATTAAGAGCTTTTATAAATTTGAGTAAAGAAATGATGAAGAGTTAATATAAGGTTTCAAATTCAAATAACAAAAATTAAATAAATTAACCATGGCATATTGTGCTATAATAGTATTATATTGTTAGAATATAAGTAGCTTAATAATATATATTAAAGATTGGGGCGATAAGTAAAAATGAAAACAATTGGTTTAATTGGAGGAATGAGTTGGGAAAGCACAGTCACATATTATCAAGTTTTAAATAATGTTATTAAAGAGAAACTTGGGGGATTACATTCTGCTAAATGCTTATTATACAGCCTTGACTTTCATGAAATAGAGAAATGTCAATCAACTGGAGAGTGGGAAGTAAGTGCACAGATTTTATCAGAAGCAGCCCTTACTTTAGAAAAAGCAGGTGCGGACTTTATAGTTATATGTACTAACACTATGCATAAAGTGGCTGACAAAGTTCAGGAAGCTATCAGCATTCCTATATTACATATTGCAGAAGTAACAGCACAAGTATTAAAGGCAGAAAATATTACAAAAATCGCTTTATTAGGGACAAAGTATACTATGGAGCAAGATTTTTATAAATCCAAGTTGATTGAAGATGGGATTAGAGTATTGATTCCAGATAAAGAAGATATAGAAACTGTAAATAAAATTATTTACAATGAATTATGTGTAGGCATTATATCCAAACATTCCAAAGAGGTTTATTTAAATATTATAGATAAGTTAACTAATAAAGGAGCACAAGGAGTAATATTGGGATGCACAGAAATAGGGTTGTTAGTTCAACAAAGAGATACCAAAACACCATTATTTGATACAACATTAATTCATGCAGAAAAGGCGGCGTTATTTTCGATAGAGTAGATGTATATAACTTATAACTGTTACTGTGAACTGTACTATAAATAAGGTTTTTTAAAAATGTTATCAAAAATGTCAAGAATGCTAAAAACATTATTGAATTGTTTCCAGTAATGTGACACGTGGAGACTGTAACTTTGATAACGAATAGTGGATCTAAGGTCAAGTGAGACAGGTAAGCCGCAATATGTAGTGGTTTTAAAGTGAAAAATGAGAAAAAATCGGGACTGAAAAATGCGTTTTTCATTCCCGACTTTTTTTGCCCTGTTTATATATGACATCCGAGATTTTCACTGGTTGCTAATTAATGACTCAATGGAATAAGACAATATAAAACTCTATTGTGCGAATATTTATCTAACTTGTTGGGGCACTTCATTTCTTGAGAATAACTTTTTTACTCAAAATATGAATTCCAATCCAGCATAGCAATAATAATACCTGTGCCAGAACAACAAGCCATAGTATCTGCATGTATCCACCTATAATGCAAAATATGGTATTAACCAGAGGAAAACCTAGGAATGTAAACATAATAGGAAAATCTTTTTTGTAATCCATAGAACTAATGACCTTACGATCCCAGAACTTGACGAAGGCTAACACTAAAACTCCCACTGAAATTACAGAAAGAGAGATCAACATTACCCATTGCATATTAGAAGCTCTGGAGAAAAATGGTCCCATATAATTAAAAAAGTTGGATATAGGTGAAACTAAACAGGCTAGAGAAAGAATTGCAGCCAAAAACGGATATATGTATCCAATTAGATTACTATAGTTTTTCTTTTTATGCCACCATTCACCTAGTAATATGAATACAGTCCAGTACCCACCTATGTAAATCCATCCTGTAAAATTCATGACAGGTTCACCATATATTAAAGGTTCACCAGGAAGAGGAATAAAGCTCCACCTGTAAATGTTAATATGAAAGTGCATAAAAGTTCCAACATGGAAATGTAGGAATTTATGCACTTTTTATGTATAGTTTTTTCAAGATATAATTGTATGGAATTTCTAAGGAAGTAGGTGCAATTATGA
>Ga0183101_1000073_pt15 | contig 17609 bp, 16 predicted proteins | sample Biomet3_FD_127790 | JGI IMG/M metagenome (GOLD analysis project Ga0183101, IMG submission 127790) | Microbial communities from bioreactor (seeded with sewage sludge) at LBNL, California, USA - Biofuel metagenome 3 | ecosystem: Engineered > Bioreactor > Anaerobic > Unclassified ... | reverse complement strand
GGGGTGTGGGGCGCCGGTGTCAGTGTAGAAATACGAAGGAGCCCGAAAGTGTGGCTGGCCGCTTCTGTCGTGTGTGTGTTTTAGGAGGGAGAAAATTCGCATCGGGCTGGGAGGACCCTTTGCTGATACTAAAGATATCCAAAATATTTTGCAGAATTGTGTTTCTCCTGTGAACAGTTTGTGAATTCTCCCACGCCTGCTTCCTTTTACCGAAATTTTCGGCTCTCCGCCACCGCCAGCTCGTCGCAGCGGTTGTTATACTCGTTTTCGGCGTGGCCCTTGACCCAGTGATAGCGGACGGCGTGACGCTCCGTCAGCGCCAGAAGACGATCCCACAGCTCCGGATTCAGCGCGGGCTTCTTGTCCGACTTGACCCAGCCGCGGGCTTTCCAGCCTTTGGCCCAGCCTTTGGAAAGGCCGTCGATCACGTATTTGGAATCGCTCCACAACTCCACGGCGCAGGGCTCCTTCAAAAGCTCCAGCGCGGCGATTACCGCCGTGAGCTCCATGCGGTTGTTGGTGGTGGACGCCTCGCCGCCGGACAGTTCCTTTTTGTAAGGGCCGTACAGCAGCACCGCTCCCCAGCCGCCGGGGCCGGGATTGCCGGAACAGGCGCCGTCGGTGTAAATGGTGACAGTTTTCATATATTCTCCAACAGATGTGATGTGATGCGCGTTCTGCTAAGCCCGGAACGGCCGGGAAACGGAAAGAAAGACAGGAAAGGACCCCGGAGCGGGCGCCTTCCATTTGCAATCAGAAGTTTTTGAAACGATTCACGCCGGATCAAAAACTTGACGAAGCTGCTGAAAAGCGTTTTTCGACAGCCGCACGGGCGGAACCCGGGGAACGCTCCCCGGGTTCCGTCTTTTTATCGAGAAGATTACTCCTCGTCCTCCGGCAGTTTTTCCTCCTCGCCCTCGGCGGGTTCCTTTTCCGCCTTCGCAAGGGAGATCACTTTCACGCCGTCGGCCAGGCGCATGACGCGAACGCCCTGGGCGCCGCGGCCGTAAGTGTTGACCTCGGAGGAGGCCATGCGGATGATGGTGCCGTCGCTGGAGATGAGCAGGATATCCTCCTCGCCCGTGACCAGCTGCGCGCCGGCCACCGGCCCGGTCTTCTCCGTGACCTGATAGCCTTTCAAGCCGTAGCCGCCGCGGCTCTGGGGACCGTCGCCGCGCAGATACTCCTGCACGTCTGTCCGCTTGCCGTAGCCGTTTTCCGTGATCGCCAGCAGAGTGTGGCCCTCCACCGCGCGGACGGCGGCCACCACATAGTCGCCCTCCCGCAGCCGGATGCCGCGGACGCCCACGGCGTCGCGGCCCATGCAGCGCACGTCCGTCTCCCGAAAGCAGATGGACATTCCGTCGTGGGTCATCAGCAGAAGATTCTGCTCGCCGTCCGTCTCCCGCACAGAGATCAGTTCGTCGCCCTCATCCAGGTTCAGCGCCCGGATGCCGTTGCTGCGGATGTTTCGCAGGGAGTCGGCGGCGATGCGCTTGACGGTTCCGTTCCGGGTGGTCATGAACAGGAAGCAGTCGCTGTTCAGCTCCCGGGTGTGGAGCATGGCGGTGACCCGTTCGCCCGGGTCCACCGGCAGGATGTTGACGATGTTGGTGCCCCGGGCGGTGCGGCTGGCCTCCGGGATCTGATAGCCCTTCTTCCGGTGGACGCGGCCGGTATTCGTGAAGAAGAGCATATAGTCGTGGGTGGAGGCGGTGAACACGGTGGACACCACGTCCTCGTCCCGCAGGGCGGTGGCGGTGATACCCCTGCCGCCGCGGTTCTGGGAGCGGTAGGTGGATACCGGCACCCGCTTGATGTAGCCGCCGGCGCTGAGGGTGAACACGCACTCCTCCTCCTCAATGAGGTCCTCGATGTCGATGTCGTCCTCCACGTCCTGGATCTCGGTCTTGCGCCCGTCGCCGAACCTGTCGCGGATGGCGGTGAGCTCTTCTTTCAGGACGCTGCGGATCATTTCGTCGGAGGCGAGCAGCTTCTGGTAATAGGCAATGCGCTCCTCCAGCTCCTTATATTCCGTCTCCAGCTTTTCCCGGTTCAGGCCCTGGAGTGCGATCAGGCGCATGTCACAGATGGCCTGGGCCTGCACATCGTCCAGACCGAAGCGGTCCATCAGGTTCTGCTTGGCGTTGTCGTAGCTGTTTCGGATGATGTGCACGACCTCGTCGATATTGTCCTGCGCGATCAGCAGACCCTCCAGCAGGTGGGCGCGCTCCTGCGCTTTTCTCAGATCAAAGCGGGTCCTGCGGACGATGATCTCCTCCTGAAACGCCAGATATTCGTCGATGATGTGGCGCAGGGAGAGAATCTTCGGCTGAGACTGATTTTCCACCAGCGCCAGCATATTGATGGCGAACGAGGTCTGGAGCTGCGTCTGGGAGAAGAGGCGGTTGAGCACCACCTGCGGGTTCGCGTCGCGCTTGAGCTCGATGACCACGCGCATACCGTTCCGGTCGGACTCGTCCCGGATGTCGGAGATGCCCTCCAGGCGCTTGTCCTCCACCTGTTCGGCCATATTTTTAATGAGCATCCGCTTGTTGACCTGATAGGGGATCTCCGTCACGATGATGCGGATGCGGTCCTTGTTGAACTCCTCAAATTCCGTCCGGGCGCGAACGACGATCTTTCCGCGGCCGGTGGCATAGGCGGCGCGGATGCCGCTGCGGCCCATGATGATGCCCTTTGTGGGGAAATCGGGGCCCTTGACGAACTCCATCAGGTCCGCCAGCGTGGCCTCCGGGTTATCCAGCACGCAGATGCAGGCGTTGATGACCTCCGTCATGTTGTGGGGCGGAATATTGGTGGCCATGCCCACGGCGATGCCGGAGGAGCCGTTGACCAGCAGGTTGGGGAAGCGGCAGGGAAGGACCCGGGGTTCCTTGCGGGACTCGTCGAAGTTGGGGTCCCAGTCCACGGTCTCCTTGTCGATGTCCCGAAGCATTTCCTCAGTGATCTTGGCCATGCGGGCCTCGGTATACCGGTAGGCGGCGGGGGGGTCGCCATCCACGGAGCCGAAGTTTCCGTGTCCGTCCACCAGCGGATAGCGCATGGAGAAGTCCTGCGCCAGACGCACCATGGCGTCGTAAACGGAGGCGTCGCCGTGGGGATGATACCGGCCCAGCACGTCGCCCACGCAGGTGGCGGATTTTTTGAACGGCTTGTCCGAGGTCAGATTGTCCTCGTACATGGCGTAGAGAATTCTTCTGTGAACGGGTTTCAGGCCGTCCCGCACGTCGGGCAGCGCCCGGCCCACGATGACGGACATCGCATATTCGATATAGGATTTCTGCATCTCCGGCACCAGAGGCGAGGAGACGATGACCTGTTCGGGATAACGGATTTCCTCGGGGTCATACTGCGGTTTTTTAGACATTTCTCTCCTCCTCCCTTAGTAATCCAGATTGACCGCGTAGCGGGCGTTTTTCTCGATAAATTCCTTGCGGGGCTCCACTTTTTCGCCCATTAGAACAGTGAACGTCTCGTCGGCGTCCACAGCGTCGTCCAGCGTAATGCGCTTGAGAGTGCGCTTTTCCGGGTCCATGGTGGTCTCCCACAGCTCATGGGGGTCCATCTCGCCAAGGCCCTTGTAGCGGGCAATGTCGATCTTGACATTGGAATTGCCGCCGCGCATTTCGGCGGACACCCGGTCCCGCTCCTCGTCGGAGAAGGCCACGCGGGTGGTCTTGCCCCGGTTGAGCTTATACAGCGGCGGCACGGCGGAGTAGACGTAGCCGTGCTCAATGAGGGGCCGCATATAGCGGAAGAAGAACGTCAGCAGCAGCGTGCGGATATGGGCGCCGTCCACATCGGCATCGGCCATGATGATGATCTTGTGATAGCGGAGCTTGGCCACGTCGAAATCGTCGCCCAGTCCGGCGCCCAGCGCGGTGATGACGGGCTGGAGTTTGTCGTTTCCGATGACCTTCTCCTCCCGGACCTTCTCCACGTTCAGCATCTTGCCCCACAGAGGCAGGATGGCCTGGAACCGGGAGTCCCGGCCCTGGGTGGCGGAGCCGCCTGCGGAATCGCCCTCGACGATGTAGATTTCGGTGAGTTCGGGGTTATTCTCGTTGCAGTCCCGCAGTTTGTCCGGCATGGCCGCGCCGCCCAGCGCGGTCTTGCGGCGGATGCTCTCCCGCGCCTTGCGGGCCGCTTCCCGGGCGCGGCAGGCCATGGTGGCCTTGTCCAGAATCATGCGGCCCACCTGAGGATTTTCCTCCAGGAACTGCTCCAGCCGGTCGGACACCACGTTGTTGACCAGCGTGCGGATCTCGCTGTTGCCCAGCTTTGCCTTGGTCTGCCCCTCAAACTGCGCCTCCGTCAGCTTGACGGAGATCACGCAGGTCAGTCCCTCGCGGCAGTCCTCGCCGGAGATCTTGTCGTCGTCCTTCAAGGCGCCGACCTTATGGCCGTATGCGTTGAGCACCGTGGTCAGAGCGCGCTTGAAGCCCTCCTCGTGCATGCCGCCCTCCGGGGTGTGGACGTTGTTGGCGAAGGAGAGAATATTTTCGTTGTAGCTCTCGTTATACTGCATGGCAATCTCCGCCATGGAGTCGTCCTTCATGCCCTTCATATAAATGACGGACTCGTGCAGGGGGTCTTTGTTCTTGTTGATCCAGGAGACGAACTCCCGGATGCCGCCCTCATAGCACATTTCGTCGGACTGCTCCTGTCCGACGCGGTGGTCGATGGTGCGGATGCGCAGCCCGGCGTTCAAAAACGCCTCCTCCCGCATCCGGGTGTGCAGGATGTCGTACTGATAGACCGTATCCTCGAACATCTGGGGATCCGGTTTGAACGTGACCATTGTGCCGGTATGCGTGGTTTCGCCGACGATCTTCATCTCCTGCGTAATGCCGCCGCGGGAGAACTTCATCTCGTAGATCTTTCCATCCTTGTGGACCTGCACCACCAGCCACTCCGACAGGGCGTTGACCACCGACGCGCCCACGCCGTGAAGTCCGCCGGAGACCTTGTAGCCTCCGCCGCCGAATTTTCCGCCGGCGTGAAGCACGGAAAAGACGACCTCCAGCGCGGGGCGGCCGGTCTGAGACTGGATGTCCACGGGGATGCCGCGTCCGTTGTCGGTGACGGTGATGGTGTCGCCCTCGTTAATCTCCACGGTGATCTCCGTGCAGTAGCCCGCCAGGGCCTCGTCGATGGAGTTGTCCACGATCTCGTAGACCAGATGGTGCAGACCGCTGGACGAGGTGGAGCCGATATACATGCCGGGGCGCTTGCGGACTGCCTCCAGCCCCTCCAGCACCTGGATTTCCGATGCGTCGTATTCGTTGTCTTTTCCCACCGCTGTGGGATTCAGATTTTCTTCCATAACATATCTCCTTTTCCGGAAAGGCAGAGAGAATCGTGTCCGTTTTTTCTTCGGATGCGTTTCTCTTTACCCTTCCGCATTTGCCTGATTTCAGAATTCCAGCTTTTCCGCCTCCGCCCGTTTTTGCAGCGTGGCGGTGGAGAGCTGGGAGAGATAGACGATCTGGGGATGATAGGGGTGGTCGCAGACCACAAAGGAGCGCGGCAGCTCGCCGGACACGTCCAGCACCACGCCCTCCGCCTCCGCCCGGGCCAGATATTCCCGGGTGCGCTTGCCGCAGCTTGCCTTGTCAAGATCGAAAATTCCGATGATCCGGCGGTTCGGAATCATCTCGTTTTGTCCGATGGGAAGGTACATAATTTCTCTCCTTTTCAGCGCCGGAGGAAAAACAACACGCCTCGCAGCAGGGAGGAAAGGCCCCATCCGCACAAAATCAGAACGCCGTAAATTCCCCAGAAAACCAAAATGGCGGACGCGGCCACCGGCAGCGGCGCGAGAAGGCACAGCGCCAGCCCCAATACGCCCAGCAGGGCGGGAAGCCACGTAAAAAAGCGCAGCGTCCTGAAAAAGAGGCCAGCGATCAGCTCCGCGAAAAAGGCCAGTCCCAGCAGGCCCAGAGCAACGGCCGCAGCCAGTCCCGCCGCCGCGCCGAACGCCGCCAGAACCGGCAGCGCAAGCAACACATGAAACATGTCCCGTTCCCTTTCAAAAATCAAAAAACGCGTCTGCCGCGCGAAAAGCTTTCCGTTTCTCTCTGTGTTTCCCGTGAAACATAAAAGCGGAGAGGACCTCAAAATTCCGGCTGTTTCTCACGCGATCACACCCTGGCGCACATGGAGCACTTTGCCGCCCAAAAGCCGCGGAAGACGGTCATCCTCGCAGCAGGTGATGAACACCTGCCCGCCGCCGATGCGGTTGAGCACAAATTCCTGCCGCCGGGGGTCCAGCTCGCTGAGCACGTCGTCCAGCAGCAAAATGGGATATTCGCCGGTGACGTTCCGAATGATCTCCCGCTCCGCCAACTTCAGCGCCAGCGCCGCCGTCCGGGTCTGCCCCTGGGAGGAAAAGGCCCGGGCGTCCTGGCCGTTGACGGTGACGCACAGATCGTCCTTATGGGGGCCCGACAAGCAGAGATGAGACGCAAGCTCCGCCGACCGGTGCGCCTCCATGTGCTCCCGCAGATGCTCGGCGATCACCGCCGTATCCGCCATAGGGTCCGGAACGCTGGAGACCGTTTCATAGCGCAGCCGCAGCTCCTCTTTTCCGCCGGAGCACTCCGCGTGGCTGGCGGCGGCATACTCCTCCAGCCGGAGGGCGAACTGCGCCCGGTAGTGAACAAGCACCGCGCCGTTTTGGATCAGCTGCTCGTTAAAATCGGGAAGCAGCTCCAAAAGATCGGGCCGCTCTCCGCTGTCCCGCAGGATTCGGGTCTTGTGCTCGTAAGCCCTCCCGTAATCCGCCAGCGCCACCGCGTATCGCGGACGAAGCTGGCAGAGGGCGGCGTCCATGAATTTGCGCCGGGCCGCAGCGCCGTCCCGGATGAGATAGAGGTCGTCGGGGCAGAAAAAAACCGTGTTGCATACCTCGCCCAGCGCCGCGGCGCTCTTTGCCGGCACTTGATTGACGGTGATTCTCCGCCGCCGGTCCCGGAAAAGGCGCACATCCACGCAAAAATCCCGCTCTCTGGAAAAAATTGAACCGCACAGTCTCGCTCCCGGAGCCTCAAACCGAATCAGTTCCCGGTCGTGCCGTGCGCGGGGCGAGCGGCCGGAGGAGAGATAGGCAATGGATTCCAGCAAATTGGTTTTTCCCTCCGCGTTCTCGCCGAACACAACGTTGCAGACAGGATCGAATTCGGCCTGCTGCTCCCGGTAATTGCGAAAATCTTCCAGGAGGAGACGGTCAATGCGCATAGCTCACAGCGTACTGCCGGCCGGACAGCTCCGTCACGTCGCCGGGACGGATTTTCTTGCCCCGCTGCGTGCAGATTTCTCCGTTGACCCGCACCTCGCCGTTTTGAATCCGCTCCTTTGCCTCTCCGCCGGAGGAGACGGCATTGGCAATTTTCAGCAGGTCCTGCAGCTTGATAAACTCCGTATGAATTACAATATTTTCCATAAAACTCCTGTCTTTTTTCAGCCCTTTTTATTCCGCCGCTTTCAGCCGCACCGGAAGAACCATGTAAAGGAAATTTTCCTCGCCGTCCGTGGGGACGATGATCGCGGGGGAGACTCCGGTGTTCAGCTCGATCTTGACCGTGTCGGCGGGCGCATAGCGCAGCGCCTCCATTAAATAGCGGTTGTTGAAGCCGATCTCCAGTCCGCCGCCGTCGCCGCTGATGCGGCACACGTCCTTGGCCTCGCCGTTTCCGGTTTTGGCGGAGAGAAGCACCTTGTCGTGATCGAAAATGCAGCGCATGGGACTTTTCATTTTTTCGGAGATCACCACAGAGACGCGGTCAATACTCTCGATCATGGTCTTGGTGTCCACCAGAACGGAGATGGGATTTTTCCGGGGAATGGCGTTGCGGTAATCCAGAAATTCGCCTTCCAGACGGCGGCAGATCAGCTCCGTGGAGCCGACTTCAAAGAGGATGTGCCGCTTGCCCAGCGTGACGGTGGCCGGGTCCTCCGTATCGCCGCAGATTTTTTCGACCTCGTTCAGCGCGGAACCCGGCGTCACAAAGGAAAAAGCGCCGCCGTCGATCTTTTCCAGCGGCTCCCGCCGGATTGCCAGACGAAAACCGTCCACGGCGACCATGGCAAGACCTTTTTCCGACACCTCGAACAGCGCGCCGGTATGAACGGGGCGGCTTTCGTTGGTGGACACGGCGAACGAAGTCTGCTCGATCATGTCCCGCAGAAGTTTTTGCTGAATGGAGATGGAGGAGTCGTCCTCTACCTCGGGAAGCTCCGGATAATCGTCAGCCGAAAGGCCGAGAATCTCGAAGTCCGCGTCGCCGCAGGTGAGACGGACCATCTGGCGTTCGTCGGCGGAAAAAGTCATCACATCGTCCGGCATTTTGCGGATGATGTCGCCGAACAGCCGGGCGTTGAGCACCAGCTTGCCCTGACCGGTAATATCCGCGGAGACGTGAGTGCGGATACCGGCCTGCATATTATAGCCGGAAATCGTCAGCGTGCCGTCGTCGGTCTGCAAAAGCAGACCCTCCAGCGCGGGAATGGAGCTTTTTTGCGCCACGGTGCGGGAGGCGACGGCGACGGCGTCCTGCAGCAGCGCTTTTTCGCAAGAAAACTGGATCATAAAATAGGTATCCTCCTTATCAGTCAGATGAGGGATGCGAAGCTCTCTTTTAGAAAAGAAAAGAAAGGTTTTTTAGAAAAAGAAGTCATAGAGAGAAAACTTGTGGAAGAACCCGGCAAAGAGTTGAAACCGCTCAAAAAAAGTTCCACGCCGCCTGTGGAAGAAGAGGCGGCGTTTTCCACGGAGAAAAGAGACGGCTCGGTTTTCCACAGGAGAGTTTTTCTTTTCCACGTTTTGTGTGGAAAAAAAATCAGCGTTTTGAATTGATGTTGGTTTTGATCTCCTTGACGGTTTCAGCGAAGGCGGAGTCCTTTTTCATTTGTTTTTCTACCTTGTCGATGGAGTAGAGCACGGTGGTGTGGTCCCGGTTCCCAAATTCCTTGCCGATGTCGTCCAGGGAGAGGTTCGTCATGCTGCGGATAAGGTACATGGCGATCTGACGGCCCTGCACGGCGTCCCGCACCCGCTGTTGGCCGCGGATCACGGCGTCGTCCAGAGAGTAATATTTGCAGATGTAGTCGATGATGCTCTCTGGCGAGGGAATATACTCGTTGCTGCGCTTGAGCATATCCTGAATGGCGCGGGTGACGGTTTCTTCGTCCGTGTCGTTGCCCAAAAGGTCCTTATAGGCGAGAATCTTATTGATGGTCCCCTCCAGCTGACGGACATTGGCGGTGACGTTTTCGGCAATGTAGGCGGAGATTTTGTCCGGCAGCTCCAGCCCGAGCAGAGCGGCCTTGTTTTTCACGATGGCCAGGCGCGTTTCAAAGTCCGGGGGCGCCACGTCCACCAGAAGACCCCATTCAAACCGGGTTCGCAGACGGTCCTCCAGCTGCGTCATTTCGGAGGGCGGTCGGTCGGAGGTCAGGACGATCTGACGGCCTGCCTCATAGAGCGTATTAAAGGTGTGAAAAAATTCCTCCTGCGTCTGCTTTTTGCCCGCGATAAACTGTACGTCATCCACCAGCAGAAGGTCGGCCTGACGGTATTTCTCCCGCATCTCCGCGGTTTTGGCCGGTCCTTCCCGGATGGCGGCAACCAGCTCGTTGGTCAGATCGTCTCCCTTGACATAGGCGATCTTGGAATTGCGGTCCCGGTTGCGGATCACATGGGCGATGGCGTAAATCAGATGGGTCTTGCCAAGTCCTGAGTCGCCGTAAATAAAAAGAGGGTTGTAGTTCTGGGCCGGATGCTCCGCCACGGCGACGGCGGCGGCATAGGCCAGCTTGTTGGACGGGCCAACGACAAATGTTTCAAAGGTAAATTCGCCGGATGGGTCAAAGGTCCTGTTCTGTCCGGGGTCCCGGCCCTGCATGGCGGCAAATTCCTCATCGTTGAGGACTTTGACTGCAATATCGGTAGAAAAAATATCATGCAGCGACGCCTTGATATTTTTCATGAACAGATCTTCGATATACCCCTGCTTGAAGCTGTTGGAGCAATGCAGAAACAGCGTGCCGTCCCGCAGATCCACAGCCTCCAGTTCGTCGAACCAGGTTTTGATGGTGGTCTCCGACAGCTGCTGTTTGAGCTGCTGGAGCACGTTGTTCCACACATCGGCAACGGAATTCAAAAAAAAGCACCTCTCTCCTGGAAAAATGTGAAAAAAATGCGCAGAAATCCCCAACAAAGTATACCAGAAAAACGAAAAAATTACAACACCTATTCTAATATATAAACAGAAAAAAACGGACCTATATGTGGTATTTTTCAAAGCACATTTTCTCAAGATTTAGTAGACGGAGAAAGCGAGACAATTCAGGAGCGAAAGAGCTTTCTTTTCAGCAGTTTGAAGTTTTTATTGACATAAAATCAAATTGTATGTATACTAATCGGTGCGTCAGTCTGCTCAAGGGACAGACGCCTGATTTTGTTTGCTGCGGAGCCTCCGGCTCCGTCGAGCAGGGCCGCCTGAAAGCGGCCGGATTATTTACAGGAGGTGTTTCCAAATGGCTACCAAACGTACCTATCAGCCCAAGAAGCTGCACCGCTCCAAGGTCCACGGCTTCCGCAAGAGAATGGCTACCGCCAACGGCCGCAAGGTTCTGGCCCGCCGCCGTGCGAAGGGCCGCGCTCAGCTCTCCTACTAAGGAAGACGAAAGCGCGCGGGAAACACTGGAACAACAGCCTCAGGGACGGCGGGAATTGATGGAATTCCTCCGTCCCTATTAGGGTTTGTGCCAAACTGTCCGCGTTTTAAAGAAACGCGGAGCTGAGAGGGGAAGAAGCGGAATGAAGCAGGCGGTCACGCTGAAACAGAATTATGAGTTTCGCCGCCTGTATCAAAAGGGCGCTTCCGCCATTGGGCGGGGCATGGTGCTCTACTGCCGCAAAAACAAACTCGGACACAACCGGCTGGGCGTCACCGTTTCGGTGAAGCTGGGACACGCCGTGGTGCGCAACCGCGCCCGGCGCAGACTGCGTGAGGTCTATCGCCTCAACAGCCCCCGTCTCAGTCAGGGCTGGGATATCATTCTGGTGGCCCGCGGCCGCACCAGCACGGCTCCCTGGCCGGAGCTGAACGACACGTTTTTGCATCTGTGCCGGAAGCTTTCGCTTCTGGAGGAGGAGACATGAAACGGGTTTTGATCGCGCTGGTGCGGTTTTACCGCAGTGCAGTTTCCCCGTATCGCCGGCCCTGCTGCCGCTATTATCCCACCTGTTCCCAGTACGCGCTGGACGCGCTGAACAAATACGGCGCGCTAAAGGGCGGCTGGCTGGCGTTTCGCCGGATCCTGCGCTGCAATCCTCTCCACAAGGGCGGGTACGATCCCGTTCCCTGAGCGTTTCCAAAGCGAAAAGAACATCAGAGGAGAAATGATATGGCAAACATCGGTTACTTGATTTGCTACCCGTTTGCCGCGCTGCTGCGGCTGTTTTACAACATAACCGGGTCCTACGGCGTCTCTCTGATTCTGTTTACCCTGGTCATTAAGGTCATTTTGCTGCCCTTCCAGATGAAATCCAAGAAGAGCATGGTGCGTATGAGCAGAATGTCCGGCAAAATGCAGGAGATTCAGAAAAAGTACGCCAACAATCAGGCCAAGATGGGCGAGGAGATGCAGAAGCTCTATACCGAGGAGGGCGTCAACCCCATGAGCGGCTGCGTGTGGAGCTTTTTGCCCATGCCCATCCTGTTCGCTCTGTACTACATCATTCGTGAGCCCGTCGTGTTCTTTATGAACTTCGGCAGCCGTGCTGCCGGAATGAAGGTGCTGGAGGCTGCCAAGGACGTTATGACCGGCATCGGTCAGACCTGGACCACCACCAGCGGAGGAAAAGACGGCGCTTACGCCCAGATCGAAATTATCCGGGCGCTGAGCAGCAACTCCGATAATTCCGCCGTCAAGACCTTTTTCGCCGCAAATCCCAACTGGATCAGCGTGGACTATCATTTTCTCGGCATGGACCTCTCCGCGTGGCCCAGCGCCGCGTTTAAAACGCTGGGACAGGGATTGACCTGGGCCGCCATCGGCCTTGTTTTGATTCCCATTGTCTCCGGCGTGCTGAGCTTTATCCTCAGCAAGATCACCATGAGCACCCAGCCTCAGGCGGGCGCTACGGCCGCCTCCAATAAAATGATGATCTGGATGATGCCGCTGATGTCCGTGTGGATCGGCTTCACTCTGCCTGCCGCCCTGGGTGTGTACTGGATTGCGCAGAGCGGATTCTCCATCATTCAGGAGTCCGTTTTGGGCAAGTTCTACAATGGAAAGCTGGAGCAGGAGGAAAACGAGCGTCAGAAGCTGCTGGAGGAAAAGCGCCGCGAGCGGCAGGATGAGGCCAAACACTTCCAGGAGGAGCAGAAGGCGCTCTCCGTCAGAAAGCAGGCGGCTGCCAAGAAAAAGGCGCAGGAGGCCGCAAAGAACGGAAAGGGTGCCAAAAAGAACAGCACCAATGAAAACGGCCGGGTGGGGGATCGCCCCTATGCCCGCGGCCGCGCTTATTCCGAACAGCATTATAACGAAATGAAGTGAGGAGCGCAGAATGAGTTATATTGATGTGACCGGCAAGACCGAGGAGGAGGCCGTTACAAAGGCTCTTGCGCAGCTTGGTCTGGACCGTGACGACGTATCCGTTGAAATTCTGGAGAGAGCAAAGGCCGGCTTTCTTGGCCTTGGCAGCGCGCCCGCGCTGGTTCGCGTAACCTACGGCGCAGAGGAGGAATCCGCCGCGCCGGCCGCCCCCGCTGCTCCCAGAGCAGCCGCTCCCGCCCCCAAGAAGCCGGAGAACAAGCCGGAGAGCAGACCCGAGCAAAAGCCCGTCAGCCGTCCGCAGCCCGTTCGGGAGCCTGCGCCGGCGGCGGAAAAGCCCGCCGCTCCTGTCTCCGTTTCCGCTCCCCAGGAGCTGGGCGAGGAAGTGGACGATGAAAAAGCGCAGGCGATCCGCAAGTTCCTCTCCGGCCTTTTGGAGCAGATGGAGAGCAAGGCGGAGATCCGCATTTATCTTCCGGAAAAGGGCCGTTATAAGGTCATTCTGGAGGGCGAGAACCTGGGCGCGCTGATCGGCCGCCGGGGCGAAACGCTGGACGCGATTCAGCAGCTCACCAGCTATTCCGTAAACCGCGGCGGCGGAAGCCGGGTGCGGGTCCAGCTGGACGCTGAAAACTACCGCGAAAAGCGGGAGGAGAGCTTGCAGCGTCTGGCGCAGAAGGTGGCGGGAAAGGTGAGCAAGTACCGCCGCAGCGTAACGCTGGAGCCTATGAACGCCTATGAGCGCCATGTGATTCACACGGCCTTGCAGGAGACGCCGTTCATCACCACCTATTCCACGGGCGTGGAGCCCAATCGCCGGGTCATCGTGGCCTACGACCGGGACAAAAAATAAAAAGCAAAGCCGGCCGGAGAGACAAAATTCTCTCCGGCCGGAGCCTTTTTTACGCCGTAAAGGGCAAAGTTTCCGCGCCGGGCTTGACAAGGTGTGGAAAAAATGATACAGTGACCAGGAATTGAAACAGGCCATGAGGGGAAGAAGTATCCTCCCGTGTGCGCTCAGAGAGGGGACGGTCGGTGCGAGTCCCTGCTGCGCACGGCGGAGAAGGCGTCCCTGAGCCGCGCCGCCGAAAAAAGTAGGCTGCGCCGGTCCCCGCCGTTATCGGGACAGAGTGCGCGTCCGTCGGGATGCGAATTCAGGTGGTACCACGGACTTTATGTTCGCCCTGGGCTTTTGCTCAGGGCGTTTTTTTATGGCCGCGGAAAGCCGGGCGCACTTTGGAAATCGGAAAATTCAGAGAAAAACAACACAAGAAAGAGGCGTTTTGAATGGATAACAAACAGAAAACCATGGAAAAGGTCGTAGCGCTGTGCAAAAACCGCGGATTCGTATTCCCCGGCAGCGAAATTTACGGCGGTCTTGCCAACAGCTGGGATTACGGCCCCTTGGGCGTGGAGATGAAGAACAACGTCAAACGCGCCTGGTGGAAAAAGTTCGTTCAGGAGAACCCGTACAACGTGGGGCTGGACGCAGCCATTTTGATGAATCCCGAGGTGTGGGTGGCCTCCGGCCACGTGGCTACGTTCAACGACCCCCTGATCGACTGCAAGTCCTGCAAAATGCGCCATCGCGCCGACAAGCTGGTGGAGGCCTACAACAACGAGAACAACATCACCGATGTGAATGTGGAGGCCATGTCCGGCGAGGAGCTGGTGGCCTATATCCGCGAAAAGCAGGTTCCCTGCCCCGGCTGCGGCAAGTCCGACTTTACGGACATCCGCAAGTTTAACCTGATGTTCAAGACCCATCAGGGCGTGACCGAGGACACCGCCAACGAGGTCTATCTCCGGCCTGAGACGGCGCAGGGCATCTTTGTGAACTTCCCCTCCATCCAGCGCACCACCCGCCGCAAGCTGCCCTTCGGCGTGTGCCAGATCGGCAAGTCCTTCCGCAACGAGATCACCCCGGGCAACTTCATCTTCCGCATCCGGGAGTTTGAGCAGATGGAGCTGGAGTTCTTCTGCAAGCCGGACACCGATCTTGAGTGGTTCCAGTATTGGCGCAATTACTGCCACGAGTGGCTGAAGAATCTGAACGTGAAGGACGAAAACCTTCGTCTGCGGGACCACGAGAAGGAAGAGCTGAGCTTCTACTCCAAGGCCACCACCGACTTCGAGTACCTCTTCCCCTTCGGCTGGGGCGAACTGTGGGGCGTGGCCGACCGCACCAATTACGATCTGACTCAGCACCAGACCCACTCCGGCCAGGACCTGACCTATTTCGATCAGGAGAAGAACGAGCACTATATCCCCTTCGTCATCGAGCCCTCCCTGGGCGCGGACCGCATGATGCTGGCCCTGCTGGTGGAGGCCTACGACGAGGAGGTTGTGGACGCGGAGAAAAACGACACCCGCGTGGTGATGCGCTTCCATCCCGCCATCGCGCCGTTTAAGGCGGCGGTGCTGCCCCTGTCCAAGAAGCTGAGCGAAAAGGCGCAGGAGATTCAAAAGCAGCTCTCCGCCGACTGGATGGTGGATTACGACGACACCGGTTCCATCGGCAAGCGCTATCGCCGCGAGGATGAGATCGGTACGCCGTTCTGCATCACCGTGGATTTTGCCACCGTGGGCGACGACAAGACCTCCGCGGACAACTGCGTCACCGTCCGCGACCGCGACACCATGCAGCAGGTGCGTATGCCCATCAGCGAGCTGCACGCATATCTGGCGGAGAAGCTGGCTTATTGAGGCGGCGCCGCGCCGCATCACGGCTGACGCTTTAAGCGCCGCCTGAACGCGTGCGCAATCACCCTGAAACGACGTCCGGTTCCTCCTGCAAATTAAAAAAATACTCCGGAGTTGTGGAAACCCACAACTCCGGAGTATTTTTTGTTTTTCCAGAAAAAAACGAGAATTGCAAAGTACGTTTGCAAAAAGGCGTCCCCGCCAGCCGGCAAACGGAGGGGTCCTCCGGTTTTCGGGGTTGACCGCCTGCGCGCAGGCAGAGCAAGATCAGCCTGCCGGGGTTGACCCCACAGGGAGGCGCTTTGTCCAGCGGACAGCATTCAAAAGGTGAAAGACTCCGGACTGCCGTTTGCGGGCGGGCGGCAGTCAGCTCAGGGAAGCAAAATGCATTTGCAGGCTTTTCCGGTCTCCGTCAGCGTCAGACCCTCCGCAAACTGGTCCAGAGGCAGCTGATGGCTGACGATGGAGGAGAGGTCGATGCCCATGGTCAAAAGCCCGCGCATCTGTTCCCAGTTTTCGTACATCCGACGGCCCGCGATGCCCCGGATGGAGCAGCCCCGATAACCGAACTCCGCGATGTCCACGGAGATGGGCTTGTTCGGCAGCGCCACGCAGGTGAGCTGTCCCTCCGGCCGCAGGTATTTCATGGCGGCGGAGATGCCGGCGGCGTTTCCGGAGAAATCCACCGCCACATGGGGGCCGTAGCCGTCGGTCAGGCTGCGCACAGCCTCCACAGGGTCGCAGGCCGTGGGATCGATCACGTAATCCGCGCCCCGCGCTTTGGCGGCGGCGGCGCGCTCGGCGTTGGGCTCCAGCACGATCACCCGCGCGGCGCCCGCCTTTTTGGCAATGAGGATTCCCATGGCGCCCAAGGGCCCTGCGCCAATGATGGCGACGGAGCGGGTCTCCAGCGGCACGTCCAGCATTCCGTGGACGGAGACGCCGAAAGGCTCCATCAGCGCCAGCTGCTCCCAGGGAAGGGAGGGGTCGTTGTAGACAAAAGCGATCTCCTCCGGAATGGAGATGTACTCGGCAAAGCAGCCGTCCCGGTGGACGCCGATGGCTTTGGTGTTGGGGCAGACATGGCGGTTCCCCTCATGGCAGATCTGGCAGTTGTTGCAGGAAATGTGGGATTCGGAGGAGACGCGGTCTCCCACGCGGACGGAGCGCACGTCCGCGCCGATCTCCACCACCTCGCCGGAAAATTCGTGGCCGATCACCACCGGGGGGTTCATGCGGTTTTTCGCCCAGTCGTTCCAGTGTCTGATGTGGACGTCAGTTCCGCAGACAGCGGCCGCTTTTACCCGTACCAGAATATCCCGCGGTCCAATTTGAGGGATGGGGACGGTGCGCAGTTCCAGGTTTTCATCGCCGGCCGCGGTTTTAACGACAGCTTTCATTGTTCCGGTCATGCTATGCAGGCTCCTTTCCAGTCTGGACCCTTGCCGGGAAAACGGCCCGCCGGACGGCGCCGCTGCTTTCACGGGGGCAAAAGGTTCTTTGGTAAGACCATATCACAATTCCGGGGCATCCGCAAGACGCCGGGGGCTGAAATTTAAAGTGTGCCGCGCAGATTTTCCGCGCTTCGGAGCAAAAATCCCGCGGCAGACAGTCCGTCCTGCCGGCGAGACTGAAAGGGGCGGCTCGGCGCCTCAGCCGATGCGGCGGGCGATCACGTTGCCGCGCCGCCGGGAGAGAGCGTGGAAAGACCCGCGAAAAACGCCTCGATGGCGGCGCGGGACGCCTTTACGCTGCCCTGGGCAAACCCGCCCCGCCCGCCGCCGCGGCCGTGCAGCGTCTCGTTCAGGGACTTGACCAGGGGGTCAAGCTCCGCTCCGTCCGCCCGCACCAGCGCATAGGCGTATTCCTCGCCCGCTCCGGCAAAGGCCGCGGCGAGGGCGCCCGCGCCGCCCCCCCCCCCCCCCGCCCCGCGTCCGCCGCCCCCCGGCCGCTCTCCCCTGGCGGGTAAAGCTCCTCAAGCCGCGCCTGTGGGCCTGCGTTGGCGTAGCAAAAGCCTTCGTCGCGCAATACGGAACCGTGAACAAAGGGCACGCCAGCAGCGAGTGCTGCCCGTTCCAGAGCGGTTTTGGCGCTGATGTTGTCCAGGCAGTCCAGGGCCACGTCCATACCAGCCACAAGATCAGGCAGATTGCCCTCATCGGCCACTAATCCAAGAGCTTCTGTCTCCACGTGGCTGGCAATATCCGCCAGCGCATCACGCACTACGCAAACCTTGCGCTGCCCCAGCACACGCTCGGAGCAGAACCGCTGGCGGTTGAGATTGCTCTCGTCAAACACATCGTTATCCACCAGCCGGA
>Ga0183101_1001187_pt3 | contig 17723 bp, 16 predicted proteins | sample Biomet3_FD_127790 | JGI IMG/M metagenome (GOLD analysis project Ga0183101, IMG submission 127790) | Microbial communities from bioreactor (seeded with sewage sludge) at LBNL, California, USA - Biofuel metagenome 3 | ecosystem: Engineered > Bioreactor > Anaerobic > Unclassified ... | reverse complement strand
AATTCTACTTTTGTCATTAACATTAGCTTGTCGTATGCAAAAGCCAGATATTATTCGGAGATACTGATCTTTTTCTTAGAACCTTTTTGTTTCCTTGATACTCTTTTTTGAAGAACTTTAAGTCTTTGAAGTGAATTCTTAAGATAGTTAGGATTCTCAATCTTTTCTCCTGTAGAGAGGATAACAAAATCTTTGATGCCAACGTCTATGCCTACTGTAGTTTCTTCTGAAAACTCCTGCTTAATAGGAAGTTCTTTGCCGTCTTCAACAAGAATACTAATGAAATACTTTCCAGTACAAGACCTTGATACTGTAGCGGTTTTAAGCTCGCCTTCAAACTTCCTATGAAGAACTGCTTTGATTTCCCCAATTTTAGGAAGCTTTACAGTATTGTTTTCAAAATTCACAGAATAGTGTTGTGGTACAGGAAAAGACTGTATAGGATTTTTCTTTGATTTAAACTTCGGAAATCCGTTTTTCTCTCTGAAAAAACGAGTGAAAGCGGATTCTACCTGTTTAGTCATTCCTTGAAAGTGATTGAGAGTTTACTTCTCCTAACCATTTATTAGATGATTTCAAAGCAGGAATTAGCTTATTTAAGTCAAATCTGGAAATTGATTTTCCTGTTTGTTCATATGTTTTAATTTTCTGATCTAACGCCCAGTTATAGACGAACCTACAGCTACCAATATGTTGATTCAATTGAGTAGCTTGTGTAGTTGTAGGATAGAGTCTAAATTTGAACGCTTTCATTATACAAGGTATTATCTGCTTTAACAACAAATATAGTTTCTGGTAAACATGGGGTATGAAACAAGAAACAATAGCAAATTTCTGTTAATGTATCATATTATTTTTGTTTGCAAATACCGAAAAGCCATACTTGAACCAATTAGTGAAGAACTCAAACTGATTATGATCAACATTTCAAAAGAGTCAAATTTTGAAATCCTTGAAATGGAAACAGACAAAGATCACATCCATTTTCTGATTAAGAGTTAGCCGAAGTTAGTGTTTTGTCAATTGTCAGAAAACTGAAACAAGAATCTACGAACAGAATATGGAAAACACAAAAAGAGTATCTGAAAAAGTATTATTGTGGTGAAAACACGTTATGGAGTGATGGTTATTTTGTGTTTACTATCGGAAATGTTAGTAGAGAGGCAGCAGAATATTATATACGGAATCAGGGTTGAAGTTGACGCTTATATCCCACGAAGCTAAAGACTTCGGGGTTTTACGCTTCCGCCTATAAATGACAAGTGTACCGGATATAAGATTTTTACCTGTTCATTATCAACTCAGGACATAAAATAGTCCTCAGTTTGAACATTAAACTAAAACCACCGCCTGATTCCAACTTTAATGCGGCTATTCTGAGAACTAATATAGGAAAATGACTTTTTCATTTTTAAAATTAGAACAATTGCCAGGATTCCCCAGAATCGAATATTCCAACACTCACCGACTTGCTATCTATACTACCTATATATACAGGCTCTGCCGATACAATGCCCCATGAGACTGGATGCATACCTTGTAGATATGGGCCATTTTAAGTCAAGGGGCCGAGCCAAGACAGCTATCCTTGCCGGAAATGTTAAGGTAAACGGCACGGCAGTAACAAAAGCCTCCAGAGACGTGTCTACTGATGATATAATCGAAGTTACTGAGGGCCTTGACCAGCCTCAGGGCTATTTCAAACTCAAGCTTATTCAGGAGGAAAGCGGGATTCTTAAGCCTGGAGATAAAGTTCTTGACCTTGGCTCCAGCGCAGGCGGCTTTCTTCTTTTTTCTTCCGAATTTGTAGGCCATATAAAAGGCATAGAATTCAGCAAGGACTTCAGGAGCGAACTTGGAAAAATTGCATATGAAAAGGAAAATGTTGAGGTAATATTCGGAGATGTCTTCACCATACCCCTGAATTTGCTCTCAGAAGAGCCCGTGGATGTGATTCTTTCGGATATGACCCTGGAACCTGAGGACTCAATCAAGGCTCTTTCGAGAGTGCTGCCTCTGCTGAAACCCGGAGGAAAGCTGCTTCAGGTCATCAAAATTCCGAAAAAGAAGAACCCAAAACCGATCCTGAGTAAAATCGAGAACCTTGGACTTGAAATTCAGCAGGTCATCAATCCCAAAAAACAGGAAATTTATGTGGTCACAAGAAAACCCCTGGCCGAAGAGAAAGAGCCACTCACAGAATATCAGCCCGAAAAAAATGAGTTTTGAGGCCTCAAAACAGATGAATACTGACAGAATAGAGAATTCATGTGGAATAGAGGAGTCTGAAGCAATAGAAAATTCAGGCGGAATAGAGAAATCTGAAGCAATAGAGAATTCAGGCGGAATAGAGAAATCTGAAGCAATAGAGAATTCTGAAACAATAAAGAGTCCTGAAACAATAGAAAATTCCAAAGGAAAAGGGAACTCAAACGGAAAAAAGAGTTCAAGGAATTCTTTTTTCAGTAACCACGAATGTATAGAAATGCGATCAGATTCGTGTCCTGATGCCAGAATGAAAATTTACGGCTACGGAAAACCCGTTCGGCTCTTTGTTGCAGGTCTTCATGGAGATGAATGGAAAGACACGACTGAACTTCTGAAAGGCATTAAACCTCCGAAAACCGGTTCTCTGGCCCTGATCCCACTTGTAGACTGCGGAAAGTATATTTCAACCCTGAACCCGGATTACTATCCCGAAATAGGAAAAAAGATCATCAAGGCGATTGAAGAATTAAAACCCGAAATTTACATTGAGCTTCATTCCTATTCCGGCGAAAATATTGAAAAGCTGGCCGGAAAGAACAGGCTTGAACTTATAGGGGTGCCTGCTTACAGCATTCTAAAAGAAGGAGTGCTCCTTGGTTCGGTATCTCCCTGGGTTAGAAGAAAGTATTTTCCTAAAGAGGCTCTCTGCCTTTCTTTTGAACTCCGAAAAGGAAGTATGGAATCAAGAAAATTTGCCGCCCACATGCTTGAAGTTCTTAAGGAAATTCAATCAAGGGACGAATTCATTGAATATATGAAAAAAGAGTATCCTGCTCAGGCGAAAAAGGCAATGGAAGATTACCTGCGATTTTACGGAGAAATATGACTTTTCAATATGACTTACTCTGTCGCAGCTAGCAATTCGAGCAGGCTCTAGAAAACATATAATATTTTTACTTAAAGATGAGCACAAGAAAAGTTAACAAGATAAAATTGACTACACAAAATACTGAAAAAATAGACTAAAATAAAGACGGGCACAGAAGTTTCTGTGCTTACCGTGCTTTAGTAGCTGTAATAAAGTTCGATTTTTTTACCTGCGCATGTTAAGTGCAGGAGCTGCCATGCCATCATAAGTACTTGCCCTGTGCTCGGGTTTTACGTCCTGCATGTCGGAGCTCTGGGCTCGAAGCATATCGTCCACACGGAGCACCATCACTGCGGCTTCGGAACCAGCTTTGACGGAGTTGATCTTAACCCTGATGGGGTCAACAATGCCTTTTTCGAGCATATCTTCGGCAGCACCGGTATTGATATTCAAGCCTGCGTTTTTGTTTTCGGCGTGCTTTGCCCTGAGGTTCACTATTGTATTGATAGTGTCCAGACCTGCATTTCTGGCAATTGTCCTCGGGATTTCTTCAATGGCGTCTGCAAAAGCCCTGATTGCCATCTGTTCACGTCCACCTATGCTGGCGGCATATGCACGAAGCCCAAGTGCAACTTCGACCTCGGAAGCTCCACCGCCTGCAACTATCCTGCCGTCTTCTATAGCGCATTTTACTACCCTGAGAGCATCGTCAATTGCGCGTTCAAGGTTGTCAACTATGTGCTCTGTACCGCCCCTGATGACAATAGATACGGATTTTGCACCCTTGCAGTCTCTGAGGTAGGTCTTACCCTGGTCGCCGTCCCGGTCCTGTTCAAGGAGACCGGCATGTCCGAGTTCTTTCTGGGTCAGTTCTTTGATATTGCGGATAGGCCTGCCGCCTGTGGCATCTACAAGGTGCTGCATATCCTCATTCTTAACCCTGCGGGTTGCATAAATTCCCCGGTTTTGCAGGTAGGCTGCGATTTTGTCATCCATGCCTTTTGAACAGAAAACTGCATTTGCCCCTGCCCTGATGACATAGTCTGCCATCTCGAATAGGGCTTCTTCTTCCTGCTTTACAAAACCCTCAAGATCGCCATATGCGTTTATCTGAAGTTTTGCTTTGTTTGCGGTCTTGGCAATCTCCATGGAGGTATCGATCAGAGCGATTGCAGGATTCGCAATTTTAAGAGGGAATTCCTTGTCAAGGGCAACCTTGTCTATTACAATGCCTTCAACAAACTCGGTATCTTCGGTCTTGCCGCCGACATCTTTTGAAAGAATAACGTCTTTGAGGTCAACTATGCCTCTTTCCCGAATCGCGAGTGCGGCATCCACGCAGAGTTCCGCAATCAAACGCCCGTACTTTTCAGAAGCTTTGCCCGTAATAGAGGTTCTGGCAACTTCTAAAAGCTTCTCCTTTTCGTTCTCGGCAGTTGAGATTGCCAGGTTCTCTAAAATATCAACAGCCTTCTCGGCTGCAAGCCTGTATCCCTTGACAACAACTGTCGGGTGGACTCCACTCTCAATAAGTGTTTCCGCCTTTTCCAGCAGACTACCTGTAAATACAACAGCACTTGTAGTCCCGTCCCCAGCCGAACTTTCAAGTGACGCTGCAACTTCGGCCACCATCTTGGCTGCCGGGTGCTCAATGGACATATCGTGTAAAATGGTTGCACCATCATTTGTGATTGTGATATCCCCAATAGGATTGACAAGCATCTTGTCCATTCCCCTCGGCCCGAGTGTGCTCTTGACTATACTGGCCACTGCCTTTGCAGCTGCAATATTCATGCTGAGCGCTTCTTTTCCCTTTGTCTCTTCTTTTCTAGGATCTACTATTATGATTGGCTGGCCACCTTTTTCCATCTGAACCAAAACCTCCTTAAAATGAAGTATATATATCGAAGCTTTTCTACTTGATAAGTTGAAGTTGTCCTGGCTATAGTCACTTTTAGCCCGAAATCAGCCTGAAAATATGATTTCATCAGTTGCCTTGTGTGAAGCAGTATTTGATCAGAAAATAACTGATAATACTTCTATAAAAACATACCGGGTATATTTCGATTCTAGAAGGTGAAACACTTATGTTTCCGGATTACTTTCACTTCTTGACTATCTTCACTGATCCGTCTTTTTTCCCGATATAGAGTTCGTCCACATTGGAAAAGATTCCATGCTCAACAACTCCCGGAATTGAAGATAGTTGAAGGGCCAGACCTTCTGGATCGTTTATTACGCCGAAATTTGCATCAAGTACAAAGTTTCCATTGTCGGTTATCACAGGCCCGTCTTTTCTCAGAGCTAACCTCATCTCAGGTTTTCCTCCCAGCTCCTTTATTTTTTTAATCACAAGGGTTTTTGCAAAGGGGAGAACCTCAACCGGCACAGGCTTATCAAGCTGGGTGCTCGTTTTTGATTCGTCAGCTACGACCAGAAAACGTCTTGCAGATGCTGATACTATCTTTTCCCGGGTATGAGCAGCTCCCCCACCTTTGATTGCGTACAGCTTTGAATCGATCTGGTCTGCTCCATCAATGGCGATGTCCAGTTCCGGATGCTGGGAAAGAGTTGCCAGAGGGATGCCGGATTCTATGGCAAGCGTTTCAGACTGGTATGAAGTAACAACACCCAATATTTCGAGCCCTTCGTCTCTGACCCGTCTGCCGAGTTCTTTTATCGTGTATGCAACTGTTGAGCCTGTTCCAAGCCCCACAACCATTCCCGATTCTACCATCCGAGATGCAGCGATGCCAGCTGCACGTTTTTCCGGGGAATCGGTAGATATATTTCTTTCTGTCATACTATGTTCCCTTCCGGTTCGAATCCTGAAAAAGTTATGAAATCCATAAACTGGAGATTAAACTGGAGATTAAACTGGAAATTTTTAAACTGGAAGTGTTCAAACTGGGAATGTTCAAACTGGAAGTGTTCAAACTGGAAATGTTCAAGCTGGAAACGTTTAAACTCCAAAAAGAAGGGATTTCAGGGAGAAAGTCTTCTCCTGTCCCTGGGGAAGAGTACAGTGTCCCTGATATTCTCGGTTCCGAGCATGGTCATGATAAAACGTTCGCAGCCCATACCCCAGCCTGCATGAGGAGGCATGCCGTATTCGAAAGCTTTAAGGTAGAACTCAAAGCCCTCAGGATTGAGGCCCTGTGATTCTATCCGGCTCTTAAGCAAGTCAGGAATATGAATACGCTGAGCTCCTGAAGAGAGTTCCATTGTACGGTGCATCATATCAAATGATTTGCTGAACTCCGGCCTGTCCTCATAAGGCATGGCATAGAACGGTTTAATCTCAGTAGGCCAGTCAATAATGAAATAGTGGGATTCCCCTGTTGTCTCGTATACATAATTGCCCACAATATGCTCTCCGAGTGTGCCAAGGTCATCTCCCCAGTGCATTTTCTCTTCCGAGCGGGCGTTTATGATCTCCATTACTTCATCATAGGTGAGCTTAAGGAAAGGAGTTTTCGGGACTTTGAGCTCAACTCCAAGTGTTTCAAGTGAAGGCTTGCACTTCTCAATAACCTGGGCATAAGCATAAGCCACAAGGTTTTCGAGTATCTCCATTACATCGAAGTGGTCTGCAAAGCTGACTTCAACATCGATAGAAGTAGCTTCGTTTAAGTGCCTGCGGGTGTCGTGCTCTTCGGCCCTGAAAATGGGACCGATCTCAAAGACCCTGTCAAAACCTCCGCTCATAAGAATTTGCTTGAAGAGCTGGGGGCTCTGGTTCAAAAAAGCTTCCCTGTCAAAGTAAGTTATCGGGAAAAGTGCAGTGCCGCCCTCGGTTGCCGTCGCCACGATCTTGGGGGTTGCGGTTTCGATAAATCCGTTTTTTGCAAAGTATTCCCTGATTGCCTGGAGAGCCTGGTGTCTTATTTTAAAAACCGCAGTAGTCTCGGCCCGCCTGAGGTCGATAAATCGTGAATCCAACCTGGTATCCAGTTCAGCTTCCACCTTGCCAGTAGTATCCATTGGCAATGGAGAATTTGCAACATTCAGTACAGTGATCTCCTCAGGAAGCAGCTCGTATCCATTAGGAGCTTTCTCTTCGAATTTAACAGAACCGGTTACTGAAATTACTGATTCGCGTACAAGCCTTCTTGCAGCATTAAACAGCTCTTTATCGATCTTTTTCTTTACTAGAGTGACCTGAGCCTTTCCTTCCCGGTCTCGAAGCACTACAAAACAGATTCCTCCGAGGTCTCTTACCTCATGGACCCAGCCTGCCAAAGTAATTTTCTGACCGTTGTCAACTTTTTCGGGTTTAACATCGGCTGTATAATGTGTTCTAAGTTTTGCTAATGACATAAATTCACCTTAATTGTGGGGTAAATTAAATGAAAAATGTAAGGATGAAGCTGAAACGTAGGTGAATAATCATAACTCATTATTAATGTATTTGTTGCACCGCCCGAGTCCCATCACCCGAGTTCCGTCACCCGAGTCCCGTCTCGGGAGGACGGGGCCCTTTTCGCTCACTTCGTTCGCTCAAGAGGGCTGAAGTATGGGCTAGAGAAACTGAGATGAGCCAATAAGGCTAATTTAAGGGCAAGAAAAATTACATTGTCAACTTGCTCAGGAAGGCTGAATTTACCTAATATAACCGTTAACCGGCTTAACGCAAACCCTTTTGAAAAAAGGCTTGACCGAAAACATGGCAACTTTTGATTTTGAAAGCCTTATCCTCAACCTTTCTCAGCGTTATCGAATAGCGTAAAAATTGCAGCTCAACGGTTGCAGCTCAACGGTTGCAGCTCAACACTTTTGCAAGCCGTCTAATTTAAAAAGCTCTAGTCTTTCTGCCCAATCCGTTTTGTTATTTTTTGACAAATGGATGGAACGAAGTCTGCCGCGCGCCCGGCTACTGGTAGAAAATAGGCTGAAATGAGCTGTGTGCATATTGAATAATTTAGATTTATAATTTTTATAGACATTGTCCATGAATAATAATTAGGTACATATTTATAGTACCCAAATGAGGTTTTGAGATATAAACTGTCTTTTTTAACGAATTATAATTAGATACTTGTAAATATGTAGATTTGAGAGATAGCTATATATAATGGTACAGAATTTCTGTGCTCTGAATATAAGAGATTTAATATACATTACAAAATTAAGAAAATAAGAGGAAGAAAAATTATACAGATTGTACATCTTTCAGATATCCATTATTCAGATGCGTACTTTGTTCCAGAGATTGCAGAGTCTATGGTTGACGGTATAAACCGGCTGGAGCCTAACCTTGTCGTGATTACAGGCGACCTGACTGAGAATGGATTTTCAGCAGAATATGAGGGAGTAAAGCGGTTTATTGACAGGATTGAATGTAAAAATAAAATTCTTGTCCCGGGAAATCATGATTCGAAAAATGCAGGATATGTGCACTTTGAAGACCTCTTCACAGACAGGTACTTCTCACGGAATTTTGAGAATGTTACGGTTGTCGGGGCCGATTCTTCACAGCCCGATCTTGATGAAGGTCATCTGGGCAGGGAAAACTATGGCTGGATCAAAGAAGCCTTTTCAGGGGAAAATTTCAAGGTTTTTGCCATGCACCATCACCTTGTACCTATACCTCTGGCAGGCAGGGAAAATACTGTCCTTGTGGATGCAGGCGATGTGCTCGAACTTCTGAACCGCTGCAAGGTGAATCTTGTTCTCTGCGGGCACTGCCACATTCCCTGGGTCTGGAACCTAAATAATATGCTTGTGGTAAACGCAGGTACCTTTTGTTCTTCCAAAACAAGAGGAAAGACAAAGCAATGTTATAACCTCATCCAGGCCGACAACGAGAATCCCGATGGAGACTGGAAAGTCCGGGTATCCAGAGTCTTTTCAAAAGGAGATCGAGAACTGGTCGCTGAAACAGTAATGTAAAAGACCTTACATATTTCAAAATTATTATCTCTTTTCCTTTTTTTCCTTTTCCGATTCCTTTTTCTTTTCTCCTTTTCCGTTTTTCTTTTCCTTTTCCGATTCCTTTTTCCTTTTCCTTTTTAATTACTCTGAGAAACAAAGAGTTGGAAAAACAGTCCAGTATGTCGGAAATAAAAAGAAGTCTCACGTGCTTTTTTATCTATTTCGTACATTTACTCTTTCTAAATATTTCACTAGCACTTGAGGAAATATTCAATAAATCGCTGAAAAATGTATCTAAACTGGGATTTCAGTCGTCATATTAAGGTAATCTGGCAAAATAAGATTTGACTATTTTTAAGAAATCAAGCGGGAGCCACGGCAACATGTCCAATTTTTAAGGCTTGCGCAGGCGCATGCAATTTGAGTTTGTACGTTTCAGCCTTTTGTAGCTGATTTGAAAAGTTTTTCTACAAACTAAAAAATTAGTTTCCATCAAAAACTAAGTCTTTTACTCATTTCTGGATATGCGTAGCAGACAACTCTCTAACTAATTTAATATGCCTATGTTGTAATATTTATTGGATGTGATCGAAAAGTATATATATGATGGAGTAGTCAACCGGTTACTGGTTTCCGGTGAAGAAATGGAGGCAAAAGAAAAAGATGGTGAAAAAGATGGAAAGAATAAAAAAATTATCGATAGTTACGTTTGTTCTACTTATAGCACTGGTTTCACCAGCTCTTGCAGTAACGTCTGATCAAAATGCAGCGTCGATTGAGGAAATAAAGACCACACTAACGTTTATGTGGTTGTTACTGGCAAGTGGACTGGTATTCTTTATGCATGCAGGTTTCTCGCTCGTGGAAACGGGGCTTACGAGAAGTAAAAATACCGCCAACATTCTGATGAAAAACTTCATGACTGTTGTCCTGGGTATTCTCGTCTACTGGGCTGTTGGCTGGGGCATAATGTATGGAGCTGATGCCGCAGGCTTAATAGGAACCAATCAGTTCTTCCTGGCAGGCGCGGACAATGCAACTTGGAACTCTTGGTTCTTCCAAATGGTTTTCGCGGCTACTGGTGCGACTATAGTTTCAGGGGCAATGGCCGAGAGAACCAATTTTAAGGCTTATCTTGTCTACTGCGTCATGATGGTAGCCGTAATTTACCCTATATACGGTCACTGGGTCTGGAGCGGAGCGGACATGGCTCTCTTAAGTGGCGCCGGTAGCCCAATAGTAAAAGCAATAGGAGTAGCATGTCATGACTTTGCCGGTTCTGGAGTTGTACACTCAATAGGAGGATATTCTGCCCTTGCGGGTGTAATTCTTGTGGGTGCAAGGATAGGGAGATTTAAAAACGGAAAACCCGTACCTATTCCAGGTCACAACCTGACTATTACCTTCCTGGGAACTCTTATCCTGGCTCTCGGATGGCTGGGATTCAACGGAGGAAGTACCCTCAATGCAAATGATCCTTATATGAACCTTGTAGTAGTCAACACCTTCCTTGCAGCCGCTGCAGGAGCTCTTACGGTCATGATTATTACCTGGATAAAGACTGGAAAGCCGGATCCGTCCCTCACTGCAAACGGGCTTCTCGGCGGGCTTGTAGCAGTTACCGCTCCCTGTGGCTCGATATCAAACTGGGCAGCCCTGGTGATTGGTCTTGTTGCCGGGATAATAATTTATGTAGGTGTCATGTTTAATGAAAACAAACTGAAGCTGGATGATCCTGTAGGTGCAATTGCAGTGCATGGATATTGTGGAAGCTGGGGACTGATTTCTGTCGGGCTCTTTTCCATAGGGATGGGAAACGGGATTCTTGCAGACGCCACTTATGCTGCTGCAGTACCAGGACTCTTCTACGGTGGAGGAATCAGCTTACTGCTTATCCAGCTTATATCCGTACTGGTAACCATGGTCTGGGGATTTGGTATGTCGTATATAATCTTCAAAATCCTCGATGCCGTAATAGGGCTTAGAGTATCGGAAGAAGAAGAAATCATAGGCCTTGATATCAGTGAACACGGAATCAGAGCGTATCCCGAATACCTGATGAGGGAGGACTAACATGACTAAAATGTGTAAAATCGAAGCAATAATAAAGCCCATGAAACTGCATGAGGTAAAAGATGCCCTTGAAGAAGCAGGGTATCCTAGCCTGACAGTAACTGATGTCAAAGGACGTGGACAACAGAAAGGAATCGTACAGCAGTGGAGAGGTAAGAAATATTGTGTGGATCTTCTTCCCAAAACCAAAATAGAGATCGCAGCCCCTGAGGACAAAATTGAAGAGATTATTAAAATTATTCAGAGTTCAGCGTATACTGGAGAAATTGGAGACGGAAAGATCTTTGTTGTCCCCATTGAGACTGTAGTCAGAATAAGAACTGGAGAAAGAAACGGAGATGCTCTTTAAACTTCATCTCCTTTTTCTTCATTTACAATTATTTTTAAAAATTTTAGAAATCAGGTAGAAGAACTATGAACGCGTTAAAATCTGAAACTCCGACATTTGAAGTCCCCCATAGATATGGGATGCCTGTAATCAATTTATACTTTTACGTAGGGTTGATTTCCGCCATCCTGTTAAGGAGTATAATTATAGCTGATCACTACAGCGCATTCTGGGGAAAAGCAATCTGGTATATTGGAGTAGTGGGTTACCTCTGGTTCTTCACACACAGATACCATATTGCAAAGAGAAGGTTTGTCGTTGTCAAAAACTTGGACCTGCTGGAAAAAGTCAGGAGTCGGCAGAACCTTTCAGATAAAGACCTTGAAGGACTGGAATATCTGCTGTGCAGTCTTTCGGTATCAAAAGAACGTGCAAATTACCTTATCATTTCAGTACTTTCAATTGTTGCAATAGTGGTGTCCCTGAGCCTTGATCTGGGGATTTTGAAGCTTTAAATAAGATATATTCATCATATCCTCAGAAATAGAGAATTTCATACTGTCATTACTTTAGGAGTGCAAAAGGTCGCGAAATCCTCTCCTTCAGGTGAGAGATAAAACTAACCTTCGCCACCTTTTTATCTTTTTAGATCTACGGGTCCGTTAATTCTATCGATTTGTTAATTCTATTGATCTGTTAATTCTATCGATCTGTAAATTCTATCGATCTGTTAATTCTATCGATCTGTTAATTCTATCGATCTGTTAATTCTATTGATCTGTTAATTCTATCGATCTGTTAGTTCTATCGATCCGTTAGTTCTATCGATATCTGATCTTTTTGATTAGAACACTTTTCCTGAAGTATCTACTTCTTGATTCTCCACAGCTTTCTATTATCCTGTTTTGTGCTTTCAAGCTCCCCCCTTTCAGTCAAATCGTTCAGAATTTTTAAAAGTTCAGTTTCCTTGAGATCCAGCTCATACCTGTGCTTAAACTCGGCTATAATTTGAGCGATGTCGAGGGTTCTGCTCTGGATAATTTTTTCTGCAAACCCTGCCAGATCCTCATACCTGGCCCAGGGGTAAATGATCCAGCGCCATTTGAGAACCTTCTGGGCATAAAAATCAGGCGTGAAATTCGAGGAGATTTTATGCTGGAGCACTGCAGTCCTGACAGATGCAGGGTTCAGGTTTAAAACGTAATCTACTGCAAGATTAAGTGTCTCGCCTGTATCGGTTACGTCATCGATAATCAAGATTTTTTTTCCTGTTATATCCACAGGAATAGGGAATTTTATCCTTGCTTCTTCCCGCATGTCCGCAGCTCTTGAGTAGTGTTCAATCTTCATTGAGGTGAGATCATTGAAGAGTAAAAAATCGGAAACCAGCCTTCCAGGTACATAGCCTCCTCTGCCTATGGCAACAATCAGGTCAGGCATATAGCCAGAAGCTTTGATCTTTTGGGCAAGAATTCTGGAAAGCCGCAAGACTTCATTAAAGCTTATAAGCTCACACCTGAACGCGTCTTTTTCTACCTGGCACCGGGATTGTTGAGACTCAATTTTTCTTTCCTGCATCAGAGAAATCGCCTTCTTAATGCATGTTTTATAGACTGCGGGTAATGCGAATTGGCGGATACCTAATAAGGAGAAATAACATCCTTTTCTAACGAGTTTATCGGTTTAATGACTTATTAATCCGCCTGAAAGTTCACCGATTACCTGAAAATATTTGAATAAAGGAAAACATAGATCAAGATTATCTGGAAAATAAGTAGAAAAATAAAGCGGGGTAGGGATTGATGAGGATAACAGATTTTTCAAGAAAAATGTGTACTGAAGCCCTCTCGCAAGTTTTTTATGAGAAGGCCTACCCGCTGAAAAGGAGTCTTATGCCATGTTTTCAAAGGAAGAAGACAAAATGGTAAGTCTGGGTTTTAATTCCATTAATGAGGGGTTTGACGAAGGAGTTAGTAAGGCCCTTAATTTTCTGACCGAAATCGGCACAGGTTATCTAAACGAGAGAAAAGAACCAGAAGCTGAAAAAACGGTAGTTTCCATAACGGAAATCGGAAAAGCTGCTACTCTCCAGGGCATGGAGAATGCAGCAGTCAATGCTATCCGCGCCCTTGAAAGACTGCTGCAGTGCTCCATAGATCAGAATATGCAGGACACAACTATCCGGGTGCTACTTTCATTTGGAGCTATAGGAAAAACAGCTGCCGAACAGCAGATGGAAATAGTAGCCAGACTCGCAGCCTCAGTACTCGGGAAAAGCGGAAATACGGCAGCTCTCCTCAATAATGAAAGAGAAACCATGGCAGTTATAATCGGGCTTGGAGAAATTGGAAAAGCGGTTGCCAGGATGAAGTTTCCAGATCTTTCGGAAAATACGGCAATGTGTATCTCATGCCTTGGGGATATTGGAAAACTTACTGCTCAGAAAAACCTTGAGGAGGCTGCAGTGGGAGTAGAGATTATGCTTCAGGAGATGGCTGCTGAAGCCATGCAAGAAAACCTTCAGGACACGGTGAGAAGTATAGCAAGTTCTATTGAGGAAGTTGGGAAAAAAGCTGAGGACGAAAACATGGAAAGTGCAGTTTTCCAGGCAGCTTCTGCCCTCCAGACAATTGTGAGCTATGCAGGGAGCAAGTATCTGAACGATGCCTCAATTGCAGCTAAGATAGCCCTTGAATCCTTTAATGAACTTGATATCATAAATGATGAAGATAATATAAAAAATATCGAAGCAATAAGGGAAACGATGAGGGCGCTCTGGGTAGATTCAAAATAGGAAGATAGAAATTAAAAAATGAAAAAGGCGGAAAGTTTTCTGCAAATAGACAAGCTGCAGTTCTTACTCTCCGTCTCCTTCCAGCATTTACTGAGAAGAAGTGAATATACTCCAGTCAGACACCATATACTCGTAAAATGCACTTCCCTGCTCAAGATTTCCTTTGTATTTAATTGTTGCTTCATCGGGCTGGAACGCCATAAAATCAACAAATCCCACAGGCTGCCCTCCAGGTTGGGAGGACTTATCAAGCTGGACAACACTTTGAGAGTTTATGGAAATATTCAGGTCAGAAGTAGTTATTTCGAGTCTGGAAGGCCTTTTTGTAGAAGTACCATTTATCTCCACATTTACCCAATCTTTTTCAAGGACGTCAACGTCGTTTCCGGTATATTTTTTGATCACCTTACCGGTATGTTTGTCTAACAAAGTTAATTGTTTATAACTATACTTGTCGTAACCGTCATTAACTCCTCTTATACCATAAAATATGGTCTGGTAATTATCTGTTGTAAGCTCTGACCAGCTCCATCCTTGCATTTCCATTTCCCATGTAGGTTGGTCAATGGTATAAGGAATCATGTGATCAAAGTACCCGTCAGCCTGTGTGACCGTATATTTCTTGCCATCAAGAGTAACACTACCCTTAAGGTTCCCATAAGATCTTTCATACGTTGTAAAATTAACAGGTTCTGTGGCACTATCAATAGTCTCTTCGGCAAGTGGCTCGAAAACCAGATTCACCAGCATATTATCATAGGCATAATCCAGCTTGTATCCTTTAGAACCTGAGCTATAAAAGTGCCTTAAATTTTCAGGGTAAGTAAAATAAAGGCAAGGCACATGAAATCCGATGTAATTTTTAATCTCCTCTCTCGGGACAAAAACCATAGTATAATTATGAGAGGCGTTTTCTCCATAAGGATAAAGCCCATAGAAGGTCGCCATATTGGAGAACTGTGCTCCTGTATCAGGATCAGTAAATAAAGTTGGAGATTCCTGATGTGCCATTACAACAAAAAAAGCAAGATTTCTCTTTTCTCCGTCCTCTCCAACAAGCCTCATGTCTCCATTCTGATACCACCATTCCGACATAAAGTTAGCACCAAAATCAGTATCATAATGCCCGCCTTCTGTGCAATCCACTGAATTTACTGAATATTTACCGCTCGGCTCCGCGCCTGCTATGCCCTCAATGCAGAGTAAAACAAGCGACAAAATAGCTATTTTCAAGTATTTTTGGTCCAAGTAATTTTCTCCTTTGTGAACGATTTTTAATTTGAAAATGCTGTCTCTTACCTATTCCCTAAAAACTCCCAAAAAATAAAGATACAACTCAAAAATCAGTAATTAAACAACATAAATGTTAAAAAAAGTTTCTAAATGCAATGAAAATTTTATAATAATTAGGTTCTGAAGGTATGAGCTAAATAGTTGAAAAGAATAAGATTTAATTCCCTTCTCAATTTCTTGATAGATTTCAGAACCAGCCAGTTAAAAACTATTTAATAATCATCTTTTCAGGAACGAATGGAAATCTTCAGAACTAAATTTTAAAATAAAGGTAGATAATGATCCGAAATCAAGTCATTAACCTTTATGTGTGTGTGTAATATATTCCAAGAATAAAATGTCATAATAAAATGTCATGTAATCACTCAACTTGAGAAAAAAACAATAAATTACATTTTTTAAATTTAAATTAAGTTTTCTGTAAATCAATTTTGCCAGATGGATAGCTCTGTTCCTGTTATCACCCTCATTAATACCAAAACTTCAATTTTCACCTAGTCCCGAAGTACTTTTTCACTGAAGCCCGAAATGTTTTATATTCCAGTCCGCCATGGCCTGAATCTTCTTTATTTCTTCCTCACCGCCTACCATGGTGAACAGGTGTTTGAATCTTTTCTGGACTCTCAGATATTCTTCGACCGGCCTTGGGTCCTTAATTTTCCTGACCTGGGTAATTTCCCCGTTTTCCATCTCATACATGGGCCAGAGGCAGGTTTCAACTGCGAGTTTGGCGATCTCCAGGGTCTTTGAGGTATCAAAACCCCAGCCTGTTGTGCAGGGAGCATGAGCATGGATATAGGTAGGGCCCATGACTTCAGTTGCCTTCTTGACCTTACGAATCATGTCTCTTGGGAAACCTATTGAGGTAGTGGCCACATACGGAGAGCCATGAGCTGCCATGATTGCAGGCATATTCTTCTTAGGGCGCGGGTTTCCAAAGGAGAATTTTCCGGGTGGAGTGGTCGTTGTACTCGCATCATAGGGCGTTCCACTGCTGCGCTGGACTCCGGTGTTCATATAGGCTTCGTTGTCCATACAGACATAGGTAAAGTCATGGCCCCGCTCAAACGCACCTGAAATAGCCCCGAAACCTATATCCATCGTAGCACCGTCGCCTGCAATAACTATAATCTTAGTATCTTTCTTTTTACCAAGGGCTTTTAAGCCAGCATCGATCCCTGAAGCCACTGCAACCCCATTTTCAAAGAGGGAGTGAATCCATGGAACCTGCCATGAAGATAGTGGAAAAGGCGTACTTGTGACTTCCAGGCAGCCAGTCGGGTTGACAACAATGCTATCAGGACCTGCTCCCATGAGTGTAAATTTTGCAGCAAAAGCATCACAGCAACCCGGACAGGCACTGTGTCCGGATGTAATATACGTTTTCAGTGCAGTTCTACTCGTTGCTATGCCTCCTTAAGGTCCAGATACAGGCTTTCAAGTGGAACTCGGAGCTTTGCATCCTGAATTCTTCAATCCCCTTGCATATTTTCAATAACTTTGCAGTGCTATTCATCGACTGCCCCACCCCCCAGACCTGCAACAACCGGATAACAACCAGTTAAGGGTACAACTTAAAACCGGTTAAGGGCACAACAGATCTTAATGATAAACAAATCTTGATGGAATCTAAATGTTATAATGAGTCTTATGGTATCTTGGTAGTGCGTTAGTGGTACGGGGAACTTCCGTCTTGTGAAAACGAAGGACTTTCATCGAAGGACTTTCATCAAAAGTATAACAAATCAAAAACAAATCAAAAGAACAGCAAGAAAAAATCCAGAGACAAGAAGTCCAGAGGCGCTGAATCCACTTACTGCATCCCCCAATACAGCCTCTCCGAAATATTATGCTTCCCCAAACATGTTTATTCGAAGAGAAGGATCAGCGGCCTCAGGATATTCGTTTATTCGATGATACCCCATTTATCCCCTTATTCCAGAATATACGAGTAGCATAAATTATTTTAAATTAATTATACAAAATATTGCTTTCAAGCAAATATTATTTCCGCACAAAAAATTATAATCCTAAATATTTCGAAAAAATAGCCCTGTAAAATATTATTTCATGACAAAAATCAGTAACTCCAATCAGTAACTCCATATTGAAAAATACCTGATGGCTTGTTGACCCGCATCCGAAAAACAAAAAATAAATTGCCGGATTTACCGGCTGGTTCACCCTTTAATTCGTAAGCGACTGGATAGGAGCCGGGATTCTTCCTCCCCGTTTAACGAAAACCTCGGAACTGAAATCACTTACCGGCATAATAGGAGCATTTC
>Ga0183101_1001795_pt1 | contig 17726 bp, 22 predicted proteins | sample Biomet3_FD_127790 | JGI IMG/M metagenome (GOLD analysis project Ga0183101, IMG submission 127790) | Microbial communities from bioreactor (seeded with sewage sludge) at LBNL, California, USA - Biofuel metagenome 3 | ecosystem: Engineered > Bioreactor > Anaerobic > Unclassified ... | reverse complement strand
TATATAAATGGCTGTGAAGCCTATTAATAAAATAACTATATAAAAAGGCATTTGCCTTGAATTAATAAAAAATATTTATACCTGTTGTTTTATAAATTGTTATTACTATATTATAGGTTGTAAATTCTCATTTATAACAACGATAAAAAAAATCAAAAAAAACTATTTACAACTGAACTAAATTAAAGTATAATCATTGACAGAGGTCAACAATAAATAAATATGTTGACAGTTGGTCTATGTAAAATGCCACGTAAAAGGCTCAAACAATCTTAGTAACAAAATAGTACAAAGTTTTGAATAAAAGTATTGACATCTGCATATGATATTGATATAATGATAGTATCAAAGTGATACAAAGATAGTAAAAAGAAAACACAGAGCTATTTTTTTTAAAACAAACTTTGTACCAAATTGCAACAAAGAAAAGAGGAGAAGAAATTATGATGAAGTATTATTTAGACGACATATTAAATGAATTAAATAAAGATGAAAGAATAAGTAATCTTGAAGGTGTTGCTAAGGATGGCAATAGAAAAGTGTATATCAATGGTGGAGAATATCAAGAGTATAGCATGGATTTAGTATTCCTTGTAGATACAGGCGATTGGTTCAAAAAAACTATTGCGTTTACAGTGGCAACAAATTCATTTAGTCGTGAAATAGAAATAATTAGACATTTTTCTCTTGATAGCAAAACTTTCAAAAGAAGACCTGCTAAAAATGTTGCAGACTATATATCAAATGAGATAATCAAATTTCAAAATTCAGATAAAAAATATGCAAAAATAATAAATATTTAAATTAAAGGAGATTGATGAATATGAATAAAACAATAAAAGCATTAAACGTAAAAGAGGAAAGAAATCTATCAATGTTAATGGATTTTTATGAAATTACAATGTCAAATGGATACTTTATAAATGGTAACGGAGCTACAGTAGTGTATTTTGATATGTTCTATAGAAAAAACCCAGATGGAGCAGGTTTCTCAATAACAGCAGGATTAGAGCAATTAATAAATTTTGTTAAAAGCATAGAGTTCACAAAAGAAGATATTGAATATTTAAGAGGTAAGGGTTATTTTTCAGAAGAATTCCTACAATACTTAGAAGGCTTTAAATTTACAGGAGATATTTATGCAATACCAGAAGGTACACCAGTATTTCCTAATGAAGCACTTGTAACGATCAAGTCAAAAGTAATAGACGCACAACTTATAGAAACTATGTTGTTACTTTGTATTAATCATCAAAGTTTAATAGCTACTAAAGCTAATAGAATAGTAAGAGCTTCACAAGGAAGACCTGTATTAGAATTAGGAGCAAGAAGGGCCCATGGTGCTGATGGAGCAATATTAGGAGCAAGAGCCTCTTATATTGGAGGAGTAAATGGTACAGCAACTACTATAGCGGATAGAATGTTTAATGTACCTGCTATTGGCACAATGGCACACGCATGGGTTCAATTTCATGATAGTGAATATGAAGCATTTGAAGCATATGCAAAAGCTTATCCAGGTTCTTGTACCTTACTTGTAGATACTTATAATGTATTAAAAAGTGGTATCCCAAATGCAATTAAAGTAGCAAAAGAAGTTTTAGAGCCAATGGGTAAAAGATTGAAAGGTATTAGATTAGATAGTGGAGACCTTGCTTACTTATCAAAGAAAGTACGAGCTATGCTTGATGAAGCAGGACTTACAGACTGTAAGATAGTAGCTTCTAACAGCTTAGATGAATACACTATAACTGATTTAATACAACAAGGTGGCAAAATAGACATCTTTGGTGTTGGAGAAAGAATGGTTACAGCAAAATCAGAACCAGTTTTTGGCGGAGTTTATAAATTAGTAGCTGTTGAAAAAAATGGAGAAGTAATTCCAAAAATTAAATTAAGTGAAAATGAAGATAAAATAATAAACCCAGGACATAAAATGGTTTGGAGATTATACGACAAGGACACAAATATGGCACTTGCTGATGTGCTTACATTAGCAGACGAGGTTATAAATGAAAATGAACCTTACACAATATTTGACCCAGTTCATATTTGGAAAAAGAAGAAAATTACTAACTTCTATGCTAAGAAGCTTCAAGTACCAGTCTTCCTAAATGGAGAATGTGTATATGACTTACCATCAATGGAAGAAATCAGAAACCATTGTAAAGAGCAGGTAGATGGTATATGGGAAGAAGTTAAGAGATTTTCTAATCCTGCAAAATACTATGTTGACTTATCACAAGAACTTTGGTTTGTTAAGCAAGAATTAATCCAAAAGTACAGAATGATGGAAGACAATGAGTAAAAGAAAACTTGTAATAGTGTACGGAGGGGCGTTTAACCCTCCCTCCGTAGCACATATCACTTTAGCTAAACAATTACTAAATAGTACAGGAGCAAAAAAATTGCTATTTGTTCCAGTTGGAGACCATTATAAGAAAAAAGGGTTAATAACTGCTGACCATAGAGTAAAAATGCTTAAACTTGCTTGCAACCAAAATAGTAAATTAGAAGTAAACACTATAGAAGTGGATACAGAAATGAGATTATACACAATAGAAACATTAGATAAAATTAGAGAACAAAATCCTAATGAAGATATTTGCTTCATAATGGGAACTGATAATCTTAGAGATGTTGTTAATTGGAAAGAGTGGAACAGGCTTTTATTAGAATATAAAATTGTAGTAATGGATAGAGGAGAAGACACCCTTTGGAAAGTTCTCAGCGATATGCCAATCCTAAAAAGTTATAAGGCAAACATTATACAAATACCAGGTCTATTAGTAACAAATGTTAGTTCAACTCTAATAAGAGACCGCCTTAAAGAAGGTAAGACCATTGGTCACTTAGCAACAACAGAGATAATTAAATATATAAAGGACAATAAACTTTATTTAGATTAGTGTTCAAGACATTTCAACAATGGGGTGTCTTGATTAAATTTGTAAATTATAATTGACAAAAGTCGGTTAATTATGTATAATAAGAATGTAAACAAAAGTAATAAATATGAATTAAGAGAGGATGTTGAAATATATGTTTAAGAAGATAGCGACAGGATTAATAGAAGAGGGTAAAGCACAAAGAGTATTTTTAATGCCATTTGCAAAAGAATGTAAGGTTTATGAAAATTACGAAGAAATAGAACCTCATTTAAGGGAAACACTAATACCGTTAGTCTTAATGCAATTAAGATGGGACGGAAAGAATGGATTTGCAGGTGGTATAGTAGAAAAAGGTGAAGACCTAAGAACTGCATTAATAAGAGAAGCGGAAGAAGAATTTGCATTAGTTTTAGATGAAAATATGTTGTCTAAAGTTAAACCTTTATCTACGTATTCGGATAAAAAATGTAATATTCATAGCTTTATAATAGAAGTTGATTATGAAACTATAAAACTATTTCAAAAGAATTCTTTTAAATCTAAACACTTCCTATCAGAAGTTACAGGATGTTCACTTCCACAAATTGCTGACTTTAAGGGTAAAGGAATTAAAGAACTTTTAAAGAACAACTTTAGTGGAACTGCAAAACAAGAATTGTTAGACTTAATAGAAATGGAAGAATTGGTAAGTGCAGATATATTAAAAGAAATTCTGCAAGAGTTATCATTAGATAAAATAGAATTGAAATCAGATAATGGCAAATACAAAGGTCGTACTGGCGAATTAATTACATTAAAAGAGTTCCTAAATATAATGAGCATTGATACACATGTATCCGAAGGTACTGTGCAAGTTGTGTATGATAAGGAGCTTCCAGAAAATATCATAGGAATAAAAGTTGATGATACTGACTGTCCACATGGAGAAGTAATTGGACAAATGAGGTTTATACCATATAAGCTTAATAATTGCTTTATGTATCAAGAAGAACAATAAAAATTTCAATATTATTATTTGTGTTATGTCGAGAAAAGATATAACACAAATATTTGATATATGTATATCGAGATAGTTGGTATATATATATGAAATATATATAAAGAGAGAGGAAGTAGATGAATATGAATATGAATAAAAGTTTTGAATATGCAAGAGTTGCGGTGGCAGTTCCTAAAATAAAAGTAGCAAATCCTAAATATAACGTAGAAGAGATCGCTTCTGCTGTAATGTCAGCTTATAATGATAAAAAGGCTAATGTAATAGTTTTTCCTGAATTGAGTATCACAGGATATACTTGTGGAGACTTATTTAATCAAAAGGCTTTAATCGTAGGTGCGGAAAAAGCCCTAAAAGAATTACTTAAACTAACTTGTGCGTTAGATATAATAATCGCAGTAGGTATGCCTGTAAGAGCTGATAATCAGCTATTTAATTGTGGAGTAGTTATTAAAGGTGGAAGTATACTTGGAGTTGTACCAAAGGTATTCATGCCTAATTATAACGAGTTTTACGAAAAACGACATTTTTCGACAGCTACATCAAGAGTTAGTGATAAGGTTACATTATGTGGACAAGAAGTACCATTCAGTGAAAACTTACTATTCAAAGATGGGAAGTCGGATTTATGTATAGGCGTTGAGATTTGCGAGGATTTATGGGTTAACATTCCTCCAAGCTCTTACCATACTTTGCATGGTGCTAACCTAATACTTAACCTTTCTGCTTCAAATGAAACAGTAGCAAAACCAGAATACAGAAGAGATATTGTAAGAATTCAATCAGCAAAATGTATTACTGCTTATGCCTATGCTTCCGCAGGACAAACAGAAAGCACAACAGATGTAGTATTCTCAGGACATTCTATGATAGCTGATAATGGTTCTATCCTTAAAGAAGTAAGATTTGAAGATGATACTTGCGTTGCATGTGCTGATATAGATGTTGCTAAATTAATGAGTGATAGAATAAAGTTCAACAGCTATATGGGAAGATTTGAAGATAGAAACTATAAAGTTGTAAACTTTAGCCTTGGTTCAATTGGTGAAGATATAAGATTTGATGACAAATGTACTTGTGATGTTAAATTAGAAAGATATATTGACGCAAAACCTTTCGTACCTTCAAATAAGGCGGAAAGAGATAATAGATGTAAAGAGATATTAAATCTTCAAGCTACTGGTTTATATCAAAGACTAAACAAGATAGGTTGTAAGAAAGCTGTTATAGGTATCTCAGGAGGCTTAGATAGTACGTTAGCATTACTTGTAATGGTAGAGGCATTTAAGAAGTTAAATGTCCCTATGAGCGGTATTATAGGTGTAACTATGCCTGGTTTCGGAACTACTGGCAGAACTTATAATAATGCTATAACACTAATGAAAGAATTGGGTATAACATTAAAAGAAATATCTATTAAAGAAGCCTGTACATTACATTACAGAGATATTGGACATGATAGTAGTACCCACGATATTACTTATGAAAATGTTCAAGCAAGAGAAAGAACACAAATCCTTATGGATATTGCAAATAAAGAAAATGGTCTTGTTGTAGGAACTGGTGATTTATCGGAACTTGCATTAGGGTGGTGTACTTATAACGGTGATCAAATGTCTATGTATAGTGTGAATGGAAGTATTCCTAAGACTTTAGTAAAATATTTAGTTACATGGTATGCAGAAACTACAGAAAATAAGGAAGCACAAAGAGCATTACTTGATATATGTGATACACCTGTAAGTCCAGAGCTTCTACCTCCAACAGCAGACGGACAAATTCAACAAATAACAGAAGAATCAGTGGGTTCTTATGACTTAAATGACTTCTTCCTATATAACATGCTTAGAAATAGCTACGAACCTAAGAAGATTTTCTACTTAGCAGAAATAGCATTTGAAGGAAAATTTGAAAAAGAAGTTATTCTTTCAACATTGAAAAACTTCTACAAGAGGTTCTTTACACAACAATTCAAGAGAAGTTGTATGCCTGACGGTGTGAAAGTTGGTTCTATTTGCCTAAGCCCAAGAGGAGACTGGCGTATGCCAAGTGACGCTTCATATGAATTATGGGTGTCTGAACTTGAAGAAATAACAATTTAACATAAATATAAACACTAATAGAAGAAGGTACTTATGTACCTTCTTTTGTATTGTCTAAAAAAGAGTAGCACATCCAAAGCGTTGACTATAGTCAATGAAAAATGATAAAATATCCTTGATATATAGATATAGGTATTAACGAAGTTGATTAAATATAGAAGATGAATAAGAGAGGACGAAGAGGTATATGAATATACGAAATAAAATGTCAGGGATATTTATAGGAAGTTTTGTAGCATTTGGTCTTATTAATGTTATGAACCCAACATTAGCACAAGCAGATGAAATAAGGTTGGGAGCTTCACCATCATTTTTTAGTAATGTGCAAATTGCTCCTGGGGAAAGTAAGACAATAACTTTAGAAGTTGTTAATAATAGTGTATTCCCGTTAGCTACTAAAAGTACATCAATCCCAAAATGTACTTTTAATATACACCTACAAACTGAGAATAAGTTAGATAATGAAATTTATGATAACTTTACACCAGAAGAAAGAAAGTCTTTTATACCTTCTGAATGGGTTAGTTTTGAGCAAAATGATATTAAACTTGCCCCAGGGGAAACTAAAAAAGTAAATGTTAAGATCAGTGTTCCAAGTAATGTTGATAAAATAGAATATCCATTAGCGATAGATGTACTTCAACAGGGTGGTGTAGACCCTAAAACTGGTCAAGCGACAACATCTTTCAACTCTTCAATACAAGTTCCAATATTTGTGGTTGCAGGTAAAGATGAATTAAAAGCAGGTTACAATATAAATTCTTTTGACCTTACAGATAAGACAGCAGAAACAAGCATTTTTAGTTTAATAAAAGGATTGATAACTTTCGATAAAGCTACATGGAATAAATTGTTGTATCAACCATTGAAACTAAGTAGCAATCCAGAGAATATATCATATGATTTACCTCAAAATACAAAGAAAACATTAAGAGAGCTTTATGTAACATCTGAAAAAGATAAGACTAACGATAAGTATGTTGTAATAGATGATGGGCTTAAAGACAGCGATAAGCTTGATAAAATTGAATTTAAAGATAACAAAGTGCTTTTACATGCAAATAGTAAAGTTTACACAGTAACTTTTCCTGATAAAGACGTTCTTGCAAACGTAAAAGAGCAATTAGTAAGCTTAACACAACTACAACAGCAAGCTCCTAATTTTGCTTGGTTTATAGATAATGTAAAATTACCTAAAAACTTAGATATTAGTATAACAAAGTTATTCGCAACTTATGATATTCAAAACACTGGTACTAAGACAATCGTTCCAATAGGAAAGATAGATGTTTACAATGAGAACAACAAGTTAATTGATAGTACAGTGTATGGAAGCTCTATCATAGCTCCTGGTAAGGATAATAAGTTAATTGCAACATTAGCTTATAATCAAGAAGTGTATAAACCAGGAACATATACATTAAAGAGTACGATCACGCCTTATGACGGAGCTGACCCAGAAGTTAAAATAATTAAAATAACAATTAAGAATTCAAGAACTTTAATTATTGGAGGAGTAATATGCTCTATAGTTATTGTATTAACTGGTTTAATCATATTAGCAGTTAAATTAGTTAAGAGAAGAAAAAGAAGTAAGAATAACAAGGTAAATTAAAGTGGGGGAGGGATAATTCTCTCCCATTCATTTATTCCGTGTTAGTGCATTGTAAAGCACTTTAAATTGAAAAGCCTATTATATTAGGGAATGTTAGTGAATAGAATGTTAGTGAAAACAAATTATTAAATTTTAAATTACGAAGGAGGACATATACTATATAGTATATAGTATATAAAGTAGAATTATGAATATGAAAAAAGCAACATCATTAGCCCTTTTAACTGCATTAACAGCAGGTATGTCATTAGCAATGGGATTAACTGCACATGCAGATAGCACAGTACAAGTAAGTGCAACTATAGCTCCATCATTAACTCTGTCTGTATCAACAAATAACATTGATTTTGGTAATGTTTCAGCAATAACTGATAATACACCTCAAAATCTAACACTATCAGTACAATCAAGTTCAAACTATGACCTTTCTGTATCAGGTTCAGGAGATTTTAAAGGTGTAAATGACGCAAGTAACACAATGGCTCTTAGTAACTTAAAAGTTAAACTTGCTACTGACGCAGACTACAAGGATATGGATACAAGTAACGTATCTCTTGCAACAGACCAAGCAAGTACGTCATTTGCAACATATGATGTGAACTTAAAGCTTACACCAGATGTATCAACTAAAGCAGACGCATACCACACTACAATAACATTCAATGCTAACCAAATCTAATTAAAATGAAGCCTTCGGGCTTCTTTTTTATTGACTGTAGTCAATGAAAGTAGTAAAATATGATATGTATTTGAACATAAATTCCCAAAGGATGTGGACGCATGAAGAATATATGGTACACCTTTTTACTTTTGCTTTGTGGCTTATTTGTAATAGGGATAGGCATACCAATAATGATTATAGATAGTATATTGATTTATTCTTACAATAGAAAACAGAAACAATAAGGAAGTGATAAAGATGAAAAGACAACTTTTTATATCAATTTTAATAATTTCACTTACATTAGTATTAGGTGGATGTGGTAAGTCAGAAGGGTCTCATATGATAACTAACCCAATAAGCGGAAGAACTATGGTAGGCACAAAAGAAGAAATTAAAAAGGAAGAGGCTAAAATTGTAGAGCAGATGAAAGATAATTCCGAGGTTCAAAATGCGAAGTATAATCAAAAGGCAATTAAAGAATATACCTATAAGATAATGGAAGTATCTATGACCACTCATTACATAAATGCAATATATACTGATGAATACGGAATTATAACAAATAAAGTTCTTGATAATGTGTATTCAATAGGAAATCCCCAAGAGGTCAAGGGTAATTACTTAGTTATAAAATACTTTGATGATGAAAATAAAGACAAAGCAATGTTTGTGGTAGATAAATCTTTAATTGACCCAAGTAAGATAACAAGCAAGGATACTAAATTGGGTAAATAAAAAAAAGCGGGAGATGGAACTCCTGCTTTCTTTTATTTGTTATAAATTCTGACTAACAAAAGTAATAATATCATCTACATTTTCATTAGTATTGTCACAAAGATATTCAACAATCTCTGCGTCTCCAATACCTTGTGATATAGCTTCTTGATACTTTTGCGATAGTACATCATATATATGACTTTCCATATTACAATCCTCCCAAATAAATCTTACCTGTATTACAGTTCTATAATATCTCTATAGATAACAAGATACTTCTCTCTAATACCATCATCGGTATCCTTTCTTTCTATAGGTGTCATAGATAGTATATCAATGGTTTCATCAATCCATTCAGTAGCTTCTGCAAATCTCATGTCAAAATTATAATAAGGTGCGTCAACAGAAACAGTTCTACGCTGAATTTTTCCATATTTAATGGTTTTGACAGGTATTTTATCTTCTTCATTGACATAGCAAGGGTTCTCATTTTCTACTTCGATAGTAGTTTCAAATCCATCTCCATGAGGTGATAATTCTCTCATTGTACAGTTTATACCGAAGTATCCCTTTCTTTTGTAATGTTCAATTACAATATCTGAAATTTCCTTTAATGATAGTTTAAATTGTTTCATAAAAATCTCCTCCTAAAATAAGTTCATCTTGAACTTCCTGCTATAATAAATTTTTATATTATACTTTTATTTACCTTATATAATTCAGATTAGATTTTGTCTTAATCCCAACATATAACAGACGATTTTATTTAGGTTAAAGTTCATAAAAAAAAGAGAAGTCGTGAAACTTCTCTTTTATTCTTTATACTGCTTCCTTGAAATACTTATTTACATATCCAGGTTCAATAGTATAAATATCTTTATTTTCCGAAGGTGCAAAGAATTGTAAATCTCTCATAAACTTAGTTACAATAGACCTAAGCCCTCTTGCTCCAACATTTGATTTTATAGCTAAGTCAGCTACGGTATTTAATGCGTCTGCTGAAAAATTAAGTTGTTTTTCTTGTAATTCAAATAATGTTTGATATTCTTCAACAAGACCATTTTTTGCATTTAATATGCGTACAAGGTCATCTAAAGTTAAAGGACGCAAATTACATAACACAGGAAATCTTCCGAGAAATTCCGTTATTATACCATATTTCAAAAGGTCATCAATATCTATACTCTCTCTAAGTAGACACATAAGGTCTTCTTCTTCTTTTTTATGGTCAGTATTGGCTTCAACTCTAAAGCCAATGGGAGATTTTTTTGATGAAACTTTTAAACGAGCTTTAGTTATATCTTCTATCCCTGTGAAAGCTCCTGCACAAAAGAATAGTATATTTGTAGTGTCAACTTCTATAAGTTGTTGTTGAGGGTGAATTCTCCCTCCATTAGCAGGAACTCCAACAACAGTGCCTTCAACTATTTTAAGTAAAGCTTGTTGAACTCCTTCTCCTGAAACGTCCTTAGTTATAGATAAGTTTTCCGTTGTTTTACGGAGTTTATCCACTTCATCAATAAAGACAATTCCATATTTAGCCCAATTAACATTCATATTGCATTGTTTTAGTAAAGTGGTTAGCATACTTTCAACATCATTTCCTACATAACCAGTTTCACTTAAAGACGTAGCGTTAGCAATTACAAAAGGTACACCAAGTATTTTTGCTAATGTCTGACCTAAAAGTGTTTTACCAGAACCAGAAACACCAGTGAGCATTATATTGTTTTTCTTCACTTCTTTATCTTCTGCTTCAATCTTCTGTCTGTTAGTTACACGAAGAAAGTGATTATATACTTCAACTGCAACAGTCTTTTTTACATCATCATGTCCCATAACATATCTATCAAGCTCTTTAACAATTTCCATAGGTGTCTTCATATTAGCCTTTATTTGTTCAATAACATCTTCTTCTGTTTCACGGTGGTACTTTTTCCTACACGCTTTACACATAAGACCAATTTGATTTTCTTGAACTGGGACTTGTAATAAATCCTTTTCCATTTCTTCTTTTTCACAAAAACTACATTTCATAAATACATCTCTCCTTCAAAATACATTTCATTATAGAAATACCTGTTTAATTTAATAGTATAGTTTATTTTATTTTTTAATCCTGTTTTTATAACACACAGCGATAAAACAAAAGAAGCGGGAGTTGGACTCCTGCTCTTTTATCGAATAAAATTATTTTACGACTTCGCTGTGACATTCTTTGCAAACAACATCACTATCTTCATCCACAAATACTTCGTCACCTTCACTTAACATTTCATAGCACATAGAACAACAAGTTGAATTGTCTTCTAAAATAATTTTTTTCATAATACTTCACTCCTTAAAATAAATAAAATTTTTATACCTGTTTTAATAAATATTTTTTATATTATACTGAGTTTTGGTTTGTAAAATTCGGAGATACATTTAATGTTTGATTGCATTTATGGAAAGGGTTATGAAAAATTAAATAGATATATAAAAAAGCCCCATGCTTACCGTGCATAGAGCTTTATTATTATTTTAAATAACCACCATTCTTACAAGAACAGGCTTCACATATAGTTTTACCTTTGTGGGTATTATTTCTTACGAAGTTTACAAAGCATTTTTCAAGCTCTTTAGAGCCTTTTTCATTCTCGAATAGAATACTTCTACTGTCACAGCCAAGAAGCTTATAGTCCCTAAGAACTTCTGTACCACAGCACTCACAACCCGCTCCAACTTTTACAAGGTGATTGTCAGCATTATAGAATTTTAAGCCATATTCCTTAGCTAAACTGTCTGCTAAGAATATGAATTCCTCTTTCTTAGTAGGGGATAACTCATAATCGCTTGAACCTTTAGCACCGAATTGTCGTTCATTCTTGTAGAATTCTCTAATGTCCATATCAAGATATTCACCAATGGTTTGCATTATCTTTCTTTCGCTTTCAGGCATTGTTATTCTGATTTTCAATCCTTCTATATTAAATGCCCATACTCCTGCTTCTTTGATTGCTTTAACCATTTCAGGAAGGTCGGTTAATATTTTTGGGTAGATCGCAGGTTGGATTTTCACCATGACATAAAACCCAAGGTCAGTAAGTTTCTTTATAGCGTCTAATCGAGATTTAGCGGTAGGGGCTTGTGGCTCACATACTCTTACAAAATCTTCATCTGTACTAATAAGAGTTACTGCAATAGTCCAGTTTGCACCAATAAACTCTTCTGCATATGAAGCAAGAACTTCTGGGTTTTTAGTTTGTATTTCTACAGGGTAGTCGTACTCATGTAATACTTTTAATGCCCCATAGGTTACTCTCTCTTTTTCCTCAATATTTCTTGGGAATGGGTCAGCAGTAGCACCTATTTTTAGCGGGATACGCTCTTTAAAAGCTACTTCTTCGGCTTTATTATAGTCATACTCTTTTTTTAGAGTTCTTTCTATCCAATTCTTTAACAAATCAGCTCTATTTCCTACAAGGTATTGAAATTCTTTATGTTCAGAATTCCTTCTGCTAAAGGTTACAAAGTCCCTGGCAAAACAATAACTACAATTGTACAAGCACCCTCTATAAGTGTCCATATGAAATGGTACTGGGCAATGGAAGAATTGAGATGTTACGCTTGGTTTCCAAAATTTTTTCTCTAAGTCCATTTATTTTTCTCCTCTTTAGTAAAATTTGTTTTTACTATCATAGAGGCGGGACTTAGGTTTTATAGCTCCATATGGGTTTTAGTAAGCACTATCAGGGTTTATCTGGAAGATTATTTAAAAGACTTTAGGTACATATAATATTAAAAAATATAATTTAAAATAGGTGTTGTTAACAACAACGGATAGAAAGGGATTATTATGTGAGCGTAAATTATTATTTACATAAAAAGATTAAAGATATATAATAAAGTTATATTTAATTTGTATTTTTGAAGGGTGGAATGTTTAAAATGGATAAGATAATATTACAGGATAAAGAGTTTGATATAATAATTGAGGAAAAAGCTAAAGAGAGTTCAGAAAGATTGGGCAAAACATCTAAGGATATAGTTGAAATTCTTGAAAGAAACAAGGAAAAGCTATCAAAAATAGATATTGATGACGATTTTATGGTAGAAGGGGATATGACCATAGTTGGATTTAAGAAAGCTTCTGAGATAATTGTTATGACGGTAATTTCGCAAAAGAATACCTTTTAACTTATATAGATAGTCATGTGTTTTAAAGAGCATATGGCTATTTTTATTTTTTCTCTCTTTTGTATATAATATATAAATTTTAAATTACAAACATAGGCGATTTGATTTAGTCGAATTTTATTAAAAAAGGAGAGAAAGGATATGTGTAAAACAAAAGTTGAATTAAGTGATTTCAGGGAAGTAAATTATGTGGAGGTAAGAGAAGTTTTAAGTAAAGAAGATATTGAGGAAGGAATTGAACCTGAAACTATACTTTTAACAGTTGGACTAACAGATCACGCTTATGGAAGAATGTACAAAACAGAAAATAGGTGGGTCGATTGGGTAGACGTTCAAGATTTAATAGTTGATAAGGCGAATGTTTTCTTTGAAGTTTCTATGGGTGAAGAGTTTATTCTACTTAATAAAGAAAGAACTTTAGCTGTAATAGGAGAACTTACAAGAAATAAGAATGGAGAAATAATATTCTCTGTTGTAACAATTATAAGAAATGTTTTTGTAGATGAATATGGCAATGAAGTTGAAAAAAAAGTAAGACTTGCAAAGGGGTTGCCAAGATATTAATTTTTTTATTAAACAGGTATGAGGGGATTTTATTAAACAGTAATTTTTTATTATCAGGCTGAAAGGAACTCATTTGAGTTTCTTTTTTTATGTGAAAATTTAATAATGTTATGTACCTAATATTATTAAATAAAACCTGAATATCTATAATCTATTAAAGTATAAAAAGAGGAGCTGTAGATATATGCAGGTAGGAAGAATAAGTGGGATAACACCTGTGAACGGAGTGAGTAAGAGCTGTAGATTGTGTAGACATTTTATCAATAATCATTGTAGCTCGTTAAATATCAAGGTCGTAGCTGTAAGCAGGGCTACATCTTGTAAAGAATACAATAATAAAAAGAAAAAATAAAAAAAGAGCCATGAGGCTCTTTAATTTTAATCATGTTTATGGTCTGGCAATAATAACTTCCATTGAGCCATCTTTTTCTTAACTGTATCTAACTGTATAAGGTCAGTAATTAGAATAGCTGAACATAAAGTTAGTGTTGTTTTTAATATAAAGCCTTGAAAAAATGATAGTCCTCTATAATCTATAAGAGATATAATTGTTACCAAACAAAGTAGTATTCCTATTAAATTAAGACGTATTTTAAACTTTTCCTTATTCATAATCCATTCTCCTTTTGTAAACCTGTTTATGTACTAATTATAACCACATAACAAGTAAAAATACAATATTAAGTATTCATGCAAGCTAAATAATTAGAGGCTCGAAAGATTTTCTTCAAATACAGCTAAGTTATTTTTAATAATTATCATGCTTTTTTCTAACACATTAATACCTCCTCTATAATAAAGTTTACTTGTAAACACCTTTGTTATTATCCTGACTGCTTTATTATATGGTGATTTTAATAAAGTGATGAAACTACTGTGATTTCAAGAAAGTCATATATACTCCAATAATAGGGTGATAATATTAAAGCCTTTATTTTTAATAATTTACAACAATGAATACTTAAAAATCAGATTTCTCTCATAGTGAAACTCTTTAATATTTATTGATTTATAGGATACCTCCTGTATATAATATATAAACAAAACAAAAAAGGTATTTTAATAAATAAATTTTAATAGGAAATATAAATGTTATACGAAATATAACATTTATAGGGAGGTATAAATAATGAAATGTGAAAATGAAAATAACGGTCATACATGTGAAGATTTATTTAATTGTTGCGATTGTGGAGGGAATGACTGTGGCTGTCCTTATTGTTGGTCATGTAATGCTTGTGAGGTGTGCAAGGAAGAAAGAGATAACTAACATATTAAACCCATTAAAACAACGGTTTAAGTATATGTACTATTAAACAGCATTGAAAATCAATGTTGTTTTTTTATATTTTTAATTATTTTTAACAACGAGACAAAGCCATAAAGTAGGCATTTTTTAAGGATTATAATTATTAATTCTTTTTTTGCAATATGTTTAGGTTATCACCCTTTAAATAGAGTATATAAAGAAGATAAGGGTGTATGCTGTAGCAATAGCATACATCTTTATTTTTTCTTTTATAAGTAATACTTAGCTAATCTAAGGTTATAGAATATTCTGAAAATGAATAAAATCTAATATAGATTGATAAATATTTAACAATACAAAAGGAGGAATAGTTATGAAAGAGATAATAGTAAAACAAATTACAGGAGAAGAGGTTGTTGCTACAGACGCAATAATCGTTAAAGGAATAATTAAAGAGGTTTTAATAAGTAAAGATGAAAATATACAAATAGACTTCCAAGGAGTTAAAGGTGTTGATAGTTCGTTTATGTCATCCGTATTTACAGACTTAATTTATCAATATGGAAGAAGGTATCTAATAGACAAGATTAATGTAATAAATCTTCAAAATTATGATAGTTATGGTAGAGTAGTATATGGAACTTCAAACTATTGATGTTATGAACTAAACATCAAGGTTGTATCCTTTAGGATATGGTTTAAAATAGTATATGTTGCATAAACCTATTGTATTTAGGCAGTTTTATAGATAGTTGGGAATGTTTATGGTATAATTAATGGGTAATTACTTCGTGTAGTTACCCATTAATATGTACAATGCAGGATTATAAATATGAAACTAAAAACTATCAGAGGTGTTTATATGAAATTAGATAAAGTAGACAGACTTATACTTGATGGTAAACAGATTATTATGTTAGATGAATGGTGGATAAATATACATCAGGGCGAAAGTAATTATATTCCTCCAGTATTAGAAGAAGGATTGATTATTCTAAAGCCTACAGATGAACAACTGCGTAGAAAAGATATTATTTCAAGGGATTTACAGATTTATTTTAAACAATTAAATGAAGACGAAGTATATTATGAAATATATAGAACAGATATGAAAAAGCATTTAATTGAAGTATTGAGAGCAACTAAAAATTATAAGACTTTAAAAAGTGATATTTCAATAGTAACATTTAATCCTTTAGGGATTACAAGTGAAAATTGTGTCCGTTTTCTGGATTCAATTACAACATCTCATGTTTCATTAATGAACTACATGGCTCTATACAAAGATGTGCGTGAAAGAGTTTCAAGTAAAACAATAATCACATCCCTACCCAATAAAACAAAGAAAAATAAAAAGAAAAATGTAAATAAAAACGTAAGGTCTATTACCTCAGTAGTTTACAATGTCTCTTTTCCAACAGAAAAGGTTACAGAACAGGAAAAGAAGGAATACAATCGAATGAAGGAAGCGTGGAAAGTACGTGGACATTGGCGTGAATTAAAGAATGGGAAAACGGTATGGATAAAAACATATGTTAAAGGAGATAAAGATAAAGTTGAACCCACAATGTATGTTCTTTAAATATAAAGTGGATAGAAGAAACTATCTTTTGAAGGAGTGGCTGTAATGAATTTTTTCTTTATTATACTATTTGTATTTTGCTCTATATATTTTTTCGTTGGATTTATAAAAGAAAAGAGAGTTTCTAAACTATTTCTTTCTATAACTCAGTTATTGGCTGTCTTTCTTAATACGCCTTTAGGTATGAATGTACATGGAACTGGTGGAGAGGTGTTAAGGTGGAGTGCATATAGTTTAATATGTATAACGCTAATGTTATTCGTTAGAGAAAAGTTTATAGTTAAGAAAAGATAAATTGTTACAAGAATAAAAAAGGAAGGCACTTGTTTAGATGTCTTCCTTTTATCTTTTAATATCAATAACTAATCAGCCTTTATTTCAAATGTAACTCCATTCAAAACTACTAAGTTATCTTTAATTTCAACTTTTAGTCCTTTGGATATATTGATAACTTCAAAACACTCTTCTTCGTCATCAGTGCTTAATTTAGACCTACCATAGATATATAAATCTGTGTCGCATAGATACATTCTTCTTACATATCCGTCATCAAAATAGTTTCCATCGAAATTTCCGATATATAAGTCTTCTATATTATTTAAACTGTCTATTATTCCTTGAATAACTTGCATATTCATTATAAATCCCTCCTTAATATAAATTTGTAATTTCTATATATTACATGCCTTTAAAATTTCGTCATATAAATTCATAACTTCTTTACCTTCTAATTTATCACTAACAATTTCAAATTCTTCCCTTGTTAAAGTGGTAATCTTTTCGCAGTCCTCAACACTTATTGATGGTTCTCCCTTATCAAAATACTCAGCTCCCCAAGGTTCACCGAAGTCTTCATTATTAAAGAAGGTTTCGTATCTATCTTCACCCGAAGAATAACTTTCATCACCATAAAAACATAGCTTCTTTCCCTTTAGTTTCTCAGCCATTATTGGTAGCTTTTCTTTAGCGGAAGTAATTGTTCCCAATCCATAAACTTCTTTGTCATCAATATTAACGATACTATAATAGTTTGCCATAAAAACCTCCTAAATTACATTTAATTAAAATTAAATACCTTCTCTAATTATATATTTATTTTATTATACTTAATGTTTTGTTTGAAAATCAATCAAGATAAATTATAAAAATTTATTATAAAATTTTAC
>Ga0183101_1001793_pt1 | contig 17742 bp, 10 predicted proteins | sample Biomet3_FD_127790 | JGI IMG/M metagenome (GOLD analysis project Ga0183101, IMG submission 127790) | Microbial communities from bioreactor (seeded with sewage sludge) at LBNL, California, USA - Biofuel metagenome 3 | ecosystem: Engineered > Bioreactor > Anaerobic > Unclassified ... | reverse complement strand
ATCCTGGATTTAGACATATACTGATACACCCGCATTTTGTAAAAGGACTTGATTGGGTGAAAGCAGAATATCATTCAGTAAATGGACTGATTAAATCCGAGTGGAAACGATCGGGTAATAAAGTGATTCTAAACATCACCATTCCCACCAATACAAGTGCAACGGTGGAAGTCGAAGCCAAAAAGAGGGAACTTGGTGCCGGAACTTATCAACTCATCTATTAACTTGTTTTGATACACTGAAAAAGGCAAAAGAGAACAATAATAAGGCCCAATAGAACATATAAGACCAAAATAATCATTACTTTTGCTCACTAAATAACTAAAAAAAAGATAATGATAAGATTAGGTATTAGAAATAGCCACAGATTGTTACCTATAATTTGCGCCATTGCCCTATTCACAATCGTGCACGCACAACCTCAAAGTACAAACATATTGAGTAAGAGCGCAAACACATACTGTAAAGATAGTATCACATCTTCCCTACAAAACAAAGATTCAATCTTAAAGCCAAAGCATTCAGACTATTACAAATTTAAAATGAAGCAATTGGTGCTCCCTGCCACAATGATTACGATAGGGGTAATAGGAGTATATAGTGACTGGCTTGAATCCAAAAATTATCAGATAAAAGATGAACTAAGAGAAAACATCGACAAGAAGATTACGATCGATGATTTTTCGCAATATGCTCCGATAGCTGCCGTCTATGGTCTAAATATCGCCGGACTAAAAGGCTATCACAATTTTGAAGATCGCACCATCATTTTAGCAACTTCCTATCTGATAACGGGTATTACAGTAGAATCGTTAAAGAGGATTATAAAAGAAGAACGCCCCGATAGATCAAACAACCAATCTTTTCCCTCAGGACACACAGCCACAGCTTTTATGGGTGCCGAATTTCTATGGAGAGAGTACAAAGACGTCTCGCCCTGGATTGGTATTACCGGATATGCGGTAGCTGCAGGTACAGGATTTTTTAGAATATACAATAACAAACATTGGCTCACAGACGTCATTGCCGGAGCCGGTTTTGGAATATTAAGTACCAAAATAGGCTATTGGCTTTATCCTACAATTAAAAACAAACTATTTAAAAGTAAACATCTGAAAAACGTCGTCGCCCTCCCCTATTATAATACGCAAGGAGCTGGAGTTTGCTGCATCATCCATTTATAATTCGTACGGTATTATACCTCCTTTTTTCTTCCCATGTTTTGGATTAGGTCCGACTCCCATTTATTCGGCTGTCCGCTAAATCATTTTTGTATTGTTGATACAGCGAGAAATAGATTTGCTCAAAAAAATCATTCTTGCACCTGTCACTGGCTTCCAAGAAAGTACTTCGTCACCCCAAGATGTTGGAACTTATTTGCCTCTGAGAGCAGTTCAACATAGTTCTACCCCCTAACTCACAAGAAAGATACTGATTTCTATTTTTTTTATAAATGATTTGATATGGGAATATTTATAATGAGATCTTTAGCCCCTGCTTAAAATTAGTTGAAGTGTTTAGGGATGAAGCATATTGAAATTTATGCGTAAAGTTTAAGAGAATAGATGAAGGATTTTAAAAAGATTAGTATATCTAAATCTATTCTTTCCTTTTTTTGAAAAATATAATCAATTACTTGTAAATTAATTTAAATATATGCTTTTATTATTAATCTATTTTTATTATTTTTGCCTATCTAACTATTAGAGTCAATATATGATTGGTAACACATTGACAAATAATGATAAAGAAACATTCCAACTTTTGTATTTTAAAAAATATTTTTTGAAATACTATGAGTCTTTGTGTATTTATTCTTACCATTTCATAAAAGATTCCGAGGCTAGTGAAGATCTTGTTCAGGAAGTGTTCTCCGAATTATGGGAGAAACATGATGGCTTGGACTATAATTATTCGTTAAAGCCTTTGTTATATAAATGTGTACATGATAAAGCTGTAAACTATTTAAGAAGCCCAAGAAGTGTGCGTCTTGAGTTATTTACAAGATACGAGGAAAATCTTGAACTAGAAAATTTGATTGGGGAAATTATTTGTGAAGAAGCTGATTCGATGATTGACTATCAACTCATTTTATCACACGTAAACAATTGTATTGTGCATCTTCCTCCAAAATGTCAGAAAATATTTAGGATGAGCCGCGAAAAAGAACTATCAAACAGAGAAATTGCGCAAGAATTAAATATTAGTATTAAAGCTGTAGAGAAACAAATAACTAAAGCTCTTTCAGAAATTAAAAAATACATTTCTAAAGAGGGCTTTCTTCTCATATTGTTTTATTATATTATTGGCAATGTGAAGTGAAAGAATGTGATCTTTTTAGGACTATCTAGCGCAACATCGAAAATTATAAATACAATTTTTCAACATTATGCAATGTTTATGGTTTATTCTGACGCAATAATTAGCCGTCCCTTAAAAAGTATTTCAGCGAAGCACTTCTTTTCTTAAATGTTCCGTTGAAATTACTTTTTAACCTGAATAATTCATACTCGCTGCTTACTGGATGTCTTTGTCAAAAAAACCTTCCATCCATTCAGTTTGACTTACCACAATCATACCATTGGCTCTTTGAAATCCTCTCAAACAGCTTCAATATTCATTTATGAACAAACATAAAAGCGTTTTTTGAAGTATTATCAAACATAAGGGTACGAAGAATCGTGCACTCCGAAAAAGTGTATCTGTCGTTTGGGTGGTGAAAGGTTGAGTCGGTAGCTGTAGCTATGCTGAAGAAAGCAAACTTAAGGCATTTTCCATTTCTTGTCGATAACGATGCCCTTTGGTAAAGCTTATCTTAATGAATGATTTCATCTCTTTAATGTATACGGCACTCAGCATGATCTTCTTGATGAAGCTGTCTACCGTAAAGTAGGCTATCTCCGTATGTTTAAAGAGTCGCTCTTTTGTATTGTATATCAACACGTAAGCTGCCGAATGCAGAAATAAGCGCAGCTGGTTGGCACGGAAGCTATGGCATGACATGCGGTCTCCATGCAGATATTTGATGTCTTTTATCCATAGTTCCATTATGCCACGACCGCAATAACGGCGATAGATTGTTTCCGCTTTATTGTTTCGGTTCGACGTTACGACAAACCGTATGTTAGTGCCCTGGGTATTCACCTCTATTTTCACGATTACGCGTTGCTCATATTTCCAAGAAGCGGCCCTATAGTTGAGCTTAAAGTAGCGGCGTATCTCTTTGCCACTCTTCTTGAAATCGTTTTCCGCATGCCTCCGCTGCTTTTCAACCAGTTTGAAGAGGGCTCTGTTACCTGCAAGGCCTGTGATGAAACGAACGTAGCATCGGCCATGAGCCCAATCCATAAATTCGTGGCTACAGAAATGGCTGTCTCCGCGCAGTTCTATGATTGCAGAAGGCCAACAGCGGTGGAGATATTCAACCACACGACGTAAAAGACCGAATACATTAACGGACTTGTTCCTACGTCTGGGTCTGAGCATTGGAAGTATCATCTTTCCGGTCATACCGTCAAACATCAATAAGGTCATATAACAGTATTCGCCATAATAGTCGTTGAAGAGCGTCAGTTGCTGGGTACCGAATGTATTTGAGTTGGTGTCATCCACGTCCAATACCACTCGTCTTGGGGATGAAGCAAAGGATTTTACAAATTGTTTAACAAAGAGGACGCCTATTTTATAAAGGGTGCGTGCGCTCACTTTGTTCTCCAAACGAGTCATGGTCGGTTGCGAACAAAGGTCGTTATCAGATGGAAGACGATCCGCCATCATCTTCAGCGCACTGTCATCCCGTAGAAAGTCACAATCGTTGGCATCCTCATAACCACAAAGAATCTGACCCACGCGTTGACGAAGCATATCGCGGTGGCTATGCAGTACCAGGGATTGATTACGATAGTCGGGAATGCAAGCGGCAATCTCATCCAGAAAGGCACAACTGTTTTTATCCATAAGAGCCAAGCCTCCATTGGAAGAGAGGTCGGGAGCATCAAAATCGGCCTTTACTTTTTTACCTTTGATAAGTACAGGCAGAGAAAATAAATTTTTTAATTGATTTTCTGTATTTAAAGTGGTATCTTTGCGCATAGGAAGCTATTCAGTAATTTGATTATTAGCATTTTAAAGTTACTGCTTTTTGCCGACATGGCAAAGGATAGCTTCCTTTTTTTTGTTAACCGTGAATTATTCAGGTTAAATAGTGATTAATAAAAGCTCAAATTCTTTTCAGAAAATAATCAGTAGGCATTTCGATAGCTTATATGCAATACATGCCATTTCCGATTAAATTATTATTATTGCAGAGTTTCCATTATACGTGCAGAATCTGGAGTGTTACAATGAACATTTGTATGATTTAGCTGGTATTAGTTATTCATTGTTCATTTTATTGGTTCTAAGATATTTATCTGATATGCAATCTCAATTGTACTAATATAATGGACGTTGAATAATGAATTTGCAGAATTCATGATAAAGATTACAATCTTCTTCTTTTTGAGATATTGATAAATTATACAATGCGACATCTCCTTGATAATAGGCTAATCTTCTGGATTTCCATATGCCGTTTTTTATAAATTCGGACATGTAATTTTTTAGTCTATATCCCCATCCACTACATACTCTTTCATCAAATTCCATTTCCATGTCCATGTTGTATTTGTCGGCTAGTTCACAAGCGTTATCTAATCTAGAAAGAGGAATTTTGTCATCAAAGAAATAATTTGGTTGTAAATAGGCATAGTTAAAACCTAACGTTTTCCAGTCAGAATAGCCATCAGACTCAAAATATGGAATCCAATTAAAAGAATACTTTAGATTTTTTAAGTATGTGGCAATTCCATTGATAATCGTTTTAGTGTTAGTAGCTTCTTCTGCAATCCAATAAAAACCGGCTAATTCTATATTTTTATATTTCATATCATCGAACCGACTTCTTACGTAATCAATATACCATTTGCAAGCTGCAATTCTATCTTCATCTTTAGAAAAATCTAATTGAATGCCATTTTTATCATATCCCCAGTCCTTTTGATTTTTAATAGGTTCTGGCAGACCTATGACTATTTTCCTTTTTGTTGGAGGTGAACCGATTTCTTTAATTGCAGCTTCAATGGTTTTATCTAACGCTCCTAATGCATTATTCGATTGAAAATAATAATTTACTAAGGACATCCAATCTTGTTGATTGGCCGGTGTTGGAGCATATCCAGAAGCAAACATCTTTCCGTTTCCATTGTAAATTTCCAAATATAAGAAACAGTCAAACAACCAGTGTTTCTCATTATTTTCATCAGTATAGATAACATAAGGAGTTGTGTACTCCAAGTTCCATTGATGGTCTCGTTGACAACCTCCACCATATAGAAGTACCATATTTCTATAATCTAAAATAGCAGTCCTTTCTTTTTCCCATGGATATTTTGAAGTGCTATCATTGTGTGGTGCTCTAACTTCGTTATCACTAGCCGTGATATTATTATTTCCACAACCGATGAAAATAATAAGTGCTGATAAAATAAAATTTTTAATGTGAAGCATTTTTGAAATATTTTTTAAGCGCAGCATTTTACATAAGAACTATTAATTATAATATTTTTATTGCTTGCATCTTTTGGAGATAAAAAGAAGAATGAGATAATAAAATAATCATACGATCTACTATTCTTTTCTACTTAAACGCCAGATTAGTATATCATGTCCCTCAATGACTATTTTCTTTTTTCCTCTTGTATTTCCTTCCGATTTTTTTGTCCAAAGATTACGTAAGTTATAAATAATAGTATCAAAATTTATCGAACGCTGGCTTATATCATCTTTCAAATTGAACTTCTGCCAATCTATTATATAATTCTCCGGCGTTTTATTGCGGTTGAGTATACAGAATGCCCAATCTCCGTTTTCTAATGGCTTGAACCAAAATTCCAAGCCATTCTCTGAAGAAAACTTTAATGCTTCAACACCCAATTTGTCTTGGTCAATAGCAATTACATCTTTATTCATTAATATTTCCGCTGTCTCTTTATTCATAGAACGTATGTCGTTGCCAAGTATTAATGGAGCTGCTAACATGCACCACATTGTGAAATGCGCTCGGTCTTCATGAACACTCATACCGTTGCCTACTTCCAGCATATCTGGATCATTCCAATGTCCTGGGCCTGCATATTTTCGAAGTCCTTCTTGTTGGTCAATTATAGAAAGTACGCTTTCGAAGTTATTTTGAATATCAATCGTTGTACGCCAAGAATGGCTTATTGCCTTTCCCCATTCCCAAGGTTTATTATAACCACCTTCACATATGCTAAAGTATACTGGTCGACCAGCATCCCGTATTGCATTGCACATTAATGTATATGCACCTATTGGGTTAATGTTTTCAGTATAACAAAAATCTTCTTTTAAATAGTCGACGCCCCATCTTGCATATTGAAGCGCATCTTGATATTCATGACCTAAACTTCCTGAATAATTAGCACAAGTTTTATAACCCGCATCCGAATAAAGTCCTAATTTTAATCCTTTGGAGTGGGCGTAATCGGCAAGGACTTTAATGCCAGAAGGAAATTTTTTAGGACTCGATTGAATGAATCCCTTTCCGTCACGTTCGCCGTGCCAACTATCATCTATATTTATGTATATGTAGCCAACATCTCTAAGTCCTGTCTCTACCATTGCATCAATAGTCCCTTTGACGATATCTTCATTAATATAATCGGTAAACTTATTCCAACTATTCCACCCCATTGCAGGGGTATCGGCCAAGTGTTCAAACTTTTGAGCTTTTGCAATATTATAAAAGCATAATAGTAAAATTACTATTAGAGAATAAAATAAATGTTTCATAAAGTATCATACTATTTATTAGGAGTAAAATATTTTTTTAATATGCTTTTTGCTGTTAAAATACTGTTCTTACTTTTAGTATAGGTAATGATATGGGATGGCTCAATAAAATTTCGTTCCATCCCAAAACATTCATTTGTAAAAGCTTTTTCATCAAATACCTTGTGCCGTTTAACAGCTTCAGTTACTTCATCAATGAATTTAATCCAACGTGGAGCGTAATAATTAGATACTAATCCTGCCCATCCGCGTCGTGCATAATCGTTTAATTCATTACTATCTCCCCATACCGTAATGATCGTGCGAGCATTTTTCTCAAAATAATCTTTTTCTATTGCATCCTTTCCCATAATACGGGCATTTTTTATCCAATTTTTCAAAGAAAAAGTAGGATGACAAGCGACCAATACATCAACATCTTTCAATACGCTCTTCATTTCTGCCCCGATAGATTTCAACTTTGAAATGTCGTTTTTCTCATATGCTTGTATAAATCCATCATATAAATGTTGAAAATAATATTCAAGGACTTGACGTCCTATATTTACAACGTCAAAACAATAAGTAGAACGATTTGCATTTGGCACAGAAAGGAGTTCTTTCCAAGCATTTAATAATCCTTGTTGGCTTTCATTTGGATATATTACTTCTTTTGTATCACCGTTTTTTAAAGTTGGTCTGTTTTCAATAACGATAGGAGTACCCTTCTCGAGTACATTACTACTTAAAACTTTCCAAGCCCGACGAGCGGCCATATTTTTAAACCCTAATCTTCTATCAGCAAGATTTTCTAACCACTGAGTATCGTTTTGTGGTATATTCCACGCTTTATCCAAAGTAAACTCGTAAGCAAACATGTTTAAATCTAGACCTTCAAGCGTAGCGCCTATACCCATAAAATTATTACCGGCATATTGAAAGGTATTGAATAACCGTTTACTGATTTTTTTGATGGGTCCATATATAGTTGTTGTTCCACCAAAATTTCCTAAATAGCACCAAATAAAAGGTTGACCATAAAAGGACTCAGTGGTACGCCATACTTCGGTATTCTCACAAAAATAATCTAAAAAGAGCATTTTTCCTTGTGGTACGCTACCTATAAACGCTTTTTTACATGCAGGTGTCCAATGTATCGAATCGTTAATAAAGAGCCAACCCATTTGAAGCCATATTGCATCTTTATCGACTAGAGCCATTGATTGATAGATATGTGACGAAATTACTGCCAATGAATCAGGATTCCAAGTAGGAGGGTTAACTTCATTGAAAGGATCTACTCCATAAATGTGATCAGTTCCATATAATAAGTTTTGTTCTGATAAATATTCTTTTTGAATTACGTCATAAAGAGAATCCATTGGGTTCAGAAACGAACAATGGTATTTGGAAGCAAATCCTCCCCAGCTTCCCCAAGAAGAAGCAACTTTTGTCGTATGCATGTTGGAATATAATGTCTTCAATATCGCAGGTATATGCCCAGAAAAAGCTGGCAATATTGGTTTCATATTAAATTCTCGTTCTCTATTAACAATTCGTTTTTGTAATATTTCTTGGCTTTTTATCCAACTCATAGGCAGTGGACCTTGCCACATATCAATATTGCACATTCGATGCCAAGGAAGATAAGCCGGTCCTGTAAAATATGAACGGATTTCCATATCTGTCATTCCGATTTTTTTCCAAATTTTATACCATACAGCTTCTTGGCCTGTGATGGCAAGCGGTCTGTTTATACCGTTCAACGCCATCCAATCAATAAATCTTTCCCAATCTTTCCAAGACCACCAAGGCATAGTGTAACCGTACGTGCAATAGTTTAAAAAAAATCGTATAGGCACTTTTGCCGTAATTTTAATATGCTTTTCAATACGTGGTAGAATTTTAGGCAATTCTATCGGGTCTGTCAAGAACCAAGAGATAGTTGTGATACAATAGTTCTTTAGGTAATAGTTCAACCCAACCGCCATTGAATTGGCGTTATTCCCACTGATTTTTATTTTATTCCCACTACCTTGCAAAATAAAACAATCTGTACTAGATGAAATCTGCTGGAATACAAAAGAATTGATATGTGTAGGAAATAAACGCATGACCATATTATACATGGATTCTGTAGGCGTACACTTCGCGTCAACATTTACAAGACAAATAAATAATGCATAAAGGAATAATATATTCTTTTTCATTTTTTAATATTCAAGAGTCATTTTAAAGGAGCCGCGTCATGCACAAACGCGGTTCTTAGGTGAATTAAATAATAATTACAAACCCCATGCATTAAATTCTGCTATATTCATCTCAGAGCCTCCATTTATGAGGGTAAATGCGTCTGTGATGACAAATCGTATATATCTAGCCGTTGTTGTAGGCACATCGAATGTTATAGCCCTTGTATCTTTGTCAGGAGCTGTCCAATCGGCTAAATGAGTCCATTTTTTGTTATCTAAACTTATTTCTATGTATCCCGCTTTAGCATCGCCTCTCCAAGAATCATCTCCCGATGGATTTTCAAATCCTAATTTAAATAATTTATGCTGTTTCCCCATATCGAATACAAAATAGTAGGGGAGTTTTTTTGGTGTTGTCCATACAGACCCCCAAAATGTTGCGGTATTGTTATCCAACATCTTTTCTGGACCCCAATCCAGTTTTGCAATCCAATCGATTTCATCTTCTTTGTTGCTGCAATTATAATCAATAACAGTCCAAGATGTCTTATCTATTTTGTCAGGTTGGAAAATGACAGGATAAAACATTGTAGAAGCTTGTGGATCAATTTTATATTGAGACACATTAACTAATTTAATAGGGATCAAGTAGTTTCCAAAAGCATAATTTAAAGTATCTGGCATCAATCCTTTTTTCTTAAATTTGATATTAAAATAGGCAGCATTTACATTTGACGGAATCTTCCAAGTCGTCTTTTCCAGTTCATATGCATTGTCAGGTAACAATAAATAATTTGTTCCATTCGCATTGTTATAATCAGCGATTAATTGTTTATCAACAGCTATTTGATATGAGAGATCTGAAGAATTATTGAAATTGGTTTTTACCTTGATATAAATATCTTCCTCATCTAAGCCATTGATAGTTGGCATATAGCTTATAGGATTTAGACCACTATTAAAGAATCCAATATAGGGCTCTACTATTTCAGGAAGAATAAGTGCAGACATTCTATTTATTCCCGGACTAATACTGCTGTTATCAATATTAAGATGTATGGGTAGAACATAATTATTATTAGATGCTAAAAGAGAAGAAAGTAATTGCATGTTCCATTTTATCTCAAAAGCTTTTCGGTAATCTTTTCTGCCAAAATATAATGTTTTATTTGTAAATGAATAGTATTTTTCAGGTAGCTGAACGTAATTTGTTCCATTCGCTGTATTGTAATTCTTAAGAACAGAATCTTCAATAGATATTGATAGTTGTGCATCTTGTTGCCCTTTACCAGCTTTTATAGCATATAAGTTATAACTAGCATTAATCTCATTATATACTTTAGCTTCTATAAGATTAGGATTTAGCAGTCCTATTTTATCATTAACCATATAGTTATTGCGCTCGTCTTGGCAAGCATACAATAACAAAAGGCATACAATAAATGATATTTGTATAAATATTTTTTTCATAATTAGTTGCTATTACATTCACCATCCATAATTTTGAGTTATATTTTTCATTTCGTTCAATTGAACCTGATTAATTGGGAAAAAATAATGTTTTGGTTGAAAAACATTTTCACCACTAATCCATACAGAAGATGTTCTTTGCCACGAATCATCATATTTTGTGGCTAAAAGGTTTAAAGTATAAATGGGACCATTAAATTCTTTCTCGGCAATCATCCATCGCCGAATATCGTAATATCGATGACCTTCAAAGGCCAATTCTACCATCCGCTCTTTTCGAATGAGCTCTCGTAGTAGTAATTGATTGCCTATCACTTCTGGATATGCTACTTCCAAGTTATTCAATCCTGCCCGGTTTCGTACTTTATTGATATACGACAAAGCTTCTTTTTCGTCTCTAGCCGGTTTCTCATTGCATGCTTCAGCATAATCTAAATAGATTTCAGCCAACCGATAATAAGGCCAAAAAATGTTTCCATAACTATGATTATTAGTATTCAGCTCTGGATTAACACATCTTCTCCATAAATAACCTACCTTTACGCAATCACCACCATTTCCTAGAAATGGAGAAGTGCCGCCAGTATAAAACGTAACTAATTGCTTTCCTGCGTATTGGTTAATCCAATAAAAACCATTAGCAAAGATAGAAGCATAGAAGCGTGCATCCCTACCTACACAACTATTGTGTGCCCTGATGGTTGCAAAATTTTCTATTGGATGTGTATAAGGTTCTGTAAACCCTATATTAGAATATCCAGACTTCGGGTCAATAATAGGGCTTCCATCAGAATTATACCCCGTTACCGGATATCTCCCAGATTCAGCCATTGGGTATGTATCAACTAATTTTAAAGATGGACAAGTACCACCATAGGCGTTTTGTAGGATTTGAGGAGGTAGACATCTTGCAATTAGATTAAAAGCGACGCTTTCATAATCTCCTGTATTCATATCTCGAGCCCATGCTCCCCAAATAATTTCACTGTTCCATGGCTCAAATAAAATTCCTTGATAAGATTTGATTGCTCTTTGAAATGGGTCTGATTCTGTAGTATTTTGATATAATTGATATATATTAAGATCAATGACTGCTTTAGCAGCAGTTGCGGCTTTATCCCATTTGTTCGGATCAGATGCCTGTGGAAATAAATAATTACCGTCTTTATTCTTCATTTTCCCTTTGTATAAGTCACAGCCATTAAATAAAGGGCTTGCTGCATATAGTAATAAACGTGCTTTTGCAGCCATTGCAGCGCCTTTTGTTATTCGACCAGCCCAATTGTTCATATCCGTTACTGTTAATGGAAGATCTGCAATTGCCTTATCGTATTCTTCAACCATAAAGTTTACATTCTCATCTACAGTATTTCTATCAATAGACTCAGGTTTAATCGTTTGATCCGATGTTTTATCCCCCCATATATATACGGGTCCATATTGACGGAATAATTCAAAATAAAAATAGGTTCTTAAAAAACGTGCTTCAGCTTTCATCTGTTTTTGGGTATCGGCATCAATTTCTTTACAAGATTCTATATTGTTCATAAAAATTGTTGCTTGATTAATACCTTCATATTTTCGGCTCCATATATTATAAGCACTAGTTGTTGGCCCCCATGAACCTGTATTGAAAACCAGATAGTCAACCCATTGATAATACGCGAAGGTTGCTTCATCACTTCGTGGTACCGCACTACCTTCATGCAAAAGATCATATTCACGTGGTATATAGCTATATATATGTGCTAAATAGTCTTCTGTTGTTGTTCTTTTACTAAATGTTTCGTCAATAGTCAATTCATCGTTCAATTTAACATCTAGATAATTGCCACATGATGAAAACAACATGATTGATAATAAAAGAGTTCCTAATATTCGTAATTTATTCATAGTTTCATTTTTATTAAATTAGAAATTAACATTTAGTCCAATAGTTACAGTTCTCATTTGAGGGTATACATCACCGTAATTAGAAGTTAGTTCAGGATCCCAAAGTTTGAACTTACTAAAAGTTAAGAGGTTTACACCTTGTAAATACATGCGTATTGTTGATATTCCATATTTTTTATACCTGTTTTTGGGTATTGTATAGCCTAATTCCACATTTTTTAATCGGATAAATCCCATATCTCTTTGCCAAAATGTAGATGGTTGCAAGTTATTTTCAACTTTGCTCATAGAAAGTCGCGGATAGGGAGCATTTGGATTTGGATTATCTTCTGTCCACCGTTTATCAGCCACATCACTATATATCTGACCTGTGTTTAGAATGTTATTAGATGATCCATAAAATGCACTTCCGCCTATAATCCGCGTTACATGCGCTACACCTTGAAAGAAAGCTGAGGCATCAATCCCTTTCCAACCAACACTAAAACCAAAACCATAGTTTATTTCAGGAATGTTGGTATAACCTATAGCTACTTCGTCATAAGCATCAATTACATTATCCCCATTAATATCTTTATATTTGATATCGCCTGGGCGAACGTTGCCAAAACTTTGTTTAGGACTTGTTGCGATATCTTCTTCTGATTTAAAAAGTCCAATGGATACTAATCCTCTCTGTTGCAAATAAGGAAAACCTGCTTCGCTTTGATACGGCCATATAGGAGTAGGCTTGTCATCATATAGCTTTTTGTTACGGTTATAAGTTAGGTTGGCACGTGCCGAAAAATACCAATCCTTGAAATGTTGTTCATATTCCATTGAACCATCAAGTCCCTGATTTCTCATTTTGCCAAGGTTAACGTATTGGGTTACATTTAGTCCTACTACAGAAGGGACGCTTTGCTGTTGAATATATATACCGGTACGTTTTTCATAAAAATAATCCAATTGAAATTTCAATTTATCAATAAGACCTAATTCTATCCCAATATTTGCCTTTTGAGCTTTTTCCCATGATACATTTTCATTTCCTGGTATACCGGTGGCAATACCTGATGAATATAAATTGTTTGTTTTATTTGTTCCAAATATATAACCCTCAACTCCGGCATTCATTTCCGAATTAAAAGCAAAACGACGATTACCTCCGATTTGGTCATTTCCGATTGTACCATAAGAGGCTTTCAATTTTAGCAAATTAATAATAGGACGTATATTATTCCAATATTTTTCATTACTAATCATATAGCCAATGGCATACGAAGGGAAAAAGCCAAATCTTTTATTGGGTGAAAAGTTTTCAGATCCGTTGTATCCAAAATTGAATTCTGCAAAATAACGATCATCATAAGAATATGTGGCTCTTCCTGCTATACCAATATTTCGATAAGGAAATGCATAGATATAATTTGTTGGAAAATTATCTGTATGACTTCTCATATTAAAAAGAAACATTCCTCCAATTCTATGTTTATCGGCAAAGAGCCTTTCGTAATTTACAGATGCCTCGAAGTTAACCGTTCTAGAACCACTATTACTCCTATATAAATTAATATAATTACTTCCATCATTATTTTTTATAAATATTAGTTTGTTATTCGAGCCACGTCCTATTGCGTGATAAGTTGTAGGATCCATAATTCTGTCTAGAGTAGAGCCATTGTATGCATCCCATGAGAATTTCACAATTGCTTTTAACCCGGGAGTTATGAATTTCGAAAAATCTTGTGTCAATGAAATTAGAGATTGAGCATTATTGTTGAAATCTTGAGAATAGCCACTATTATTCAGATAATTGTAAGGATTAGAACCAACAGCCGGATTGGCAAATGTGCCATCGGAATAAACAGTTGGCGTTGACAATGGTGGAGTTACAATGACATAATCATAGATATCATATAAAGAATGTCCTGGACGGTTTGTGACCTCATATTGAGTAGATAAAGACAAACCTAATTCCGTAACTGGAGTAATGTTTATATCAATGTTTGAACGAAAACTAAATTTATCGTATCGCATGGAAGCATCATATCTTTTTTTATTTGCGACGTTGAAAATGCTACCTTCTGTATAATAAGAACCACCTATATAATAACGTACTTTTGGAGAACCGCCGGTTACATTGATATTAACACGAGTACTGTTAGCTATATTATTAAATATCGTTTTCATCCAATTAACATTTGGGTATAAATCGGGATCTGAATGATTCAGGTAACGATTTCTTTCTTCAGGCTGTATGGCCAATCTTCCTGAAGCGTCTAATGAAATATCATTATAATATTTTATCCATTGTTCTGCATTAGCTAATTGGGGAACACGTACAGGATTCACAAGGCCAAATTCTACCCTCGCGCTTATTCGCGGAGCAGATTCTGTCCCTCTTTTTGTTGTAATAATAATAATTCCATTTGCACCGCGTACACCATATAATGCTGTAGCTGTAGCATCTTTTAATATTGACAATGATGCAATATCTTCTACATCAACTAAATCTAAACTTCGTTCTACACCATCTACCAATACCAAAGGAGTACTGTTTGCTCCAAAAGTATTAACTCCACGGATCCAAAAATCCGCACCAGCTCCAGGTTCTCCAGAACGTTGCATAGCTACAATACCGGCTAGTTGACCAGCTAATTCAGAACTTAACTTTCCTACAGGGCTTCTTAAATTTTCTGTCGAAATCGTATTTATGGCACCGATTACACTCACCTTTCTTTGTTTGCCATAAGCAACAACAGTAACTTCCTCAAGTTCTGAGATTTTTGGAATAAGTTTAATTGTGAAATTTGTTTGGTTTCCAATAGAAATAGTCTTTGTCTCCATTCCTAAGAAAGAAATAACTAATTTGTCTGTGCTAGAAACCTCTATATCAAAAGACCCGTCTACATCAGTAATTACACCGCGTGAACTTCCATAAACTAATATTGATGCACCAGGAATAGGATCGCTCGTTTTTTCATCTACGACAATGCCTTTTACATGCTTCTGGGAAGACTTTGGCAGGACAATACTTTTCTTTTGTTGACTATAAGGTATTTCTATATCGCTTTTTTTCTTAGTGATAAATATCTGCCGATCGGATATATAATAAGTGTTATTCGTATTTTTAAATAATTCATCGAGAATTTCGGTCACGGGCTTGTCTTTGATAGATATTGATACTCGACGATTAACATCAATGACATTATCATAATAAAAAAAGACAAATTCGCTTTTACCCTCTATCATATTTAAAACTTTTTTGACAGAAGTATTTCTCATGTTAATAGAAAAGTGTGTACGTTGCGAATAAGAGTTTGCAGCGAAACAAATATTTATGCCTACGAATAATAATAAGGTCGTGAGTTTCATAATTCGTAAATATCTACTTTTTCTATAAAAAAAATGGTACTTTTCAAAATTTCTCATACATTTGCAATGATTTAAAGGTTGATTTAATGGTAAATTATAGATTTTTAAATCGCTATTTTCGGGGCGTATTCGTAGTACGTCCCGATTTTTTTATAAGTATTGTTTCATAGGCTCCTAATTTTAAGGGTTCGGTTATACTTGTTTTAAAGTTACAATATATCGGTTTTCTTTTTCCCTATAAGAAATAGGGACTGTCTTTGATAGCCCAATCATTAATTTGTTAAAACTTTGTTCTAAAAATAATTTACCGCTACAACGTAGATTGGCAACAGATGCACCATATTCTATTTGCACGTTATAGTATCGTTCCAATTTGCTGAATATGACATTAAGTTCTTCACTTTCGAATATATAAATGCCATTAATCCATGATGTATACTGTTGAACATCTATTTGATGTATGGTCGCATTGTTACCGCGAAGTGAGTATGCGTATGTCGGTTTTATAATCGTTTGGCTATTGCCACGTGCTACTTTTACAGAACCGGAAACAAGTACTACGTCTTTTGTTGGTGATGATGGATAAGAAGAAACTTCAAACTTTGTACCAAGAACGTTTACACTCATTTCATTAGTATGGACAACAAATGGCCACTTATTGTAATGTGTCACTTCCAAATAGATTTCACCATCGACATATATCTCGCGTTTTTTCTTAGAGAATTCTGTCGGATAAATTAATCTTGTGCCTGCATTGACCCATATTTTCGTTCCATCGGTGAGAATTATCTCTGAACGTTTACCATAAGGGACTATCAATTGGTTGTAAGTAAAATCGTCATTTGAGATAATTTGTTTATTGTTTATAGAAATTGATTGATTGCCATATTTGATTGCAGGAGATTTCGCTTGAAAATAGATAGCCTTATTCTTAGATAATACCAGTTTTACATTATCTTCATGACTTATGTTAGCTGCTGTTTCGTTAGCGAAATCCATAATGTTGATGCGATTGTATTTTTGGTAAAATTTAAATCCAATGATAATAATGATACAAGCAGCAATTGCAGTGCTATAATATGTTATTTTACGAATAAGTGTTTTTTGATGTTTATTCTCTAAATTAGAGATAAAGTGTTCCCACGCTTTTGCTTTATCAAAATTCATCTGTTCTTTCATATCGTTTTCCCAAATATGATAGTAGTATAAGAATCTTTCCTTATTGTTTTCTGATGATTTGATCCAGGCCAAGAGATTTGCTTTTTCCACCTTGCTCATCGTACCATTTAGAAATGATATAATATCTTCTTTCATATTCGATTTTATTTCTTTTATACTGCTAACCCAAATAAGTTACTATTAACCCTACCTTAAAATGTCTTTTTTTTACTCCCTATGTTTGGTAAGGAAATAGTCTTTATAATGGAAAAGTAGAATTTTCAAATGAATTATATTTAGAAGGTAAGCGTTTCCGCGATTATATTTAGTAAGAATAGTTGAGTTCGATGTAAGAAATCAAGTTTCGCATACATATCCATCATGTCAAATATTTATCAATCAATCTATTATAAAGACCAGAGGCTAAAACGGGACCTAAAAAAAGCAGTATTAAGCTATCACACAGTAATTTATGAAAGTTGAGTACCGTGATTGTCACTGTTTCATGTCGACACAACAGTAAGCGTCTCGGCGATTATGCCTTTTCCGGTAAGCTCCCGCTCTTTACCTTTGTGCTGACTTAAAATGAAATTAGAAATGGTAACATCAAAAACAGCAGAGATACGATTCCGGCATGTGTGGGAGATGTTCGGTAAGGAGCTCACAGTGAATTATCGTTGCAGTTTATCAGAAATTGCGACTAAAAACCGTACGGACTTGAATGGCATGCGCAGCTGGATGCTCGACCGTGGCTATTCGGTATCCGGGCTAAAAAAAGAGGTTCTTCATCACCATTACGGAGGCTCCATACCCAGCGCCAAGGAGGCCGGGCAAATGTTCA
>Ga0183101_1000192_pt2 | contig 17744 bp, 22 predicted proteins | sample Biomet3_FD_127790 | JGI IMG/M metagenome (GOLD analysis project Ga0183101, IMG submission 127790) | Microbial communities from bioreactor (seeded with sewage sludge) at LBNL, California, USA - Biofuel metagenome 3 | ecosystem: Engineered > Bioreactor > Anaerobic > Unclassified ... | reverse complement strand
ACGACAGCAACCGTTATTCCGTTCCTTTGGGTACCTACAACAAGCAGCCGGAGGTACGGATTGAAACGAAGGAAGGCATCCTTTACATCCTGACCATATTTGGTGAGGCGATTTGTGAGCACCGCATGAGGCCCTCAGGCGGCTCAGCGCCGAGGAAATGGAGCTGGTCGAGCTCCTGTTTCTGGCCGACGAGACGATGACGGAGAGCGAATATGCCGCGTTCTGCGGCATCTGTCAGTCGACGGCCCACTGGAGAAAAGGCGCCGTCCTCGCCAAGCTGAAAATTTTTCTCGAAGAATCGGGTTTCGGAACCGATTTTTTTGCCTGATTTTCTACAACTACAGATAGAAGGAGTACGTCCATGAAAAAATCGGAACTGAAAGAGCTCTATCAGATGATGTTCCCGGAATACCCGGACATCGTGAATGAGGAAGATGCGCTTCCATGATTTGAGGCACAGCTGTGCGAGCCTTTTGCTGGCAAACGGCGTTCCGCTGAAGCAGATCCAGGAATGGCTCGGGCACTCTGATTTCAGCACCACGGCCAATATTTACGCGCATCTGGACTATACGTCCAAGATTTCTTCCGCCCAAGCCATGGAAAAGGGACTCGTCCTGCCGGGCTCGAATGGCTTCGAGAGCAGATGGTCCGGCATTGCGGAAAGCGAAGAGGCCTCAGAGAGCGATTCGAACCCATCCTCAGAGGGGAAAGAGCAGTTCTAACGCGAAAAACAGGCTGTTCTAACGCGAAAATCGGTCTTTTTTGGGGGCCGAAAACAGCTTGTGAAAAAAAGAAAAAGTCCAGCAAACCCGCATGGTTACTGGACTTTTCTTGGCGGACAGGGTGGGATTCGAACCCACGGACCCTTGCGGGTCACCTGATTTCGAGTCGTTGGAAATGGCTTTCCCGGGGTGTCTTAAAGCGGCTTTTGTGAGCGTTTGGAAACGCCGAAAAAGCCTGATTTCGTGCGGGTTTGACGGCACAAATCCGCTGGTTTCAGGTCTTCTGAAAGAATAGGCTGCTTAGCAGATTTTCAGAAAAAGTGTGAGCAAACTGTGAGCGTGAGCCGTGCTGCCTTAGTTGCTAAGGCATGGTTTGATAGAATTCAGCCCCCTGCCGCAAAAGTCGAAATATAGAAGTTTGTGCTATTGATAGCATAAACTTGATTTTCAAATAAGTTTATGCTATGATGACTGCGGGGTGATTCTATGCTGAAAAGTGGAAGTGAACTGCGAAACCGCGACCTTTATCTGAATCGGCTGATCGCATTTCAGGACGCCGAACCTGTTAAAATCATTACGGGAATCCGCCGCTGCGGCAAGTCCAGTCTGTTGAAGCTGATGGCGCGGCATCTGCGCGATAACGGCATTGAGGAAGAGCAAATCGTCGAACTCAACTTTGAGTCGATGGAGTTTCGCGGAATGAGCGCGGAAGCACTCTATCAGTATGTGAAAGAGCGCCTTCCTGACGGAAAACGCGCCTATCTGTTTTTTGACGAGATCCAGCGCGTGGACCAGTGGCAGGATGCGGTAAATTCTTTCCGTGTTGATTTTGACTGTGACATTTATGTGACCGGCTCCAACGCTTACCTGCTTTCTTCGGAGTACGCGACTTATCTTGCCGGGAGAAGCGTGGAGATTAAAATGCTTCCCCTCTCCTTCAGTGAATTCCTTGACTTTCACGGCTATACCGTTCGTGAGCGCAAGAGCCCATCGGGCGGAATCAGTAAGCGCATTTATGACGCGGACGGAGAAAGCTATGAGCCGAAGGAATTGCTGGAGGCCTATCTGAAGTTCGGCGGAATGCCCGGAATTGCCGATGTGGGGTTGGACATTGACAAGGCGCTAACTCTGCTGGACGGCGTATATTCCACCGTGGTCGTACGTGATATTCTGGAACGCGAGCGGCGCAGAGGGCAGCGGCAGATCACGGACCCGGATCTGCTGAGGAAGGTCATCATGTTCCTTGCCGACAATATCGGCAACATCACGTCCGTCACATCCATCAGCAACACGCTTGTCCATGAAAAACTGCTCGACAGCAACCGGAACGGAAATCCGTCCGTACACACCATTCAGGCTTATGTTGGAGCGCTGCTGGAATCCTATGTGTTTTACGAAATCAAGCGCTTTGATATTAAAGGCAAAGAATATCTGCGTACCCTCGGAAAGTATTATATCGTGGATATCGGGCTGCGCAACTACCTGCTGGGTTTCCGTGATATGGACACAGGACATATCATTGAAAACATCGTTTATTTCGAGCTTCTGCGCCGCGGCTATGATGTGGCGATTGGGAAGGTTGGCGACAAGGAAGTGGATTTCATTGCCACCAGCGCCGATGAGAAGAAGTATATTCAGGTAACCGAATCAATGAACGATCCCGCCACAAGGGAGCGCGAGCTTGCTCCGCTTCGCAGCATAAGGGATAATTATGAAAAGCTCGTCATCGCCGGTGACTGTGATCATCCGGTGACGCAGGATGGGATCAGGATTGTCATGCTGACAGATTTTTTATTGGATAGCTGATCGTATTCAGGACCACGCTGTAGCGTGAGATGGAGGCTCTCTTTGAGCTTCGGATCATATCCAAATCATGATGCGTTTAAAGCGTCTGCGCGAAATCGTAGGCGCTGTTTTTATGCCACCAGACAAGCGATAACCAGTTGTTACGGTTTTGAAGCCCTCGTCTATCGTCCTGCGTCCCGCGCCGTGCGCGTTGTTTTTGCTGCCATGAGCGAGTGTCGCAATGTGGAGCGGCGGCAAAAACTGCGGCGAAGCAGTGCCCGAGTGTGAGTATACATTTGTGGATCGGGCACGGTAAAGCCGCTGACGGGGTGCCGGGGTGTCCCCGGCCGCACACCTTGCCAACGGCAAGGTATAGTGCGTTATACCGCCAGCCAAACGCACGGCAAAAAGTCCGGCCCGCCTTTGAGGGGCCGGACTTTCTTGTCGGGCGGGAAAACGTGTTCGCGCAGTCGGCCCCGCAGGGCAGGCGGCGCGGGCGCGTTTTCATATTGGCGGGCGGTATGTGAAAAAAACTGACGATTACATCTCAGCATCGTTGAATGGAAAGGAGTTCTGATTTATGCCCTATGCGATTTTGAGATTTGAGAAACGAAAAGGCGGACCGGCGACCGCCATTGAAAAGCACCATGAACGTACGAAGGAACACTACGGCAGCAACCCTGACATTGACCGGGAGCGTTCCTATCTTAACTATCATCTCGTCCAGCCGCGACTGCAATACTACGGTGAGATTCAAACCCGTATTGAAAAAGCCCAGAAAGAAAATCCGAAATTGAAGGTGCGGAAAGACAGCGTGAAGTTCATCGACACCATCATCACCGCAACGCCGGAGTTCCTCGCCGGGCTGCCGGAGGAGCGGGTGCGGTTATATTTTGAGCACGCGCTTGCGTTTCTCAAACGCGAAATTGGCGAGGAAAACATTTTCTCCGCCGTCGTCCACATGGACGAGCACAACCCTCACATGCACATCTGCTTTGTGCCGCTGACAAAGGACAAGCGCCTTTCGGCCAAGGAGGTTATGGGTGGACGTGACAAATTGGTGGAGTGGCAGGACAAATTCCACGATCACATGTCGGCGGAGTTTCCGGAGCTGGAGCGCGGCCAAGCTGCCGCCGCGACCAAGCGGAAGCACATTCCGACTTGGCTTTATAAGCAGGCACACCGCCTAACCGACGAGATGACTGATATCCGCACCGAGATCGAAAACATCGGCACGTTTAATGCCGGTAAGCAGAAAGAAAAAGTGCTGAAGCTACTGATGGACTGGTATCCGCAGATCAACGCTTTTGAATCAAAGCTCAAGCCCTACGATGCCCAGCTCAAAATTTTAAGGGAAAATGAATCTGCATTTCGCGTTGAGACGGAGCGAGCACAGTGGGCGCTGCAGAAAGAACGGCAGGAGGGCCAGTCTCTGATTTATGAGCTGCGGGAATACCAGGATTTCATCAGTTCAATTCCACCGGAACTGTTTGAGGAACTGAAGCAGAGACATGAGATGAGCCAACAACAGCAGAAGCAAGATTTCGAATTATGAGGAGGATTTATGACATACGAAGAAATGTTCCCGTGCAGGGCGCAGATCATCCGTACTCGCGAGGGGCGCGACGCCGCACCGCTGGATGATTACAGCTATCCGGAGAATACCGGCAAATTCATCGGCACCCTGGCCTTCCGGTGTTGGCACAAAAACAAGCCCATGCTGCTGTGCTATTTCGATACCGACGACGGGCAGAAGTTTGTTCTGCCCGTCTGGAAGCAGGATTGGGGCGTCAGCTATTCTCCGGCGGAGACGCACATCAGTTTTGCCGACGAGGTGTTTGACGGAAGCCGTTGGGGCTGTGCTTATCGGAAGAAAGACAACGGCTATATCCGCTGGCTAAGGGCCGAACCACTTGATTAAATATAGCCCACAGCTCTTTAGCGATGGCACACCTGTTTTGCGGAAAAGTTTATAAATAGTAATTACTTTTATTAGTATTTTTATATTGACAAAAGAAATTACTTTTAATATAATAATTGCGTTTATAGTTGCAGAGGAGGTGGTTATGTGGCAAAAAGCCGTTCTCAACCAATACCGGACTATCGTTCTATGACAGAATTTTTGCGTGGCCAAGCTTCTCGCATATTTACTGAAGTCAAAGATCAAGACAAAGTTGTGATTGTCAATAAGCAAAATAAGCCACAAGCCGTCGTCATCTCGTACGAACGATACAAACGGTTGAAAGAAAAATCAAATGTAGACATATGATTTCCACACCTGAGTCTGCAATTATTCGAGGAGGAACCGCCATGGGAGCAGTAAAGAAAATAGCTGGGACGTATAGTGAATCCATTATGTCTATTCCAGAAGGGAAAATACTGGATTTTCTTACAAGAAAACTTGTAAATGACACGCCAGAGGAATATGTCCGACAAAATATAGAAAAGGCCCTTGTTCGCCAATATCGTTATCCTGCAGAAGATTGCGAGCCGGAATTTTCAATAAAGGTTGGATCTTCAAATAAACGTGTTGATATAGCTGTTTTCGAAGAAGGAAAGCCTCATAAGCAAGAATATACTTATGTTCTGATTGAAACAAAAAAAGCAAAAACAAATCCTAATGGTAAGAAGGATGGCATAGAACAATTAAAGTCGTATATGGCCTCTTGTCTAAATGCAAAGTTTGGCCTGTGGACAAATGGTGATGAGCGGTATTGTTTTGCCAAGAGGGAAAAAGGTGGAGGATTCATATATGATGAGATCCCCGAGATACCATCCTCTGGGCAAACAGAGACAGAAATATATCGCCCAGAGCGTAAAGACTTACAAGTTGCGACTGCGGACAATTTGCTGTTCGCATTTAGGCGTTGCCACAATTATATTGCTGGTAACGCAGGGATGCACAAGGATGATGCCTTCTGGGAATTGCTTAAGGTCATATTTGCAAAGATTGAAGATGAACGTTCTGGGACAATAAATTTCTATGTAACTCCCAGTGAACTAAAAAACCGTACTGCTTCCAATGTGACAAAAACGAGAATACAAAAGCTCTTTCAGACAAGAGTAGTAGCGAAATACCCAACCATATTTAATTCGGATGAAACACAGACAATTGAACTGTCAGCGGATGTTTTGGCGTATGTCGTCTCTCAGCTTCAAGGTTATTCTCTACTCGCCTCCCCTGTGGATGTGAAGGGCATTGCTTATGAGGAGATTGTTGGCTCTAACCTGAGAGGAGATCGTGGCGAATTTTTTACGCCCAGAAATGCTTGCCGGATGGCTGTAGAAATGCTGGACCCTCAACCAGAACAGCGCGTGATTGATCCGGCATGCGGCACAGGCGGTTTTTTAATTACGGCAATGAATCATACCCTTAAAGTAATAAGAAATAATGAGGTGAAATTGTGGGCCGATCCCGAAAATCCAACAAGTTATGAAATAGAAGAGTTATTTAGAAAACGTACAGAATATCTTTCAACTTGCGTTTTTGGATTGGATCTCAATCCTGCATTAGTACGTGCGGCGAAGATGAACATGGTCATGAACAACGATGGCGCTGGCGGATTACATAGGGAAAACAGCTTGGCAAATCCGCATACATGGTCACCTGATACCACAGGCACAATAACATTAGGCAGTTTTGACCTGGTTTTTACCAACCCGCCTTTTGGCGCCAATATTCTTATTGATGATGTGAATATCCTCTCACAATTTGAACTGGCTGCTGTATGGGATACAGACAGTGATGGAAATTTAGTAATTCGCAGAGACAAAAACGGTGAACCCGTTCTACAGACAAGTCAACCGCCTGAAATACTTTTCATCGAACGATGCGTGCAACTACTTAAGCCTAATACCGGAAAAATGGCAATGGTCATACCGAATGGCATTTTAAATAACCCGTCCTTGGAATATGTACGTTCATGGATGTTACATAATGTACAGATCCTTGCTGTAGTGGATATGCAAAGAGATCTCTTTCAGCCCAAAAATGACACGCAAACATCAATGGTGCTTGTTCGACGCTTCAGTCATGAGGAAAAGGTGCTTGCTGAAAACGGGAAAATAGACTACCCGATTTTTATGGCTGTGGCAGAAAAAATAGGCCATGATAAACGTGGGGCTGCCATTTATAAGCGAGATTCAGAAGGAAAAGAAATTCTTTCTGAACTTAGCAATCAGGAAGAATCCATAGATCCTATTACGGGAAAATCATTTATCTATACTACAGGAGTGAAAGATCGCGTAATAGATGATGATATGCCAGATGTTGTAAAAGCCTTTAAGAAGTGGCAGGAAGATATATCATGAAGACTGCAACCGTTTATAAAAGCGAATTTCTAAATCGCTATAGGCTGGATTCGGTATTTTATCTCTCTGAAGGAAATACCGCAATTCGATTAGTTGACGCAGCACTAAAAAAATGCTCCAAATATTACTCGCTTAAAGACAAGGACAAAGTCAGTATTTGGCAGCCCAATAGAAATGTATTAGTCTACGCTGGTGATGGTGAGAAATTTGTGCCGTATCTTCAACCATATGATATTTTAGAGTTTCTGCCGGAGGCAAGATCAAAATTATCTGTTCACCAAAATGAACTTAGTGCACTTCATGTGAGTTCTGGTACTATATTGCAAACGTGCTCTGGAAGAAACCTTGGTCCATTAGTTATTGCGGACAAATATCTGGAGCAATTTGTGTTTGGTAGTGACTTAATCAGAATAGATATCCATGACTTGAAGATCAGATTTTATATTTTCGCATTTCTGAATACGTGGATTGGGCAAGCACTTTTGCACTCAAATAAAACAGGTTCTGTAATAGACCACCTCAGTGCGCAGGATATTGAGAAAATAAATATTCCTATATTCAGCGAAGAAATTACGGAGCAAGTCTCAGCGTTGATGGGTGAATCATTTAAGTTGTTTTCGGAAGCGCGCACAGAATTGAGCGATTGCAAAAATGCATTTATAGCCCGAGTAGACATCCATAAAAATCAGGTGCACCTTTGTACTGGTTGGCGTGTACAGCTTAAAGAACTTTCATCCGGCAAAAGACTGGACGCAGCATATTATGATCCAATGGTGCTCACAGCTGCCAATAATCTTAAACTAATGGGGGGATGCCCGTTAAATTCTGTTGCTAAAGTATTCAAACCAAGCGGTCGATATAAAACAAACTATGTTGAAAAGGATTATGGACATCCTCTGTTATCCGGCCGTCAATTGCTGCAAAATCAAATTGTTGGATTGAAATATTTACCGAGCGCCTCAAAAAACAACTATAGCGGTTTCTTACTCAAAAAGGGATGCGTTGTATACCCAGCTGATGGGCGTGTTGAAGGACGCTTAGGGACACCTGTACTTGTTACTCCATCCAGAGAAGGCTGGTATGCAAGTGGTCACATTGGTCGCATTGAACCGCTTCCCGGAATAGATCCAGGGTACCTCTATCTTGCACTTTCACATCCTGTCGTTCAAGAACAAATCTCATCGCTTGCCTGCGGCTCTGTCGTTGATGCCGTTTATCCAGAAGATGTTGAAAAAATCATTATTCCTGCACAGATTGAGTTCCAATATAATCGTGTTGTAAACGCCTGGAATAAATTTGACGAAGCGGATGCGCTGAAGCAAAAAGCCTGTAAACTACTGTTAACACAATTTGGCTGTTGACGTAATTTCAAAGAAGAACAACGGAGAAAAGCAATCGCTTTTCTCCGTTGTTGTCAGATGGTCAAGGACATATATAATATTGCTTCGTAGTTTTTATGTGCCATCAATTTGTAAAGATATTGCCCGATGGGCTGTATGCTTTGAATATTCATTATTGGCACATAGAATTGCGCTGCTTTATGTTTTTCCGAAATGCTTTGACATTATAATAATTTCTGCACTTCGTTCCACAAAACTCGCTCTTGGCGTGCGGGTTATAATACACCTTGCCGCAGTTCTTGCAGATTTTGAGCGGTGTGCCCGTGTTTGTAATGAGCATGGCGTAGGCGAGACGGAGGGCATTCAATAGGCTGTCCGTCTCCCAGATCAGTTGGGGCGTTTGTCCGGAGGTCAGCTTATAACGCAGGCTGCCGGTTACGGCGGCTATCTCATCGAATGCCGCAGCCGCATCGTCTCTGGTAGAAACAAAATGCTGATACAGCGTCTGAAATTCCTTTTTGTAGCCCTCCAACTCCTCGCCGTAATCCTTCTCGTTCACGGGGCGGTAACACGGGGCCACGTCGCCGTTTGAGAAGGGGCCTGCGTCCTTACTGCCGCCCAGCCCCAAAAGCCCGTGACGGGCCGCAAACGCAGCACACGTGCGGTCAACGTCGTCAGCGTTCTCCGTGATCTGCCGTCCCAGCTCCAAAGCATCAGCAACCAGTGTTTCCGGCTGCTCGGCGCAGTTATAATGGAACGCTTCCGCACCGGGGGATGGCATCAGATAGCTGACGCCATGATAGGCCGCGATCTCATACGCAGACCAGCGTACCCACATGGTATTCGAATTGGGAAACATGGCTTTCAAGTCCATGACGATTCCTCCATGTAATTCTTGTAATCAATTTATCATATTTCAGTGGCCACTGCAAGACGCAGCGGCCTTTTTTGCATTTATGCCGCTGAAACGAAAACCCTTTTTATCCTGGGATAAATCTTCTTTGAAATTTCCCAGCCGATCATAAAGGTCGGGAGAACCATCCAGCCGAGGATGATTACGGCGGTATCCGGATAGCATTCGCCGTTGTTGCCAGTCACCAGCCAACGTACACGCTCCAGGGCCTTTTGCCGCTGCTTTGTGATGTTACGGATGGTGCAGCCAGCGTTGTCTGCAAGCTTCTGGGTAGTCGTTCCGTGCACAATGTTTTCCAGAAGGATTTCTTTCTGCCTCGGGCTAAGCTCTTTCAACGCCGCGCTGGTTGGGTATTCCTCCACCAACTGGTGCAAATCCTCCGGCTTCTGAGAAAAGATGATGTCATCCCAATCCTCCCAGCAGCTCAGCTTCAGCAGATCGGCAACACGGTAGCATTCGCCCTCCTCCGGATCGCGGTCAACTATAGTCACGTCCATGTCGGCGCGATGATCCGAATGCCGCCGTTCATTGTTGGCGTCGTAATCATCCAGCGCTTTAAGTACGCCGGTCCAGTTGCCCTGTTCGGCCAGCTCTGTAAGCCGTTCATTCAATTTTCTTTCCCGGATATCAGCCGCTGTTTTTCCTTTCAAAACTTTTTCCTCCTATCAGTACCGTTTTTGCCTTTCTCATCGTCTATATATTAGACGGATGTAATTGATGTAATTATAATATACGATTACATTGCATTTGTCAACAGGGGGAATATTTATGGGCAGAGAAGAAAAAATGGCGCGGCAGTACAGCGTGATGTTCCGGGAATACCCCGACGCGCTGACACCGCAGCAGGTACAGGAGATGCTGGGAATCGGGCGGCGCAAAACATACGAGCTTCTTCAAAGCGGCCGGCTGCAGAGCGTCCGCATGGGGCGGATTTACCGCGTGCCCAAGCTGACGGTGATCGACTATTTGTGCGGCAATTCGGTATAGAAAACTTTTCAGAGGAAATGACTTGAAAAAAGCGTTCGCCCAAGGTAACATCACACAACCTTGAGCGGACGCTTTTTGATGGGAGGGCAGAAATGACACAGAATAATCGCCCGATTACGGGCAGTCTGAAGGAAAGAGACGGGATGTATACCGCCATCCTCAATATTTACGATGAAACCGGAAAGCGGAAGCAAAAATACCATGCCCTGCATATTCCGGTAAAAGGCAACAAACGCAAGGCGCAGGCCGCGTTGGATGAGCTGATCCGCAATTATGAGAGCTCGGAGGTAAAAAACGAGCGGGCAAAAAAAGAGTCGCCGCTGTTTGCGGATTTTCTGTTGGAATGGCTGGAACTGACCGCGCCAACGATTGAGCGCACAACCTACGAGAGCTACAAAAGCCTGATTACCGCGCGGCTGGACGGCTTTTTCCGTGCGCGCAAGCTTCGCCTGGATGAGTTGGAACCCAAGCACATTCGGCAGCTCCACCAGTCAATTTTCGCTGACGGCTGCAATGCCAATACCGTGATTCACTACCACGCCGTTGTCCGCAAGGCCCTGCAATATGCCGTAAAAAACGATCTGGTCACGGAAAATGTAGCGGACAAGGTTGACAGGCCTAAAAAGAGCAAATATCTGGCCGGCTTTTACTCCAAGGAGGAGCTTTCCACGCTGTTTGACGCCACAAAGGACGATTCCATGGCGGCGGTTATTCAGCTTGCGGCTTACTACGGTTTGCGCCGAAGCGAGGTACTGGGCATCCGCTGGAGCAGCATCGACTTTGACCGGGGTACCATCTCCATAAACCACAAGGTTACGGAAGGCAAGGTGGACGGTAAAACAAAAATCTTCGCGGAGGACAAGCTGAAAACCAAGTCCAGCTTCCGCACTCTTCCGCTGATTCCCGCCATGCGGGAGCTTTTATTCAATCAGCAGAGAAAGCAGCAGGAATACCGGGCGCTGTTCAAAAGCTCCTACTGTCAGGACTTCGTGGACTACGTATGCGTAGATGAAATGGGAATGCTCTTTCGTCCCAACTATGTCACTGACCATTTTAAGCTGTTGTTGCGGCAGCATAAGCTCCGCCCCATAAGATTTCACGACCTCAGACATAGCTGCGCCAGTCTTTTGCTCAGCCAGGGCATCCCGATGAAGCAGATTCAGGATTGGTTGGGACATTCCACCTTCGCCACCACCGCCGACATCTACTCCCATCTGGATTTCAACTCCAAGCAGGAGTCAGCGGAGGCCATCGCGCAGGCTTTCGCGCTGGAGGAACCGGAAGAAAGCGTAGAGGAAGAACAAGGCTTCAGTATGACCATGTCGATGTGAGATGCTGATGGACTACAATTTTTTACGGGAGGAATATCCCAAAACGATTTCCATGGATCAGCTTTACCGCATCTGCCATATCAGCAAGCGTAAGGCGCTGTGGCTGCTGGAGCATGGTGTGATTCCCTGCGAGGATTCCGGCAAGCAGACACGGCGCTTTCGGATTCAGATGGAGGATGTGATTGATTTTCTGATCAGACGAGACGCCGGAGAGTTGGAAGCGGCCATTCCCAGCGGCGCTTTTTGCAGCGGCAGTCAGCATAACAGTAAACCGCATACTTACCTTGACAGCAAGAAACTTTTTTCTCTGCTGATAGACCGCTGGCAAGACGCGCCAGACATGCTTACGGTGAAGCAGGCGGAGACCCTCTGCGGCTATGGAACTACAACCATGAACCGCTGGCTCCAACTCGGCCATGTGAGGGGCATTACTTATTACGGCGTGAACCTGATCTCGAAAGAATCCCTGGCGGAATATCTGGCCTCACCGGAGGGTCAGCGCATTTCGGTAAAGTCAGAAGCGCACCGCCTGCTGCTGGAGGAGCTTTGCGAGGAGCAGCAAAACAGCGGCATGGCGTTCGGCTCCATGTCGCTGTAGTAGGTCAAAATAATTACTTATCATCTTCTTGCCTTACTTCTTTAACCGCCGCTCTTACAGCGGCAATCACAAAAGCAGAAAAAGTACAGTCCTTGTTTTTGATCAGTTCCTCAACCTCTGTAACCATGTCATTAGGAAAACGAATAGTCTTATTCGTTGTAGGTGGAACCGAAGGAATTTTAAAGCCCGCCATATCACACCTCGCAATACGATTGTCTTGCAAATAGTTTAGCGTACTTACACGCAAAAATATGCATTGCATTTGCAATGCATATTTGCTACAATGCTATGGAGGTGAGCCCATGCCAGATTATAAAGAAATGTATTTGAAACTGTTTCGGGCCTCGGAGAAAGCTGTCAATATTCTGATCACAGCGCAGCAGGAGTGCGAGGAGCTTTACATCAGCCAACCTGAGCCGGAATTAAAAATAGTCCCATTATCGTCAGAAAAAAAGAAAAGCGAGGATGAGGAATGATCCAAATCCTCGCTTCGGCTCCTATATATGGATAAGGAAATAGTGGATATGATCGTTAATATAAAATCTATATACATTGAATTTGACATTTTCTGCATACTTTTACTGTGCGTTATTCTTTACCGAATGCACAAAGACCTCGATCAGGGAACCGAAAACATTTGCTTTCGAAATGTTATGATCAGCGTTTTGTGCGGAACCGTGCTCGATTGCCTGTGGAAAGGGTTCAATGGAATCTCAATGAGGTATCCCCGGCAGGTTAATAAAACAATCCATTCCTGCGTTATCATCATGCTCTGCATCGTCGCTTTCCTTTGGCTGCTATATGTGGAAGAAAGATTGCACGACAGATGGGCGAATAAGAGTGCAAAAATTAAATGTCTGCTGTTACTGCCGTTATTAGCGAGCATTCTGATGGCAGTTCTGTCGATTACTACGGATACGGTACTTTCTCTGGATCAAAGTAATTTGATTCAATATGGTAAATACTACGCGTTCGTTGTAGTGTTTCCCGCAGCTTATCTTCTGTATGCTTCAGCAAAGATCTTGCGGCACCGTAAAACAGCAAAGAACCGCATGGAAAAAGGCGAGGATATCGCAATGCTGGTTTCTCTGTTTTTCCCCATTGCAGGCGTCATCTTGTCAGGCTTTAGGAGTGGCATACCTGCAGTTTGGCCATGCTATGCTTTTCCCTTATTTGTGATATACGTGAATGAGCAGGGACATCAGATTTCAACAGACAAACTTACCGGGTTGAATAACTGGTCTAAATTTAACAGTTATTTGGACGAGGTATTGGGCCAGCATAAGAATTGCGGAAATGTATACCTGTTTATGTGCGATATAGATTCTTTTAAACAGATCAACGACACCTATGGGCATTATGAAGGCGATCAGGCATTAAAAGAAACCGCGAATATTCTGAAAGAAGTATGCAAAACACACGATGTTTTTCTTGCGAGGTATGGCGGAGATGAGTTTGCCATAATTGCGCGTTTTGAAAATAGAAATGAGGCTGAGGGGCTAAAAAGTGAAATAGTCAAGGCTTTCATGGCAAGAAATGAAAACTCAGATAAAATATATGACATTTCATTGAGCATCGGCATCAGCCAATATGAAGACAGTAAACTTGCTTTTATTAATAAAGCTGATCGGGCAATGTATGCCGAGAAGCGGCAAAACAAGGCAACATCGCTTGAGCAATAGTGCAGCTTCATTATCTTCGCAGGAGGGATTGCCTTATACGCCAGAAATAACCACTAATAGCAGACAGCCGCCCTTCAAGGACGGCTGTCCTTTCGTATTTGTCGGTGATAAGCTGGAAATGGCAATACGCCGAATATTTTTTAGGAGGTCATAGTAATGGAAAAGAGACAAGAAAAGCGATTGTCGCCGGAGAGGGAAAATAAATCATCCGCGTATAAAAGCAAAACGAAACCGCCGCAGTATATGGTGGTGGTGAAGCTGGATGGTACCGAACCTGAAGAGAGCTTCGAGGATAAAGGCGTTGTGTACGAGCGAACGGATCATATTCACATTGACTTGAATTCCATCCCTGATCATGTCCGCGATGATCTGGCCATAGCAACGCTTGAGGCTGCTAAAGAATTTTATTCGCATCCGGAAAATAAAGCCAAGTATCAAAAATGGCTTGCAGCCAGGGAAGCAAAGGGGGTGTCAAAATGAGGACACTGTTCACAAGAAAAGAGGCTGCTGCTCGGCTGAATATAAGTTTGGTCACATTGGATGAAGAACGGCAGGGTGGCTACTTAGCCTATATCCAGCGAAAACCCGGTGGCAGGGTATGGATTGCTGAGGATGCGATTGAAGAATATCTGAAAAGAGCTACGCATCCGGTAAAATCAGAACGCCAATTTTCAGGTTATACCCATAGGAAGCTTCGGATATGAAGTAATCACATTGCAAAGCAAAACGCCCACCTGGGATTGTGAGCGTTTTGTAGTCTAATCAGAGCTTACCCCCTGATGAAGACACATACGGGAAGGCCACCGATAAATACGAACATCAGCTTTGAATGGGTGTGGCCAGACTATGCGAAAAGTAATATTAGCCATATAAACTCCGAGAATATGCATAATAATGCTGAAAAGTCCGGAAATTCCGGACTTTTCAGGCAATTTTGGCGGAGGGTGTGGGATTCGAACCCACGTGACGTTGCCGTCAAACTGATTTCGAATCAGCCCCGTTATGACCACTTCGATAACCCTCCATATTTATTTAACCGCATAAGCGGGAAAACACTGTTTTTGAAAACTGTGAGCAAACTGTGAGCGTAAGCCTCAAATTTACGAAATCCGGATACCGGGAAGTCCTTGATTCATGCGGGTTTGCGGCTCCTTGGCGGGTAGCAAACCGTGTTGATTTCGAGTCAGGGCCGTTATGACCACTTCGATACCTGTCCATATAGGTTTGACTGTCGAGGCGGAGGATTCGCTTTTGCCGTTTACGCGGATTCACTTTTGATTCGGGACCCGCGGCACCGGCCTGCCCCGCTCTGCTGATTTTTGAATGGGGCAACTGGTATTATGCCATAGTTCTGCCGCAGATGCAAGAAAAATGTGCGCTTTCTCAGGATTTCAGGCAAAATTGGACTGCACTTTTTCAGAAAACTGTGTTAGAATACAATTCAACAGACCTGTACTGCGGCGACGCTTCGCGCCCTGCGGCGCAAGACCGGAAACAAAACAGCAACCGACTGCAATATGGGAGGACAGCACTATGCGCTTCATGGATAATCTCAAGCAATGGATTCACCCTGAGGATGAGGAGTACGATGACGACGAGGATATGACCTCCGCGTGGAATCTGCCGGAGGACGGCGGAGAACGCCCGCAGAAAAAGGCGCCCGGCCGGGAGGTGAACATCCGCACCACGACCCAGCTCAAGGTGCTTATCGCACAGCCAAAAACGCTGGAGGAGCTGCCGGCTGTCGCCGACGAACTGAAAAACATGATGACGGTGGTTCTGAATGTGGAGACGCTGGACCGGGATCTGGCCCGCCGGATGCTGGATGTTCTGTCCGGCGCCGCCTATGCACTGGATGCCCGCATCTCCAAAATTGCCTCCGCCACTTATATGGTTCTTCCCTACAATGTGGAATTTGAGGGCGACCTGATGAATGAGCTGACCAGCCGCGGTATTCTGCACGGCTCGGAGGAACTGTGAGGCCGCCATGCACGACGAACTGACAGAGGTGGATCTCCGCAAAATGCGGGAGGAGATCGAATACCGCACCAAGGTCCTGCGTCCCAAGCTGATCGAGGACGTGCAGACCGCCCGCGGCTTCGGCGATCTGAGTGAAAACTTTGAGTATAAGTGCGCCAAGCGGGACAAGAACCGCAACGACAGCCGCATCCGCTATTTGGAGGGGATGATCCGCACGGCGAAGGTCATTTCCGCCGAGTCGGGCGCCGACACGGCAGGGCTTTTCGACGAGGTGGAAATCTACAACGAGAAAATGGACGCGGTCCAGAAGATCCGCATTGTCACCACCCTGCGCCAGGACGCGCTGAAGGGCCTTATCAGCAAGGAATCTCCCGTGGGCCGCGCGGTCCTGGGACATGGCGTGGGCGAGCGGCTTTTGGTGGAGGTCAGTCCGGAGCTCAAATTTTATATCGTAATCCGCTCCATTGCCAAGGGAAAGGACGACGATTCGCTGGAGATCAGCGCCTATTGAGCGGGAGACCGGGAACGGCGGCTTTCCCACAGCTGTGCCGCGGAGACTGAAAAGATGCCGGGAGGCCGCTTTTTGCAGCTGCCGACGGGAAGAGACGACGCAATTTTTTAACGAGGGCGGGCGCTCCGCGGATAAAGCCGCCTATTTCTGCCGCAGCTGCTCCTGCCGGATCGCCTTGCCCAGCAGCTCCTGTCCCTCGGGAGAACGGAGCGTATCCAGAATGGCGGAACGCAGGTAGTCCTGGAACTTTTTGCTGGTGAGGAACGCGTCCAGCACCGTGCCGTCCCCGCCGCCCGAGGCCGGGGAGGCGGACTGCTTTGACGTCTGCCGGGGCGCGGGCGCCGGAGCGGGGGAGACATCCAGAAACGCGCCGTCCATCCAGTCATCCATGCGGGTGCGGTCATTGTTTTCGCCCCGCAGATAAAATGCCGAGACGCCGAAAAAGGACGCCAGCTTTTCCTGCTGCTCCTGCGTGGGGGTCTGCCGGCCGGTTTCAAATTTTTCCACCGCCGTTTTGGGAAGCCCAAGGGCGGCGGCCAGCGCCGGACGGCTCAGGCCGCGCTCGGTGCGCAGCTCTTCAATTCTCTGTGCCAGTGTAATCATGAAAACGAACTCCTTCCTGCCGCCGACGCACGAAAACGCGCCGGCCGGGATGGCGGGCCGCCGCAGGCGGTCCGCTCAGCAGAAACTATCATAGCACGGGTCAGGCCGCGGCACAATGCCCAGCGGCCCTTTTCTTTTCCCCAAAGGCATGGTATGATCCTGAGAACAGGGCGGAGAGCGGGCGGGAGCTTCGCGCGGGAACAACAGCCCGGCACCCTCTGTAAAGAATTCCGCCCGGTATGCCGCCGGACAGAAAACCATGGAAAGGTGATGAGGATATGACAGATTATCAATTGCTGCTGGCGCAGGCGGATGCCCTGCTGGAGGACGAGCGCCATCCGCTGCCCGCTCTGGCCAACGTGTCGGCGCTGCTGTACGGCACGCTGGAGAAATTGAACTGGGCCGGGTTTTATTTAATGGAGGGCGGATCTCTGATGCTGGGGCCGTTTCAGGGAAAAGCGGCCTGCATCCGCATCCCCGTGGGCCGGGGCGTCTGCGGAACGGCGGCGGAGGAGGACGCGGCGCAGCGCGTGGAGGACGTACATCGGTTTCCGGGACACATTGCCTGCGACAGCGCCTCCAATTCGGAGCTTGTGATCCCCATTCACGCCTGCGGCCGGGTTATCGGCGTGCTGGACCTGGACAGCCCGGAACCCGCCCGATTTTCCGCGGAGGACCAGGACTGCCTGACAGCTCTTGTCCGGAAGCTGGAAACGGGCTGCGACTGGGGCCGGTGGCGGCTGTAAACGGATTACGATTCAATTTGACACATAAACGTAACAATCCGGAAATTTCAAAACCTTGGAGGCGATGGCCTCCGCCTCGCCAAAAGAACGGCTGACGCGGCTTTGCCGCGGAAGAGGAAAACGGCGGGCAGCGCGGAAAGAGCCAAAACCTGTCTGGGCCGGCGGGAGAAACCAATACGCCGGCGGCCGGCCTTTGTCTGGGGGGGATGGGGGGGTGCTGACACCCGGGCGGAGG
>Ga0183101_1000501_pt2 | contig 17748 bp, 4 predicted proteins | sample Biomet3_FD_127790 | JGI IMG/M metagenome (GOLD analysis project Ga0183101, IMG submission 127790) | Microbial communities from bioreactor (seeded with sewage sludge) at LBNL, California, USA - Biofuel metagenome 3 | ecosystem: Engineered > Bioreactor > Anaerobic > Unclassified ... | reverse complement strand
TTGGATACCAGTAGCCATCGCCGTATTGCAGGTCATCAAGGACAACTGGGACGACTAGCCCACAAGGCTAGCATACAGGAGGCAGGAATTTCCAGCCTCCTGCCGTTTCATAAAATCAGAAGGAACGAGGACATGAGCAAAACATGGGTATTTATTGGCGGCATGGTGGCAGGAATCGCAGGGGTATTTGCTGCGGCTTTTGCGGCTGAAGAGTTTGATGCTCGCAAACAGCCCGGCAAGGACAGCACTATTGAAACCGAAGACTTACTTGCTCTGCCAGAGGCAGAGAAGCCTTAAACAGTAAATAAACTAGAAGGCAGGGACCTAAAAAGATCCCTGCCAATTATAGATATAACGACAAGCCCGCCCGTTATTACGAATCCGCTTGGCACGGCGAAAATGAAGGTGTTGCTGCAATAATTTTGTCTAGCATACTTTTTTCGCCATCTGTCAAATTTTCCCTTTCATAGACCGGGAGAATCTCGCCGTAAAACTGGGCCCGCAATGAGAGGCGCCGCTGGTTAAGCACCTTCCACTGGTGTTCGTCGTATGTTCCTTTAAAGACCACGCAATGTAGAACAATATTGGGAATCTCACCGGATTGGCATTCTTCATACTGCTGCAACAATTTCGCCCAGTAGCTTCCCACACGATCCACACGCCCGATTTGTTGCTCAACCACTCCAGGGTTCCATTCGGGATGCAACAGCAACACATGGCGACAGGCCTTGTGCAGATTAAGTCCTTCGCGCCCAACCCGAGATTGCGTTACCAGTACGCGCAGGCGGCTGTTAATACGATTAAACGCCAATTGCGCTGTACGGCGCGAGGCGTGCGCTGTTTGACCAAAAAGCATGCGAGAAAATGACCCGCGCGGCGAGCTGTAATCCTGGCGGAGTCGATCTACAATAACTTGCCACAGATCGTGCGCTTCCTTTGCATCAAGCACCCCGTTGTGGTCGGTATCACCTTCATCACTAGTGCAAACATGCCCAACAAGATCCTCAAAAGCACGGACTACGTCCTGTGAACTTGCCTCGCCAAACGCTCTTTCCCCCAACATTTCTTCCAACGCACGGGCCACTAGAGCATGAGAGGAAAAACCTTGCTCTGGGGTTACGCAATCATTTTTCATTGCCTCAAAGAGTTCTCTTACCCTTTCACTGCTTCCTGTAGAAAGGTGCGGCTCCAATGTCTTAACCAAGCTTTCCTGAAAAGCTTTACGCTGTTGACTCTGAGCGGCGTATTGCTCTTTGAGCCAAAAATTCACATCCGCGATGTCTGCCTTTTCTCCATGCTGCTTCAAGGCCACTGAAACTGCTGGCTTCAGATCTTGCGGTATGGTTTCTAGAGGCAATGAAATTTTTTTCTGAAAGCAGCGCACCATGTCTCTTGCATTGAGCAAATCATCCAGGGCTTGCAATGGCCTGGTATATGTCCCAAATACAAGAACTTTTTCTTTTGTGTCAGTAATTTTTTCGATGCGTTTGATTGCCTCCAGGATCGCTGGATGCTCATATAACACGTGCTGATCGCAAAAATTTTGCTGCATCAGCTTTTGCCACCAAAGCACACGTTCAAGTCGCTTTTTCTTAGCTCTGTTGGGTCCCTGCACATCCTCAACAGCATCTGGTTGCACATCATTGTCAGCAAGAATTTTTGTGGAAGAATCCAACAACGAGGCTATACCGTGCCCACTGCCAATGGTAAGACGCAGCCGCTGTGAGCAGAAATCTTCCAGCCCGCGAGATGCCAGAGATAGGGCCTCAGCGGCGCAAACAGCCTTTTGCCATGTGGCATTAAGTTCTGCCATAGCCACGGGCACAACCTTTTCGCAATGGTAAGAATGGGTAATATCGGTCTTGGCTAAAATTTTAAACCGCTGCACATCCTCATCTTCTGCCTTACTGCGTCGCAGCACCCACGGGGCCATTGTTTGCCTAAAATTATTTGCGCTTTGAATAAAACCATTGATGACCTCTTCGTCATTTCTCCAAGCGCCTGCCTGCAAACTATTCACAGCTGCTACATACGCAGTACTGTCAGCAAGTGCTTTTTTTGATTCCTTTTCATCTGCCCCAATACGCTGCAAAATATTTTCCCATTGTTCACAAGCCAACTCTACAGGAGTTGCCGTCATACCCAACGTTCGACAATGACGGTTTCGCAGCAGCATACTGTCAAGGCAGCGCGAAAGCCCACTGGTTTCGCCACGATTTTTGTGCGCTTCGTCTATGATAACAAGGTCAAATGCCCCCAGGGCCATGCCAACGCACTTTTCCAGAGCCTTGCGGTACGGGGAACCATTGGAATAATTTTTTCCATCATAAATATCCTCCTCACACCATTTAATTTCAGCGAGTTCTTCAAACCGCTTGGCCATGCAACGTCCATCATTCCCCTTGCACACATCAATACAGCGCCTTGCCACATCGACATAACAAGAGAGGCGCTCATTATTGGAATTATACCCGTGCGGAAAGCGATTTTTTTGTTCTTTTCGCCACTGCCCTAGCATGACGGGCAACAGGTCATAACGCCAAGATGAAGAACTTTGGCTAAAACGCCAGTTTGCAAAGGTATGCGATATCAGCACCACATGCTCATCCATCCATGTTGTACCTGATGCAGAATTGGTGCGTTCCAGACCGGTGCAAAAGCTATCCAGGCTACGCAATATATCTCGCGTGGAAATGCCCACATCGCGCAATTCATCCTGCCACTGCGCGCCGAGCCCTGTGGGCACAAGAATGGCAACGCGCCCTCCGCACGCCTTGACGGCTTGGGCCACCTCAACGGCCACCAGGGTCTTGCCCATGCCTACCTCGTCGGCGATTATCACGCCGTGATGGGGAAGGCGTGCAGCCAAAGCGGTGAGCATATTTCTCTGGCCTTCGTTGGGCTTCTTGGACGCCCGCGTTGCGCAAACTCGCAGGTGCAGGGTCTCCGCCACCTTATCCCATCCCTGAAAAGCCAGAGTCATATCTCTACCCCCAACGCTTGCTTATCTTGCAAACCCCATGCTGATTCAATGGCAGCAATGGTGTGCTCATACATTTTACTTGCCTCGGTATCGGCATGCTCTGCAAATGAAGGTCTGAAAGGGGCTGCATACAGGGCTTGCAGAGGGTTTATGTTGAGTTGCGCAACAATGGCCGCAACATCATTGTTATCCTTCATAGCTACAAAAGTTTGCTCCAGTTGCATACACCAGCGGGGCCATTCTGCTTCTGTCAGAGAAGTTTGTTTTTCTGCAATGCGCTCTACCAGTGACATAATTGTACGAACGGGATACGGCACAGCAGGTGCCGCAGGCGCAGCAGAGCGACTCCCGCCCTCCCCAGAGCCATCTGGAGTATTGTCATCCCCCTCGTTTTCAGGATCATCTGGACATGACAAGAGGGGAAAATCTCCCAAACGATCTAGCGCTTCGGCAATACTCTGTGCCGGAGCGGGTATGGCCCCCACGTTGCCGAACTCATCTATGACAGGCACAGTCGCAAATTGCCGAGCGCCATCTTCATACCAACAAATATCAACCTTTGAAGGACGACTGGCAGGCCAGATAAAAAGACCATCCTGCTCTACACATGGTTTCTTATCAGAAGCAATAATTTGGCACGGAACGGAAGGATCTTCTTGCACCGGCAATCTCAGTCCTGGGCCTTGCCACAACGCAAAGCTCACAGGAGGGGCGGGATAATCTTCCCCTTTGTCGGGAAAATCCGCACCATTGGCAAGGTTTTCCAAATTCGCAGCGGTTCTAGGCCAAGAGATCGGAAGGAACTCAGAAATGCAGGCATAATCCTTATTGGGGTACCATGTGAGCTTTCCCGGATGAAAGACTACTCCGGCCTCCAGATTGCCCCCCGAACGAGACATCTTACTGGCAAAACCTGGATGCGTAAGATTGCCAGACCCCAGGTACACCCACGGCTTTAGGCAAAAATGAGGCTTTTCACCATCATCATAAGCAGAAAACAGAAATTTGGCATGAAGGGTGCGGTGAGGTTCCAATTTATGGACAGGACAACTGATCATCCATTTTTTTTCGATGACTTTGTCTTTGGAGTGCGCAATCCCCTGGCAGGACAGTTCGTTGACGATTATTTCAACCTCCGCACTTTTCAGCAGCCCACAATCGGCCTGTAACGTTTCCACTATCTTTTGCAAAACATCTGGAACAGAAACAGATTTGCTTGATTCAAAAAAACCTGACCCCATGGCCAGATAACTGCGCCGCCCGCCTTTCGCATGTTCTTTAATCTGCGTGGGTAGCTGCGCCAGTAACGATTCCTGCCTATTGTCAAAAAAACGGGGCTGTCCGCTTGCCTTTTTGCCAACATGATCGAGCCACGAGCAGTAATTTTTCCAGCGTTCCGCATTAACTGAAATGCGAGACGTGTCACTAGTATATTTAAGAATGCTCGTATTGTGGAGCTCGCTCAACCACCGCATCATCTTCCAGGCCGCCTTAATATCGGCACAGGCTGTTGCATCCCCCAGGGTAAGACTGTCCACCTCGACGCTCCACATGAGGTCAAGGCTGTCATTCACTGTTTGATTCGTCCAGTTGCCTGTGCTCACCAGCAGGCGAATACGCCAATGGGCAGGATTGTTGATGCTCTGAAACGCAAGCAAAGCAACCTTGGCATGCAACATTCTATAGGGTCTTTGATAGTTATGTTTTTGATAGAGGCGCAGCCAGCCATCTTCAGGACACGATTTAAAGCCGCTGCTGGCATCAACCATAAACACTAACGGTTGAAACCCTTGTGGCGACCACATTGCAAGATTGCAAAAACGCTCGACCATGTTTCTTGCGCACTCATCGGCAGCATCATACCCACAGACAAGGCCCAAATAGCCGATAAATTCCGCAGGGGGCTCAAAATACTGTAAAAGGGATGTATTGCTCATTGTGCCTTCTCCAATGGTTGAGCACATAAATCGTCATAAATTTTAAGTAAATTTCTTACTCTGTATGAAATGCCAGGCAATTGCTCAAAGATATCCATTGCAACATTTGCAACTGAAGTTTCGACATTCGAGCTTTGTTCTTCGGATGAATTTTGGCCAGAAACGGCGTCTCCAATTCCTTTTACAAAGGCAGGCCCCTGAACTACTGTGTCGCCAGAAAGGCGCAAAACTCGTCCATCCAGCGCAATAAGATATCTTAAAACGGCGGTTTCATCTGTATCTATGCAATTGCGACTAAATGAAACAGCATCGGCCTCTTCACTGCTCTTATCCAAAAAAGACTGCGATTTTATTGCCAAGAAATTCAATTCGTCACTAGCCCGCACATCCTGCAATGGCAAGATCGCATCTGCAATTTTATCCAATTGCTTCTCAACAGTTTCTAATACCGCAATAGCAGCATCGCGCGCGGCAAAAAGCAGAGCTCCCGTATGCAATTCGTGCCAATGCTCCGCTGTGAGCGACTCAGGTTTATTTACCCAGCTCAAGGTCTGCGGTTTTTCTGCGATACTTTGCACCCATAAAAGACCATCTCTGCGCCGAGGATCTGCGTCCAACAGCCCCCGAAAAAAAACTTTAGCTTCTTTGGAAAGTGGATCAGCTGGGTTAAGGCATTCTTGCAATGGCATAGATTTCCAAGGATCAAATTTTCCCATCACCCATTCCAGCAACGCCTTTTGTATTCCTTTATTTTGACAAGCCGATGAGTACGGACCACAAGCCAATTCCAAAAAATTTTGCCCTTGGCCGGACAATGCATATGCATTAAACCTTGTAGCCCCTGGCTCAACCAATCCCAATTGTAAAAGGGGTTGTACCAAGCTCATACGCATGGGCTGAGACACATAAAACGATGGTTTACGTGCCTCAGAAAAAGAACAAAAACTTTTTCCCTGTAATTTTTGCTGCCCTCTGATGCGTTCAGAAGCAACCGAAGGTCTACGTTTATCACGCAGGGCAACAATGCAAGCCATGGCCTCAATAGCGTTGGCCACCTCAACATTGCTGACGCGCACACCTCGCTCTCGGGCAATACTCGCCACGTGAATGCCCAGTAGCGACCACAACAATTGCCTTCCATATGACAAACCACCCAGCCCTGGCACTGCAGCATCATTAAAATTTCTTACCGCTGTGCCCAATCCCAAGGCTCGTACTCTTCGGCTGGAGCCAATAACATCTCGCCCCATAAGCCCCCATGAAGCTTCTTCCATGAATATCCCTTTCCATGTGGAATGATGTTTATGCGGTCTTATGACGCTATTCAGAGATAGTAACCTTATTATTTGTATAGCTAGCTGGTGGGCAAAGCTAACAAACACAGAATCACGATTTGTTGGCACTTTCTTACAAACCAAGTCAATTGTCTATATAAAGTTCGAAACACCATATTGAAAAATAGCTTAGCAACAGAACCAGCAATAACTACAAAAAGTTCGGGTCCCAATCCGGGACCCGAACTCATCCGTGAGTGCTTTGCGCTGCAGACTCTAGGGGACCATGAAGGGGTTAGTTGCTGCTCTGCGAACCCTCCGTGGGATTTGATAATAGCGATATCTGGCGGGGCGCCTGGAAGGAAGCACGAGGTTAAACCGCAGGCGCAATACCACCTAAGTGGGGTCAAAGCATGGGGTCAAAGTGCGGGGGCATAGACAAAATTTCTGAAAAATTTTATCAACAATATCAGGTTGTTTTGAACTCGATGGTGTTGCGGTGCCTATTCTCCCCATCACTACAAGCAAATATGCAGACAAATGAAAAAACTAAAGTGCCCGCATTTTCGCAAGAATGTGCGGGCACTTTTCACAATCTGTAAGTAGGCTATCCGTTGGTATTTTTGAGCGTTTCCACTGCCACGGTAAGGTCTACTGCGCCATTAGAGTCCGTGTGCGTATAGGTGGTAAACGTATTGTTTGACGCATCTGTATGTGACCCCGTGGCGACTGACCAGTTGTGAGCCGTGCTGGCATCCACATGGATATTACCGTCCTCGCCCGTGCTCAGGGAGAGTCCCTTGTTGGCGAGGTCGGTGAGGCTGGTGATGTCGCCCGCCTTGTCGCCGCTCACGAGCACTTCGACATTCTTCACGTTGCTGTCGGCACCATTGACGCCGCCGTTCAGCAGGGTATCGACAGTGCCGCCGTCGCCCACAATAACCATGTCAAGATCCCCACCGCCATCGATCTTGTCGCCCTGATGGAAGACCAGCACGTCGTTGCCAGCACCGCCGTCAAGAAAGTCGTTGCCAGCCCCGCCCGTCAGGGAGTCGCTGCCCGCACCGCCATAAAGATGGTCATTGCCTGCGCCACCGAAGAGGTAGTCATTTCCATCGCCACCGTAGAGCTTATCATCGCCAGCACCACCAGACAGTATGTCGTTGCCTTCACCGCCCCAAATGTTGTCGTTACCACTTGTGCCAAAGAGCAGGTGCCCTGAGGTTGCATGGGCATCCCCTATGCTGCCATCGGTGTTTATCGGTGAATGGTCAAGGTTTATCGTAATGTTGCTGGTGTTTGAGGCCAGATGCGTATCTGTTACTGTATATGCAAACGTGTCATGCGGGGTTGATCCATCGGTACTGTCAGCATAGGCCGCGGCCAGCTTGATCAGGCCAGTTTCAGAGGTGTCCAGCTGATAGATGAAGTGGTCATGCGCGTCAGCGTCGAAGCGCAGCGTGCCAAACTCACCCTGAATGTCTGCAACAGCACCGGTCTCATTAAAGACTTCAGTGCTACCGTGACCTGCCACTTTGTAAGACAGCTTGTCGCCATCCACATCATGGGCGTCAGGCCGGGGTATATCTGCCGTCACATCGGCATGGGACACCAGGCCCGCAACATCCAGCGATACTGCGGCAATGGTGGCAACATCGGGCGCATCGTTGGTTCCGTGGATGGTGACGACAATCTCCTTGTCACTTGTTGCGCCAAGATGGTCCGTAACCGTAACCTTAACGGTTTCCGTAAGCGTTTGCCCTTCGCCCAGGGCCTGCACGGCCGCGTCGCTGTCGTTCAGCGTATAGGTGTAGTTGCCTGCGGCGTCTATGCTGATAGCGCCGTGTTCGGTGGTTACGGCGCTGCCCTGCACGCCCTTAAAGGACAAGGAATAGGTGCGGCTGTCGTTGGCGTCCACATCCGTGGCGGCTGCGGCGGCTGTAAAGGCGCTGCCGCCGTTTGCCCCGTCTTCTGTCACGCTGGCGGTGTAAACAAGCGTGGAGACGCCGTTGACGGTCTGCGTTGCGACGTTCGACAAGGCACCCGTCGTGGTGAACACAGGCGCATCGTTGGCTCCCACGATGGAAACAGTGAGATCCTTGGACACGGTTGCACCGCTTTCATCCGCCACAGTGATGGTGAACTTTTCATCTGCCTTTTCACCTTCGCCGAGGGCGTGACTCGTCAGCTCGTAGGTGTACTTTCCATCTGCGTCAAGCGTCAGAGTGCCATACTTGCCCTGAATAGTAGCACTATTCTTATCACTACCCTTTTCGAAGAACTCTTCCTTGCCTTCAAAGGCAACCTTGTAAGTCAGCACATCGCCAGCATCCTTATCTATGATGCTTGCCATGCCGGAATCCGATTCTGTTTGCCCTTCGCGCAGGAGCAGCACTTTTTCAAGGTTCAACAGCGGGGCATCGTTGGTGCCCGTGATGTTAACCTCAACCTTGACCGGAGCAGATATCCCGCCCTCGCTGTCCGTGATGGTTACATAGAACGTATCGGCAACGTTCTTCCCAGCATGGAGAGCCTGCACATCATCGCTGGCATTGTTGAGGCTGTAAGTATAGTGGCCCTTGCCATCCAGAAACAGCGTGCCATATGTGCCCTTGGCCACCATGCCGCCAGCGGAATCCTCGGAGTGGCTGACCGTGAAAGACAGGTTTGCCGTGCCTCGGTCGTCTTGCACCTTGATCAGATCGCCCATCCAGCTTGATGTTGTAGGCGTCAGCTCTGTATCTTCCTGTATGGCTATGAAAGCGTCTGTCCCCGTGGGCACATTGTTTTTACCCTCAAAGGTGATGGTAATTTCTTTTTGCGTCACGCCGCCATTTTCGTCCGAAACCTGCACGGTGAACTTGTCTGTGGCATGTTGTCCACTCAGGAGGTCAGTGCCCTTGTAGCTGTCACTGGCCTTGTATGTATACGTCCACTGACCGTTAGCATCCTTGCTAATTTCAACACTGCCGTGCTGCGGCCCGGCTCCAACCACTTTCCACGTCAGGGTCTTGGTTTCATCCGCATCAACATCTGTGGCCACGAGCTTGCCGGTGACTTCGGCAGCAAAGCGGCCATCAGTCTTGGCGGCATCTTCTGTTATGGTCTTGTTTTGCGCCGTGGTGATAACAGGGTTGTCATTGGTGCCGTGGATAGTGATGGTGATTGCAACGTCCTTGCCATTCTCCTGGACGACTTCACCATTACGCATGAGGGTGAAGGTCTCCGTAACAACGTCGTCCTGGTTAAGGGCCTGTACCGAGGAAGAATCGTTGAACAGGGTGTAGGTATATTTTCCCGTCATGGGATCAATGACAATATAGCCATACCGGCCTGCTATTTCACCTTTGCCCGCGCTGCTCTGCACCTGGATATTGCCATCCCCCTTGATGCCAAAACCATGGTTTGAATCCCACTCGATAAAGCCGAGCCCAGTCCAGGTACCCTTTACCTCGCCGTGTGCCGACAATGTGCCATCCGGCGGCGTGGCGCTGCCCGGAGTTTTTGTGGGGTCGCCATTGTCTTCGTAGATGGCTGTCTCAAGGGTGCTATGAGTACGGTCAAGACCATATGTTCCCACATCGCCGACATCAAAGCCGGGAACGATATCAGATATCTTGATTTCAATGGTTTTTGTCTGTTCCGAGTGCGCGTTGTGCGGGTCAACAGCCTTGTAGCTGATAGTGTCCACAAGGGGGCGACCTCCGGCTTTGGCATCGGCAAGGGCCTTTGCCACCTTGCTGCTGTAGGTATCCAGATAGTAGGAATAGGAGCCATCAGCATTCATGGTGATGGTTCCGTATTCTGTCTGGAGCGCGCCGACTGTGTTTGAACCGTTCCAGAGCATATAGCTCGATGTGCTGTCGTCCACATCTGAAGCGCCGCTTACCTGGCCTGTGGCCACAACGCTGCCAAAGGCATGTTTGAAAGTTCCGCCCACATCGATAAACACGCCCTTCCAGACTATGCCCTTTTCCACCTCTGTGCCGGAAAGAACGGGCGCATCGTTGGTTCCCGCAATGCCCACGTTAATGGTCACATCCTGCGTTACCTTTGCACCATCTGCTGTGGCCGTTACGGCAAGCGTGAAAGAATCTGTTGCGCTGTCGCCCACATTGAGTTTGTCAATGTCGGCGTTCGAATTATTCAGCTTGTAACTGTAAGAACCGTCAGCGTTTACGGTAAGAGTGCCGTATTTGCCTTCATAGGTATTTTGAACGTAGCTGTAGGTAACGTTACTACCAGGCTTGCCCAACAAGGGAGCATCCTGTGCGTCAGTGACACTGATGGAAAAATTCCCGGTAGCAGTATCGTGCCCCACGTCATTGTAGCCAGCTTCCTTTACCGCCGGATTGGTGGCGGAGATATGAGGGGCATCTTTTTCGCCGGTCAGCTCAATGACCAGAGTTTTATCTGTGTACGCGCCCAAAGCGTCCCGCACACGCACTGTGAACACTTCATCCTTGCAGATTTCACCCGGATTAAGCGACTGAAGCTTCGATGGGTCGGTCAGGGTATACACGTAGCTGCCATCCTCGGAAAGATGCAGAAAGCCGTACTTGCCTTCAACCACCTGCGGCAGCCCCGTAACCGCGCCTCTGCTGTCCGTTTCCACCAGAGAGAACTTGAGGTTCTTGGGTGTATCCGCAGCATCAACATCATCACCCGTGAGCTTGCCGTGCAGTTCGCTATTCTTGGCGCTGTCTTCTGAGAGCGATTCTGTGGAGGTTTGACTGCTCAAAATGGAGCTGACGTCAAACTTGCCGAGCTTGCCACCAGTTTCGACGGTAAAATAGGGCTTGTCGTTGGTGCCGTTGATGGTCACTTCGAGCGTTTGGGTTGAGCAGAAGTTTTCTGCGTGGCTGCTGGCCCCCCACACGGCGAGTTCAATACTTTTTATGCCAGCAAGATCCGTCAGCAGGTATTTATCACCGGCATTGAGGGCCTCTACCTTGGCGCTACCGTTATACAGCTCGAAGGAGTAGTTGCCATCCTTGTCAATGGTTAGCTTACCGCAATCCTTGATGTCATATGTGGTACCCTGCTCCCCGCTTTTTGGCCGCGCATAGGTCACGGTGCCGCCATCCGCAGGAGTAATTTTGAAGCCGAACTGTATCTTGTTGGCCCCGCCTTCCGCGTTCACGTCCGCAGGCATCACAACCGCCAGCTTGCCTGTGGCTTTGGAGCCAACTTCATCCGTTCCGGGTGCGGTAAATTTGACGCCGCTTTCTGTGGCCTGGGCAATCTGCACATCTGTAGTGGCCAGCTGCACCTTGTCATCCTGGCCAGTTACCTTAACGGTGAGCGGTTTGATGTCGAACGCGCCGTTTGCATCCTTTACCATCACATAGAAGGTTTCAGTGGCCGGATCTGCCGCAGTCAATCCCTGAACCGCAGGGCTGTTGTTGTTCAGGGTATAGGTATAGGTGCCGTCAGCTTTCATGGTCAGGGTGCCGTAGGTACCCGTTATGCTGCCAGATGCTTCAGGCGTGCTGAACGACTTTTCGTCACTGGAATTTGTGTATGAACCATCAGCAGCAGCATAACGGCTGCCTACCGAGTTTTGCACAAGGTAAAATTTGTGGCTGTCGCCAGCATCTACATCAGTGACGTTGACTGCTTTGTTGGCGTTGCTGGCGTTGCTAGCGTCAAATTCTCCGGTAAATTGCAGGGTTCCATCTTCCGACACCTGGACTGAGGGAGAACCAAGATCAAGCGTAGGCCGATCATTAGTGCCCGTGATTGTAACGCATATTTTGGTCGACAGCACCTTGCCCGCACTGTCCGTGACCGTAATGGCGATTTTATCGGTATGCGTAGCACCAGCAGCAAGCTTGTTGGTGGAAGCTGAGCTGTTATTAAGCGTGTATTCATAGGCACCAGAACTAGAATTGAGCCGCAGGGTCCCGTAATCCGTCTCCTTGGTTATCCAGCCATCCGCGTCAGCGGTGCCGCCAACAATACTGTAGGGCTTATCCGCCAGCGTTGAATCAGGATCGCCAACATTCAATTGACCGGGTGCGGCAGGGATGCCATCAGTCCCCACATTCCCCGTGGACACGCCGGATTCCGTAACATTAACATTATTGCCACCCATGAGATAAGGCGGATCATTGACGCCAGTGACCTGCACGGTGAGAGGTTGGGCAGTCCAGGCGCCATGCTCGTCCTTTACCAGGATGGTAAAGGTGTCGGAGCCGGTGGCTCCTTCCGCAAGCTTGTTGGCGTTACTGTCCCTGCCGTTATCTACCGTGTAAGAAAACTTGCCGTGAGCATCAATGCTTAACGTGCCATAGGTGCCCTTCATGGTGACAACACCATCGGTGACCGTATAGCTGACCTTTCCGGTTTCTTCAGTCGGGGCCCCAATCTTGCCCGTCGCATCTTCCTGCTTGACACCGAGGGCAAGGCCAAAGGTCAGTGTGGGGTTATGGTCATCATCGTGATCCACAGCAGTGCCCAGCGCATACACAGGGTTGCTGCCGGAGCCATTTGTATTGGTGTTTGCGGTTTCCTTGACTTCATACTGTTCATACTGATGGTTGGCGTCGCTATAGTTCTGCTCAGGGGTCAAGCTCAACGTAGGTTTGTCGTTGGCCCCTTCAATGCCGATGGAGAGCATGTGGTGATCGCTGGCGTTCCATTCATCAGTTACCACACTGCGCAACGAAAACGTGATAGTTTCGCCCTGAGCAAGGCTGTTAACTTCGGCTGAGGCAGTTTTTAGCGCAAAAGTGTAGGCTCCTGTGGCCTTGGTAAGAGTCAGCGTTCCCACATTGGTTTCGATAGTTTGCGTCGTTGTGCTATCAGAAACACTTATAATCTTCACATCTACGGCATTACCGGCGCTGCTTGTAGCCGTTAACGTACTGCCTTCCTTAAGGAAGGACCCATCCGTAGGCTTTGTATCAATGCTGTACCTCAGCGTTGCATCTTTATCAGCGTCTGTAACGTGCGTGCTGAGCGTGTTGCTAACGTCAATCCGATGATCTGAAGGGAACACATAACCGTCAAACTTCGTTCCAGCCTCAAGATGAGTTGGGTTATTGCCATCATGCACGCCGTCGTCACGCAGATACACCTTACTATATACACCGTTAAAGCTCGGTGCATCGTTAGTGCCGGTAATGGTGGTATCTATCGTTTGCGTTGCATAAGCGCCGTGCTGATCCCCAGCTACCACAGTAAATGTCAGAGGCAGTTTCTGCCCTTGATTCAGCTCGTTAATGGCGCTGGAATTATTGTATACTTCAAGAGAATAGTGCGAAGACCTGCTGTCTGCGGCATCGGCGTTGATGGCGATCTTGCCGTAATAGTTGTTGAGCGTGGCGCTGGAACCATCCATAATGGGAGGGATATTTGTAACCTCCGGCCCGCTCGGCCCCTTTATGAGATATAGAACCGCCTCTGTGCCGTTTTCGCCCCAGCTTACGGTTGTGCCATCTTGGTGCAGAAGGCCGAAAGTTATTTTGTCTGTGGCATCGGCATCACTAACTGCAAATACTCCGTATTTTGTTTCAGATGCGGCGGTCGTGCCTTCCATGTAGGAAAGGCTTGTCTGCGTGGCACTGTCCACTTTCGGGGCGTCATTGGTGCCATGAACATTGATGACAATGGAAGGTGCACCACCTGCATTAAAGGCTGTTCCATCGCTCACCGCAGGCGTGAAGGTCAGCGGGATGCTTTCGCCTTCGCCCAGCGCATTGGCAGCCCCGGTAGCGTGACCATGACCATCGTTGGCAAGGGTAAAGGTGTAGTGGCCGTCCGCACCCATAACCAGCTTGCCGAGGTAATTTGCTGCACCATCGGCAGGGGCTGTTGTGCTGTAGGTAGGAGCATTCCACGTATGCGTAGTATCATTGTAGGTGACGGCTACATAGATGGTTGAATTACCATTCTGCGTCCCCCCCTCATTAACAAGGCTGTAAGCCAGGGTATCGCTCTTGCCGTGGCCGTCCACATCTGTAGCCGCAACGCTGCCGCTGACAACAAATTCGTGCAGCGGCTTGATGTCCGACTGCCCTGCAAGACCGTCAGTGGCGCTACTGTTGGCATCGTTTGTAGCCGTTGTATTTTCGCCAGCAGCCAGTACGGCGGAACGCTCGCCAGCAAGGAACACGCCGTCTTCCTTAACGTCATGCGCGTTGGCCTTGGTGTCGCTTGGTATGGTAAACACGGGTGCATCATTTGCCCCCTTGATATCCAGATGGATGTTCTCTTGTACATACCCACCGGCCTTATCCATGACGACCACAGGAACCGTGACCGGCAGGGAGCTCCAGTTTGTCCCTCCTGAGCTGCTGCTGTCGTCCAGAGCCTGAACGCAATCAGCACTGTTGCTCAGCTCAAAGGTATATGTGGCCGATGCGCCGGAGCCGCTGATCGTCAGCGTGCCATAGTAATTTGTGGAGCCGTGGAGGTCGGTGGTCAGCTCATACTTGGGATGCCCGCCCTCCATAAGCTGCACACCATCTGTGCCAAACACGGGGGCCACATAGAGGGTGCTCTCCATCTTGCCGTTAAGCGCAAAACCGTAGTGCAGGGTCGCAGCTTCACCGTGATCCTTGTCATGCCCTTCGATTGTGCCGGAAATTTTATACTCGCCACTGGTGTTTTTGACGGGTTCGGTAATTTCGCCGTGGGTAGATGCCCAGCTGTTGCTTGTTACAGTGGGCAGGTCGTTGCTGCCCTTGATGGACAGCTCAAGATTGCCGACCGATCCGCCCGTGCGGATGCTTGTGCTGCCGTCTGTTGCTTCCAAAAGGTCGCTGACAGTCGGGTGCAGGGTCAGGGTGACAGAATCCCTTTCGCTCAGGGCGTTGGTGGCGTCGGATGTATTGTTCAGGGTAAAAGTATACTCGCCGGCGTGCTCGCCCGTGGTGGTCAGGGCCAGGGTGCCGTAATCTGTTTTAATGGTGAGGGTATCACTGGTTTCCGTCACATCTGTTACCGTGATAGCAGAGCCGTCAGGCGCTTTGCCAAGTTCGGCCCCGATACCTTCAACATGGCCTCCTACCATCCCAATCTTATTGCCATTGCTGTCCGTAAAGCCAAAGGTCAGCTTGTCGCCATGGTCCGGGTCAATGGCGGTGATTGCGCCAGAAACGGAAAGCCGAGCCTCTCCGGCTGCGGTGCCGGAAGCAGTGATGGGATCCCGTTCATCATCGCCGATTATGCCATTGTCGTAATCGCCATGCTTCCCATACGCACCATCGTCCTTGACCGTGCCGTTCTGCACCCCCGTAATGTCCGGCGCATCGTTGCTGCCTGTAATCACCACATTGATGGGCTGGGTTACGGTGTGGCCCTTGCCGTCACTGATGGAGAAAACAATGCTGTCGGCCTGCTTTTCGCCTTCGGCAAGGCTGTCTGTAGGGCTGTAGGGATCCTGTTTGAGGGTGTAGGTATATTCAAAGGTGACATTGCTGCCGCCGCCCCTGGGCGTGATAACAAGCGTACCGTAGTCGCTCTCCACAGTCGTGGGGCCAGCGGTGCTGACCGCTACAACCTTGCCGCCCATGCTCACGGTGGTGGTCAGGCTGTCGCCATCCGGGTCGGCTACAGAAAATGAGCCGCGCTGGCTGTCCGGTGCGGCGTTATCGCCCGTGCCGCGCCACGCGCGTTCCGTCAGTCCGATGGCAATGGCTGCGCCGCCGGTGGACAACGTGGGCGCGGCATTGGTGAGAAAGGGCGAGGCGTAAGGATTGATGTTCGGCTGGGTGTCACCAGCAAACGACAGGCGATAATCAAGACCGTCAAGATGGTTTACACCGTGCTCAAGCCCCGCATTGGCAAAATCGCGGTATCTACCGCTACGGGTTGGCGAAGCCGAAGGGCCAGCCGCAGGGGCGAGGTCAGGGCCGAAGGCGTTGAAGAAGTCCGCACCGGCGATGAGCTGGCCGTCAACTTCAAACGAAGGAATGGCGTCCTTGTTGTACTGGGTATAGAAATTCTGTAACTCAATGGATGAGCCGTCGTCAAAACGGAAGAACAGACTGTCCGATCCCTGCGGCCTGTCGATGCTGACCTGGTCAGCGGCAAAATCAAGAACCATGCGGGCATCTGGCGCGCTGGGAATAACAACATTCTGTCCTGCTGCGGGGCGTGTAAGCTTGATGTCTGCCATGTGAGTACCTTCTTTGGGGCGCATGAAAAAACACCCGGTATGCGCACAAAACGCCACAAATCACACGGCGGGGTGCGCTTTACAAACAAGAGACGCCAACGTGCGTCGCAATAGCAGGGAAAAAAAGAAGGGGTGTCCTTCCCGAATAAAAAGAAACCATCAACGACAATGAATCTGCCGGAAGTTCTTTTTATCGATGCACCAAACCTGGGGCAGGCTCTGGCACATAATTCAACAGACTTGTGGATGCCTAGGGGTCGGCATCCGCCAGATCACGGCAAGCAGAAAAAGCTTGCTTCAATGGCATTTTTATTCTGGCAATTGATTCGTGCCCTGGTTTGCGCTTGGTGTCAAGTTAATCTAATTTCAAATATCCCTAGCCTGCCCCCCAAAAAACTGGCGCCGATAGAATACAAACAAATCGTTTCAGCTTTGATGCGAAGTTCAAGCCAGCCTTGAGGCATAGAAAAAATTGTTGAAGTCAAAACGCCGGGCGCAATGTTACCTAAGTGGGGTCAAAGCATGGGGTCAAAGTGCGGGGGCATAGACAAAAATCTCAAAAAATTTTATCAACAATATCAGGTTGTTTTGAACTCGATGGTGTTGCGGTGCCTTTCTCCCCTTCGGCACCATCTTGAACTCCAAGAGAGTTCAAAGAAGCCCGCTAAGCTAACAGCTTGGCGGGTTTTCTGCTTTTTAAGGCTCCAGCGATGTCCAGCTACGTCTTTTGACATACCCCAGATGGGGGCTCCACACCAAAGACGGGGCAACCCCCTTCAACGGGCAGTTTTTCGACAGGGTCATGAATAATTTCCCATTCATTTCAACATATTACGCGCGCACGCGCAGACGCAAGGGAGCACAAGCGTGCCCAGGCCGGGCTTCTCCGAGCACAACGCATCCTCGCAGGCTGTATTTCCAAAATTGCAAAGCCACGCTCGCTGCTCGATCAACTCCAGTTTCCGAAGAAACCCTTCTGTCCCTTGCTGGCACGGCGCGCCGCAACCTGTGCCTTGGCTTGCTGCTTCACGGAAAAATCTGATTGGGGCAACGCATGCCTGCTGGCGAGCCGCGACAAAGTATGATCCCCAAGCGGTGCATCCAGGGCGACGCGGGTCTGGAACCTGGCGGCGAACTTCCAGCTCTATTTGGACATCAAAAGCCTCCTTTGGCTTCTCACGCCCCCCCCTCTCTTCGTCCAGTTTCCGAATCCACGTCTATTCACATTGCATTGCCAATATCAGCTAAAACCACAGAACCGGTGCAGACTGCCGCCCCTTGAAAACCCATGGCATAAGTATACGTGACCTTACCCCACTGCGTATACCACTTGTAAGTTAGTGGTTCCCACTGGGTTGCAGGTTATATTCTTTTCACGGAACTCTTCCGGCGTCAGCCAGCCCAATGAGCTGTGCGGTCGCCGCTGGT
>Ga0183101_1001221_pt2 | contig 17815 bp, 36 predicted proteins | sample Biomet3_FD_127790 | JGI IMG/M metagenome (GOLD analysis project Ga0183101, IMG submission 127790) | Microbial communities from bioreactor (seeded with sewage sludge) at LBNL, California, USA - Biofuel metagenome 3 | ecosystem: Engineered > Bioreactor > Anaerobic > Unclassified ... | reverse complement strand
ACGAACTACGGGATAATCGAAGAAATCACGCACCACGGAAGCGGATATTCGTCCGCGATTTGCGAAGCACTTGGCGTTGACCCCGATTCCCACAAGTGGATAGCGGTCGAAGAAAGGAAAGCATGAAGGAATTCAAGGAAATCGTCGGTCAGGGCAAGGGCCTCGCCCTGCGCAAGCAGGTCGGAGACGTTGAAGGCCAAGGTGACTTCGCCGCCTATTTCGACTGGTACGACCCCGCTGGCGGCAAGCGCCACCTTTGGATGAAACTGTCGCGGGCCTTCGGGTGGGAGCATCTCATGGTCGACGGCGGAAGCAAGACGCCGACGTGGGACGAGATGTGCGTTGCCAAGTCCCTGTTTTGGGGAAGCGGAGAATGCTGCGTCGAGTTCCACCCCGCCGAGTCCGAATACGTCAATAACGCCGAGCATTGCCTCCACGTCTGGCGGCCCGTCTCCGGCGGGTTCCCCACGCCGCCGACCGCCATGGTCGGAATCAAGGGGGCGTCGGCCCAAGAAACCAAGGCCATGGCTTCGGCCATGGCGAGCATGGTCGGCCGAAAAGCCGTCGAGGAGCATTTCGGATTCGTCGAGAATCGATCCTTAAGGCGGATGGAGAAGAAAGGGAAGAAATGAAACTATTGAATGTGAAAGAAGTTTTCAAAACCGATAAGCATGGCAAGCGATATCTATGTCGAAATGACCGAGACCGAATATCTAAATTTCATGGCGATGATTAAAAGAAATGAAGGGAAATAGCATGAAAAAAGAAGGAATCGAATGTTTTTTATTGTACGCCCTATTCATTGCGCTTATTTCGTCGCGGTGATTTGGGTTTGGGTCGCTTATGGAAACACTCCGCGTGACGAAACGCCTAACTGGGTTTGGTGGTTCATGTGGAACCGATGAATATGTTATAGTAAGCCGTGCCGAAAAACGGCAATAAGGAGGGAATCATGAAAACTCTTAATCTGGCGAGGCTGCTGACATGGAACCGATGAAGGATTCGCGTTCGCGTTCGCGCCAGTTCGCAGCGTACATCGCCATGCTCCCGTTCTGGCTGGCGCTCGAAGCCATGGAGGCCGTCGTCAATCAGACGGGGATCGACCGCAAATTTATCCAAAAAAGCCGCGAGGACTGGGCCGTCAACGGCCTGCGCTCGCTTTACGGCGAGAGGGACGCGACCAGATACTACGTCGCGGGGTCGAAATCCATCGTCATCGGATTCGACGACGGGTTCTTCACAAGAGCGGACTGCGAGCACCACACCTACACGCATCGGCCAAACGGGGAATGAAGGACGGAGCCAATGGTATTCGGGATGGTCATGGTCGGAATCGTCAGCGGCGTGCTTTTCTTCATCGTCGGCTACGGCGTCGGGCGGAAAGACGTCGGCAAAGAGATAAAGCAGAGGCATCGGGTCGAGGAATCGTACGACGCCTTCGTGAAGAAGACCAACGAAGAGAAAAGAAATAAGTAAAATTTTACCGATATATTTGGCGAAATTAAAAAATCGGAGTCGCGGTCGATTCATCATTGCAAATATAAGGTAAAAAGGATGGAGGCCCTCTTTGGACTTAGAAATGTTAGGGGGTGGGGGGGATGGCCTTTTTCCAAAGGATCCATCGTACCGTGCCCCCTACCCCACGCATCGCATGTACATCGATGTACATCGCATGCATCGTCCGATGATGCATCTCATCCCACCGTGCAAAAGATGACCTTAAAAAACGTTGTCAAAAAAATAATAAAAAAAATACTTGACAATACAATTATATATGGTAATATATAGTCAGTTCCAATAAAGGGGGAACAAAAAAATGAAATACTTCTACACGTATGAGCATTGCGACACTGACGAAAACGGATTTTTGAATGGGGTCGATTCGAATACGCTAACCATTTACATGGTCATTGCCAAAAGCGCCAAAAAAGGCGTCGTCGAGGCGCTTGAGATCTTCCGAGACGACAATGCCTCTCATTTGGGTTATTGGAGTGAGATTGACCGTCTGGCCGACGGGATAATCATTAGCCCCAATGAGTATAACCGCAACAAACGGGTCGAATTCCCGCTTGAGCGTTTCGCGAAAATGAAAAAAAGCGACAGCGATGTGGTGTTCGCTGAAATCTACCGCTGATTCCAAGGGTGGGTATCCCAAGCCAAAAAGGCTTGGGATTTTTCTTTTTTCGTTTTGGATCTCGACCGCCGTGCCGGGGAATTGCCCCCATATCGCAATTGCAAAAGTTTTGAATAAATGCTTGACAATACAATTATATATGCTAATATGGTATCAGTCCAATGGAGGACATTGAAATGAAAAAAGAAAAGCCGATTGTTCCAAAGGTTGGAATGGGCTGCACTTTAAGAAGCGGTAGCGACTGCTACCCATACGAAGTCATAAAAGTCATTGACCGCAAGACGGCCCATGTGATTGTGAGGGGAATGAGCGCCGTCAATAAAGCCCATTGGCCAGAACAGGACTACGCGCTGACGAGCGACCTCAAAGGTCCGACAGTAGAACTCGAAATGTTCCATGGCCAACTGCGGGAAATCGCCATTGACCCCGTCACCCATAAACTCCACCATTTGCCCTATCTATGGTATAGCCATTACTCATTGGGCAACGCCCGCTATTACCAAGACCCGAGTTTCTGACTCATAAACCATACCCACACTGCAAGAAACGTAGTGTGGGTTTTCTTTTGCCCAACGTCCCGACGCCGGATCGGGGCCGTGCAAACCGTCGCCAAGCCTCTCGAACAGCCCGCCAAGAAAATCATTGACATTGTAATTACATGTGGTAATATTTAGTTAAGGAAGAAGGAAAAAGGTATGCCGCAAATCGGAATGAATGGGCTGTACGCCCAAATCGGAAGCATAGTGAAGGTAAGGGCGGGCCGCCGTTGCGTCGACTACGAAGGATTTGTGAAATCCGTTTGGAAGTATCGCGACAAAAAGTGCCCTTGGATTACCCGACTCTATCTTGACTTGGACAATGGCGCAAGCGTATTGGCCCACAACTGCGAAATCATTGGCTGACGATAAAGAACCTGCCTGCGACGGCAGGTTTTTCTTCTGCCCGCCCGCCGTGCTTTGCGGATCGGCGTCGAGTCTGCGTCCTCAAAAATTTGTATTTTGTAGTTGACACTGTAATTACTTATGGTAATATATAGTCAGTCCAAGGGAGGACGGAATCATGGAATACGAAGAAGTGCTGTCCGAAGTCGCCAAAGTCGCTAACGCGCTCGCTGAGCGTTCTTATTCAATGGACGCGAAAGGCGTCGCTGATTTGGGCTCGCGCCTGACGCGCCTTTTCGTCTACCGTTTCGTCGAAGGCGTTTCGGATTTCATGAACTTTGATTTGTACTGTTCCGACCGCCACAACGCCTCGAAACGTCGCCAAAGCCCATTGGGCGCCGTCGTCGTCGCCCGCTATCAGGCTTATGAGCGGGAGGAGGAGGAAGCCAACCGCAACGCCTACGACGCCGCCGTCGCCTCGACCGACAAGGCCGTCGCCGACCTCAACGCCGATCCCACCCTCGCCAAGGCCGAAGCCGTTTTGTCATGCTATGGGTTTGAAAGCGATATGTCCAAGGACTATAGCGGTTGCCGTATCCGTCGCGACGTCACCATTGGCATGAACGCCAAGGCGAGGAACGTCTATCGCTATTGGTGGAAAAAGGAAGAGAAGCGGATAAGCGCCCGCTGAAAGGAATACAGCCACGCGACGAGCGTGGTTTTCTTCTGCCATCGCCACCGTGCCAAGGGCGTCCCAGCCTGCTGAGCGACGTCGTCTGATTATACTTGACAGCAAAATTATATTATGGTATTATTGTCTTGCCTGAAGGATGCAATGGAAAATGAAAGTGTCAATTCCGTATTACGTCGTCTATATCGAGAAAGGCGGGGAGAAATATTACCTCGCGAAGTTCAACGACAAGAAGTTGAAGGGTGGAATGGTGAGCGTAAACCATAGCGCCACATTCTCTACCGATAAGAAGTCCGCAGTCCGCTTCGACGAGTTCCACGCCCAATGGACTAGCGCTTCGTACAAAGGCTCGAAAGTCGAAATGGGTTACGACGAAGGGGTTTTATGAAAAGCGAATTCTTGGAGAGCTGCAAAATCCAATACGCCGAAGCCGAAGCCAATGGCGATAAGTTCGCAATGGGTTTCGTAGTGGCAATGGCGAACGCCTACCTCGATACGTTGGAGTGGATTAAAAATGGCCAATCGCCCAAATGCTAAACCCCACGTTCGGGTTCCATTGCCAATGCAGAAGCCAGCGACGTTCAGAGACAGAAAGAAGTTCTATCGCCCGAAAGCCAAACTCAGTTGTCGCCAAGACGACTGAGTTTTTCTTAGGATCCTCCGCCGTGCAAACGGTCCCCAGCCTCCTCGTCCCAGCCTGAAAGAAAGTACTTGACGACGTAATTACTTAATGGTATATTGGTGTTGTCCAAAGGAGGACGCATTATGTATCAAAAGTTGTTGACGAAGGAAGTCGAGGCGCTGTTCGAGAAGTATCCCTACCGCTCGCAAGAGAAAGTTCCGAATATGGAAAAGAAGGTGCTCGTTAAGTTCTTCAATCCATGGGGAGCGGGCACTTGGATTATCTGCGAAGCCGAAAAAGAAGGCGACGATTGGTGCCTATGGGGTTATTGCTCATTGGGCTATGGCTACGAGTTCGGGCCAGTCATGCTCAGCGAATTGACGGCGTATCAAGGCCCAGCGGGCCTGCGTATCGAACGCGATATGTACCTTAAGAAAAACTGCAAAGTCGGAGACCTTATCAAAGAGTCCGACCTCATGTAAGGCAACCATTCGAAAACATTCCCTGCGCCGAAAGGTGCGGGGATTTTTTTATCAGCCACATCGGCCACCGTGCTCGCCAGCCCGACGCCGGATGCGACGGTTTGCTGAATTCATTTGACAATATAATATAATGTGGTTATAATGTGGCCGTTGGGAGGAAAACAACAATGAAAGCAAAAAGCACTCTCTCCTATGAGCATTACAAGGCTTACCAGCTTCGGTACAAAAAAGCCCACAATGCGGAACATGCGGTATTCGCCATTACCTTGAGCCGGTCGAAAGACAGCGATATCATTGAATATCGCAAAAAGTTCCCCCGCACTTGGAACAGCCATATAAAGCAACTCATTCGAAAAGATATGGCGAAATAAAAATTCGACAAAACTTGGGCGCTTGGCCGAAAGGCTGGGCGCCTTTTTTTGCGAGCAGACGACGCCGGATCGGAGCCGTGCTCGACGTCGCATACGACAGCCAGCCTCCCGCAACAAGAATGTTCAAATTGTTGTTGACATATAGATTACATATGGTAATATATAAGTGTCCAAAAGGAGGACGAAGAAAATGAAAAAGAAAGATTGGCTGAGTCCCGAAAGTTTGGCTTCGCTGTTCGCCAAGTTCAATGGGAACGAAGGGAAAGTGCTCGACTTCCTTCGAGATAATTGCCCCCACGTAGACAATGGGGATATCCAAGGGATTGTGGAAGCCTACGAAGACGTCAACGTAATCCCCAACTTCCACTACTGCTAAGATTGAAGACAATGAACCTTCGGCCAAGACGGTCGAAGGTTTTTTCGTACGTCGGGGCAACCGTGCCAACCGTCGAGGCGCCAGAAATTTGCGGGCGGATACATTTCGTTCAAATACTTCTTGACAATATAATTAGCAGTAGTAATATATAGTTATGGAGGAAAAACCATGAACCATTCACACAAGAAGTCGCTTAGGCACTACATTGCCGAAGCCAAGAAAGACCCACGTTTCACTAGCGGGATTGTGGACTACTGCTATCCTGCCTACACCTACGTTCAGCCCGAAATGGGAGACGTAGCGAACCAAGTCAAAATCAAGGACTTGACCGAAGAGCAGTTGAAGGAGCGTTGGAACGAATCGGAGGTATGGGTCGAGAGCGGAGACTTGTGTCTTTGCAAAGGTAGATAAGCGAATCAGCCAAGCGTTGGGTCGACAGCCCAACGCTTTTTCTTTCCTGCTGGGAGCCGTGCTTGGCGTCGAGTCCCGCCCAGCAAAATTCGTTGAGATAATACTTGCAATAATGATTACTTTCATATATACTATTTATAGGAAAAGAGGAAACCTAAATGAACGTCAAAGAGTACAAAGCCGTTGACCTCAAGAAAAAGAACGGAGCCTACCTGTCCATTAAAATCACAAGGGAAATGAACGCCTATGAAGTCGCGTTGCCCTACGTTGGCCATGTGACGAAAGTTATCTCAATGGTGGCTCGCAAGGGATTGTCCTATGGGAACTTGGCCGAAGTCAAGAGCCGACCCATTGGCTCAACGAATCAGCGCAAGACGAATTGGGTTCCGCATTTCGAGAACAAACTCTCGTACGCGAAAGACGGGGTGACAATCCTCGCTTGGGTCTACCCGACAAAAAACAAATCGCAAAACGCGTTTGTCGAATACAAACTTGACGGAAAGCCCATTTCCAAAAAGCGGTTAATGGCGAAAGGGGCGCTCATTCCGCAAGACGGAACGCGCTCGAAAGAACCATTGGTGTTGACCATTAAGTTAGAACACCTCACTATCGCCTAAGCGGAAGATAACCCTAAGCCCGAAAGGACTTGGGGTTTTTCTTATGCCAGCCAAGCCGACGTCCGACGCCGGATCCGACACCGTGCTTACCGTCCGCCAGCCTCCTGCCGACGTCCAGCAAATAATACTTGACAATGCAATTACATACACTATAATTAAGGTGTCCAAAAAAGGAGGACAAAGAAAATGACTCAATCCGAAATGCTGAAAAAGAAAGATATCGAGAGCGGTAAGGGAATTGTTGTGCTATCGTTCATTACCGACGAGAACGGCGACCAAATCGGCTGTTACGACAATGACGGAGAGAATGGAGTCTACGTCTTCGTAACCAACGATTGCGGAGACAACGTATTCTTCATGCACACCAACAGCGTTGAGAACGCTTGCTACGCAATCCTCTCTTACCACCAAACGCTAAAGATTTACTCGAAGTAACATTATGGCAAAAAGCAAAAAGACATTCGACGAAATCGTCGCTGAATTGGACTTCCAAAACAAGGCCAAAGGAATGCGGAAAGTGGTTATCTTCGGCATTGGCAAAAACGACGATATCTCGCAAATCTTGTACGACTTGGCCAACAAGTACGAGCAAGGCGAAATCAAAGACGACGGCAAAAACGTTTGCCTTCAAATCAAAGACTGACCTTGCCCGAAAGCCCGACCGACCGCCCTTAGACGAGGGCGGTTTTCTTTTGCCCGACGACAGCGTCCGCCAGATCGGAGCCGTGCTCGAATGATGCGGGGTGGCCAGATGGAGGCGTCCCACTTCTTTCCACTTTGTACTTGACAACATGATTTATTCATTATATATTATAGGTAATCTCAAAAGGGGAATTGACCAATGGAAAAAGGATTGAAAGATTTGCTGAAGAAAAGTTGCGACAATGGAGCGCTATATGGGTTCTTGGCCGACAACTACTATCTCTTAAGCCAAGAAGACCTTCGCGATATCGCCAAAGAGTTGTTCTACGTAGCCACCAATGGGCTTGACGACCAAAAATGCCTCGAAGTTTCAACGAAAACGTACGAAAGCCTAAAGAGCAATTCGACCGCCCTTGACGAGGACGATTTATGAGGATAGTGAAAAGGGAAACCCGACCCATTGATTGCAAACGAAGAGTCGTCCTGCCCAAAGAGTTCTTCTCCGAAGGAATGGCCGAAGTCGAAATCACATTGTACGAAGACAAAATAGTTATCTCGAAAAAGAAATAACGCAACTGCCGAATAAGCCTGCCCCGACCGACAGGCTTTTTTCTTGCGGGGACATCAGGCCCCGCCCCGCCGTGCTCGGTCCTGCGTCTCTGTACTTGACAAATTTATTCCTTATTTATATAATGTTGACAAGCCTAAGAAAGGAGGTTGTGCAAATGGAAGACATTATCGTCGGAAGAACTTATATCCCCGTCGAGAAAATCACTGAAGGCGCCGTTAAAGCCAAGACTCCAATCGCTGTTCCACAAGCAATGGCCGATAGGATTGCTGCCGAAAACAAAGATTATCTTGACGAAATGGACGTAATCTCCAAGCCACTCGACTACTGCAATATCACCCACATTGCCTACAATAAGTCGACTAAACGCCTCTATGTCTTGAGCGTTATCATGGACGAAAAAGGCACTTGCCCAATCGTTTGGCTGACCGAAATCGACTGCTCCGATATGAAAGTCGTCTCATACGAACCACTCGGAACCAGCAATGAACGTTGCAAAGATATCGAAGCCTGCGGGGGCTGGTCGAACTTCAAGGCTTTGCTCTCCGACTATTACACCAAGCAAAACTGGAAAAACCAGCTTAAACGTCGAGGAAAAGCGAAGTAAACGTCGCTCTCCGAAACCAACCGTTCCCGAAAGGGGACGGTTTTTTCTTGCCCATCAGCCAACATCCGCCACCGTGCAAAGAGCAGATCTGGCCGATGTGCGGGTCGATGTCTGGACAAAACTCATCAGAAAAAATTTGGGATCCGGCCATCTGGCGCCCGACGCCGAATTCGGGCCCGTGCTTGCCTCCTGCTGAGTCGGGCAAGGTTGAGTGGCGTTCTTATACGTACGCAACGTTCCCGTTCGCCTACGAGCCTATTTTTGAGTCTCAAAAAACGACCAAACAAAAATCGCCATTGGTAAAATATTTTACAATCATTAAAAATATTAGCATATATCTAATAAAAATAACTTTTTTATTCTCAAATCTAAAAATAGTACTTGCAACATACATTATATAAGGTAATATATAGGTGTCGAAAGGAAAAGCCCAATCGGAACGCGCGACCGAAAGAGCCCCCTAAGACACAAGCCCTAAAGGCAAAGGAAAATGCAAAATGAAAATCTTATTCTTCGCTTGCTCGTTCGACCTTCTCGTTGACAACGATACCAAGACTATCACCTCGTTCAGCGCTGACGAATGCAACCCTATGAAGGTTGCGACTGACAGTCATGCCGAAGCAATCGTCAATGTCTCGCATGAAGACCTCAACCAAATCGAACTCGTTGCGGTCAATAGCGGTTACAAACTCGTAATCCTACCCCACCTTGAGCCCGAAGAGCCCGAAAAGCCCGAAGACGATAGCGAAGCGAAGTAACCTTCCTTCCCACTAACGCGCAAGGCCACCCGAAAGGGTGGCTTTTCTTTTTGCGCCCATGCGCGAATTCCGCCGAATCCCAGCCACCGTGCTGGGGCCTGATGGGCCTTCTTGTCGTCTGCCGAAAAGATTGTAAAGAATTAGCGAAATTACTTGACAACATAATTACATATGATAATATAGTATCAGCGATAGGGAAAAACCTAGCGTTAGCCTTAAGGGGGCGGAAAGAAGATTCTTATGGAAGATACGAAAATCGTCTTCTCGAATTGCGGACACGTAATCGGGGTGGACTTCGACAAGAAGACCATTGTATGGAATATCGAAGGCGAATCTGGCGTTCGGCTCACTGCCGACCAATTCGCGAAGAAAATCGGCGCAAGCGTTGTGATTGAGACCGAAGAAGACCTCGAAGGTATGTGCACTCGCTTGGCCTACAAGAAAATTGCGGGTTGAAATGGGGGAAACCGAAAATGAAAAATCAGCAATCGTTCCAACTTACTTACAAAGCCAACAAGCCCTTCTACGTTAAAGGGCTTGCCAATGAAACACTCCAATGCGTAGGCTTCCAAATCGGGGTGTCCTACATGAAAGGTAGCGTCTCTTGGTTCAGCGGACAATCCTATCCAACAGGCTACTACGCCGTCTTCACTCCGCTAACCGAAATCGAAGATAGAGATGGCTACCATTCCGTTCAATTCCCAGTGGGCGTTGGGTGGAAAGACTTAATCGGGGAAGGCGACCGCTTCTCGAAGAAGAAACTCGACGAGACGTTCGCCAAAATCAATGGCGATATGGACGGCTTCCTCAAAACTCACAACCTCGAAGAACTCGCAACGAATGGTTTCGTTAAAATAGAACAATAGCGCACCTCGCGACTACCCCCCTTTAGGACAGCCTCGGCTCGAAAGAGTCGGGGCTTTCTTCTTGCCCGACGGCAACATCCGCCCGCATCTGGCGCCGTGCTGGGGGTGGAGTCCGCCGAATCTCGCCTCGCTTCTCTTTGGCTGAAATAGTACTTGACAACTTAATTACTTCAACATATACTAAGGGTGTCCAAAAGGAGGACAAAATATGAAAGAGAAGATTGTCTATTCCAATGATGTAGAGGAGGAAATCGGGGACGAGGAGGCGCAAGTCGAAGCCTACAAGGATATGCTCGACTGCAATGACCTCAAGCCCGAAGAAGACCCTGAAGAACTTGCGGACAAAGCGCATGAGTATGCGTACGAACTTGTGGACGAATATCTTCAAAACCTGCTCGATAACTCCGAAGACTCGCACTCGGAAGACCTCATGGTTGTGGTTCTTGGCAACATGGCTCGTTGGGACGGGAACTCTCAAGTGGGCGGTACCGCCGAAAACGTTCATGACGCTATCAAAAAGGCTATCCCCGACGGCTACGAAGCGTACTTCAAATTCTTCGTCGACGAGGAAGGCAACTTCGCCTACAGCGAAGCCACGCATGACTGCCCTACTGGCGGTACGAAGTATGTCTACCGCCTTGTGACGAAGAAGGGCTATCGCTGGTACAAGAACAATAGGGGCAAAGTCGAAAACGAAACCCTCATTAAGCACTTATGGGGTGTGAAGGGCTACACAAAGCGGTTAGTGCCCGACTTCTAATCCGAAAACGCGAATCCCGACCCTCGCCGAAAGGCGGGGGTTTTCTTTTGGACGTCGGATCCGCCACCGTGCTATGGGTATCCAGCCTCCTGCCACCGTCTTCAAGAAGTACTTGCAAATAAAATTGAATATGGTAATATTAAGAAGGAGGAAATGAATTATGACTTATGACGAACTATCCGACACGCAAAGAGAAAGCCTACGAATAGGGTTCGTAGTCTCTCTTCAAAACCAAGGGAAGACCTTTGACGAGGCGGTCGATATCGCTTCGGACGACAAGGCGCTTCGCAAAGAGTACGAAGGTGTGTGCTTTGTGGAGGAAGACTTCCTATCATGAGATATTATCGCATTACCATGTGCGAAGGCGAACGCACTGCATGGAACGGCTTCTCCAAAGAGGAGGCCATTGCCAAAATGGACGAACTCAAGGGGGCGGGTTTTGCCACGTTGGAGGAGTACGAAGTCCCCGAAGCGCCAATCCGCCAATCCCATAACCCCTTGCTCACTGCCGACATTGCCGTAAGAGGGAGAAAGCCAATCAGCGAGCAACGATACGTCTCAAAGTCGAAGTGAGAAGATTGAGCCCCGCCAAACGCGGGGTTTTCTCTAACGTCGTTCGCCGTGCTGGGTCAGATGGCGCCTCCTGCCACCGTCTTCAAGAAGTACTTGCAAATAAAATTATAAGTAGTAATATAAAGGGGAAGGGAGCATTAGCGTATGCTTAAATACGACGAGACGAATGTGAACCCCAAACACAGGAAAACTGGTGATTGCGTTACGAGGGCGTTGGTCGGGGCGACTGGAGCGGACTACTGGGAGATTTATAAGGAACAGTACGACTTGTCCTGCGAAAGCGGATACAACTTCGACAGCAAGCAAACGTATGAAGCGGTCTTGGCCAAACATGGCTATGTCAAAATGGCTCAACCACGAAAAGCCAATGGTAAGAAGTACTTGGTCGGGGAAGTCGGGTTCGTCATTACCAAAGAGCAGTTGGACGCTGGAGTGTTCATTACGCTCGCAAATCACTGCACTTGCGCCGTTCGGGGCGGATATATCAAGGATATCTGGGATTGCCGATACAAGACGATAGGGAACTACTACGTCAAGTCCACAGCCAATGGTTCGGGCGCGAAGTATGGTTCGGGCGAAGCGGTAGATTCCAAACGCCGATTCATTATCTGAAGACGAGGGCCCGCCAAGAAGCGGGCCTTTTCCTTAGACTCGTATCCGTGCTGGTATGCGTCAAGCCTTCTTTCAAGTTGTACTTGACAACATGATTAAAAGTAGTAATATAGAGTCAAAGGGAGGCATAAGCCTTATGGAAAAAAAGAAGTCTATTACTAGCCTAATCTCCGAAGATATCAACGTCCTTGCGAAAGCAAGCGGTCTTGACTGCTCTTACTACGAAGAGAGCAACATTTGGACAGTCACTGTCGGGTCGGAACGTTACTCTTCCGTCAAGGGAGCCACAAACTTCGAATACGTCCTCCGAAACTTCATGATTCCAGCGTTCCTGCAAGCGAATACTGCATTGTGATTGACTAAAGGAAAGGAGTCCCGCTGAAAAGGCGGGGCTTTTTCTTAACATCGCATACCGTGCTATACCGCCTGACCTCAATCAATTTGCTGTCTTTATTGTACTTGACAACAGCATTATAAGTGGTAATATATAACCAAAGGGAGGCATAAGCCTTATGAAAAAAGAGAAGACCAAGGCGATTAAGATTTGGGGAATTGGAGAAAACGACAACGAAGCCGACATTCTACGTTACGTGGCCAGTCAAGTTGAAGAAGGCTACACCAACGGCTTGGTCGGAGCCACCACTATTGAGTGGTCAATGGAGGAAAAATAAGGTGAAAATGATTTCATCGGAAAGAAAGTAAAAATTATGTTCAAAATACAAATTAACGAAGACGATGGCTCTTGGGTCGATTGGGAAGTAGACTTTCCAAATCAAATCAAAGCCGATTCCCCGAACGATTGCGACGTCGAATTGAGCGATATTGAATGGGATACCGAACAAGAAGACGGAAGCCGTCCTTCCTCGAAAATGCTGGGATTGCCAAACAACGTCAAAGTCCACTCGAAGAAAGACCTTCGCATTGATAAGGAGAAAGCGCAACCCGAAGAGATTAGTAACGCAGTAGGAAATTACCTTTGCGACCGATATGGTTACTGCACAATCAGTTGGAAGTACAAATCGCTCGACTAAAACCCCGACAGACGTCGGGGTTTTCTTTTGCCCGCGTCGACCCGTGCTGGGGGGGTGATGGCGCCCGCTCTCCTCCTCGTCGAATAATACTTGACAATGTAATTACTTGATGTAAAATATAATCAGTCCGAAAGGAGGACTGAAACATGAAAAAAAACATTGACGATTCCGTCAGCGACTATGAGGCTTTGGCCAAAAAAGACCTTGGTTACTTCAAGGCGTTCAACGAAGCCTACAAGACGGACGATTGGCTCAAGTATTCGGAAGCCGCCCCGTATGACATCGCCCAAATCGAGAAGTGGCTCGCTATCCGCAAAGACTTCGCCTATACCGAAAGCCTCGATGGCAACAACTGGGTCGCCTTCCCGATTACAACCATCAAGAAAAAATACGGAACGTACGTTATCTACCTCGACTACGCCCGCAAACTTTGGAGAACGAAGCAAACCATCAGCGAATTCGGATGTTACGATTGAGCGAAGCGATAGTTTCATCGGAAAGGAGGCGATTGACATATGAAAAACTCGAAAGACGCAAAGATCTTCACCGTCACGATGTGTACGAAGCAACGTTATACATATCATGTCCTTGCCAAAAACGCCAAAGAGGCTAAAAAGAAAGCCAATGATGGCGATTTCATCGACGGCAACGACGGAGACGCTTCCGACCATTATAATGGGCCCGACTACGAAGAAAACGATATGGAGTTCGAATCCGCTAAAGAGTGTTCTCCGTCAAAGACCAAGGAATTTTGGAAAGAGATGGGAGAAGGTTATCGTGATTACGATGATCAATAAGATGGAACGATAGTTTCATCGAAAAAGACCCGACCGATTGGCCGGGCCTTTTCTTTTTTCCACACAGACGTCATTCATCCGCCGCCGTGCTTACGGTCATGGCGTCGTCGATGTCCTCCCGCAACGCCTTGTAGCGGGCGTACCTTTCGGCGTCGGTCAGCGACCTTTGCCCGCCAGTCATGGCCTCGGTATGCGCGAGCCTTATCTCCTTAAGGCTCCTGCCCAAGGCTTCTTCGGTGTCCAAGGGTATGAAGAAGTGCTTGCAGTTCGGCCTCGTCGTCAGCCAGATCGGCCCGCGGATCGCCTCTTGCACGGTGAGCGTATGATGCGTCGCGACGTACTCTTCGACCAGCGGTATCTCGCCATCGAACCCCGCTTTCGCGAGCGTCGACCGCCACATTCTGTCCACATAGACCCTTCCTTGGTAATCGGAGTGGCCCTCGGCAGGCTTTTGATGCGACGAGCAGAGGTAGAGGACCGTCGGATGCGGGCGAGCACGGCTCGACGCGATCTCGGATGCGAGCCCCAGCGCCTTGGCCCGAGCCGACGATGCCAGCTGGGCTTGGTTGCAGGCTTGTATCAGCGGGTCGTAGACTTGGTGGGAAAGCAGTGTTCTCCGCAGGTCTTCTCCCCGATGCCCCTTCGCCCGCCGAGCGACCGCCATCATCGCGTCCCACAGGTGAGCACGGTCGCGGACGTTCAGGTTCGGGATGCCAGCGACGAGCGTGGCGACGCCTTCCCCTATCTTGGAGAGGGGCTTGCCGTCGGAAAGGGCGCCGAAGATCTCCTCGACGCCTTCCTTAACGAACCTCGTCATGCGAGGTTCCATGGTCATTTCGCCCCGACGTCAGGCGTCTGCGATCCAGGGTCCCCGCCGAGCACGGCGGCCAGATCCTGAGCGACGCCTCCGCTTTCCTGCGCCTGCGCCTGAGCCTGAGGAGGCTGGGAGCCTCCGTTATCAGAGAACGGATTGCCCGAGTGGCGTTCCTTCAGATACTTCAGTTCCGAGTCGTAGTCGTCTTTCGACAGTGCCCCGTCATAGAGTTTGTCCAGATACATTTCGGGCGAGATGTTGTCATTGTCCAAGGCGTCGCCCAACGATTTGAGTTTGCCCTCGAACGACTCATCTGCGAATTCGTTGTACTTGATGCCGATCTCGTATTCCTTGACGGTGATCTTCTCCGTGTTCAGATATTCTTCCGCGCAGAGGAGTTCCGAGAACAGCGAGGCCAAGATTTCGCGTTCGTGCTCCAAGATGATGTTCCGCGAGAAGATCGTGACCTTCTCCTTCTCACGCTGGGCGTCCGCGTTGTCCTTCTTCGCGACGTCGATCCCGAGGGTCGCTGGGCTCATGAAACCCGAGATGATCTGAAGGAGGAGCGCTATCGCGTTGTCCGAATACGCCGAGAAGTTGACCTGTGGCTGGGTCGTTTGCACGGGCAGGGACCCATTCGTCGTCCCGTCCGCGTTGTGCCCTCCCAAGAAACTCGTGTACTTGCGGTCGAAGCGGTGGGGCATTTTGTAGAGGTGGGTCTTCGGGTCCTTTTCGAGGAAGTCGTTGTTGAAGAGTTCCTCGGGCGTTGAGACCCGCACGGTGTTCGCGTTCTGCGACAGGTCTTGGTCGAGGTCGTCGGCCAAATCGAGTTTGCCAGCGTAGATGGACCGGCCCTCGGTATCGCCCGTCGAGTCGTAATAGAATCGGCAGGGCTTCGCGAGGAAGCCCGGATAGTCGTTGATGAGCAGGCGCTCCTGAACGCCCTTCAACTCCGGCACGGCGGAGAGGTCGACGGGGCTGAGCTGCGTCTCGTCGCCCCCGCTCGCCCTGAACGCCTCGGTGACGATCAGCAGGTCTTTGCCTTTGCGCGAGCGCGTCTCCAAGACCAGATACTGCGAGCCATCGCTCCCCATGTACCAGTTCTCGAAGCAGATGCTCAAAAGGATAGGCCCGCGTCGGACGTAGTCGACGTACTCGGCACGGTAATAGGTGGCCCAAGGATGGTCGCTGATGTCTTTGTCCCAGTTGATCTTCCAACAGCCCCAGCCCTCGGCCAGCGTCATCGGCATCTGCTGTTGCTGGTAGACGTCCCAAAAGTTCGATGACTTCAGTATGGTCTCCAACGTATTCGGTATCGGGTTGCCCGGAAGTTTCGTGAGTACGGTGGTGGCCTGCGGTTTCCCACACAGTCCCACCATGGTGTCGACCACGTTCCGAAGTTGGCCCGAGTGGGTCCGCTTGATGTCGTTCTCGGTGGCCGATACGGTCCAAAAGTAAGACCGCTTGTTCCGCCAGTACCACGGCTCGAAGTTCAGGTCGATGGTGTTGACCCGGCTGTAGAAGTTCAGGAGTTCGTCCGAGTCCGCCGAAAACCACGCGTCGTATTCGCGCAGTTTCAGTTTGCGGATGTCCTCGGTGTCGTTGATGAACGTCTCGCGCTCTTGCTCGGACGGCCCGAGCGTCGGCATGAGGCCGAGGAGGCGGAGGATGTGCTTCCGCTTCCACTCGCGCAGGGAGACGATCTGGCCCGTGCCATATCCCCCGTCGATGTTCTTCGCCATAAATCAATCTCCTCCCAAGGGCTTCTGCGCCCCGTAATGCAAATGATTCGCGTACCGTTTGTCGAAGTGGCCGACGGTGTAGTGCTTGGCTTCGAGCGCGCGCACGGAGCCCGGTCTGAAGAAATCGGATCCGACCGCGTCCGCGTACGCGACGGCGTCGAAGCAGACGGGGATGCCCAAGTTGATGTTCTTCTTGGCGATCTCGAAGGTCCGCTCGCTGATGTCCGTCCACTTCAGCAGCCACGCCATCTCGGGATAGACCTTCGCGCACTCGTTGAGTTGGCGCCACGAAGCCAGACGCATTTTGCCGAGGTAGAGGAAGTCCGCGCGCAGGACGAAGTCGTAATTCTTATACTTATACGCGGGCGTGGGCTCGTACTTAAGGACGAAGAGGCCGTTGGTGAGGAAAAAACCTTCGTCGGTGGCGACGTCGGTATTTTGTGCACACTGCACATTGTGCACGCTGCACATCATGCGTGTCTGAATTGGTTTTCGTATGGCCTGTTCGATAATTATTTCTTTACCTAAATCTCCGAGCATTGCTATGTTTTCTCCTTAATTGTAAACGCAAAAAAGTGTTAAGCAAAAGTACTTAACAGTTAAGTAAAAGTACTTAACACCTTTGCTCATTTTTCGCCGTCCTTCGGAATGTCGTCGACGATGACGACCTTCAGCGCCTTGTTCTCGTCTTCGCCTTGCAGGTTGGCGAAGTTCGTCGCGGCCAGATTCAGCGCCGTCGTGTTCCCTTTGGCCGCCAGCCCGACGACGACCTTGCGGAAAATGGCCTTCGACATCCTTATCAGTTTGTCGTAGGTCTCCGCGTACGTCATCCCATACACGATTTTGCAGAATCGGTCCAACTCCATGGGCGGCACGCCCAAAATGACGGCGATGTCGTCCTTCGGCGTGAACGAGTCGATGAGGTCCTCGAACGTCGACTGGTCGAAGGCGAATCCCCTCGGCCTATGGTTTTCTCTCGTGTTTGGCAGGAACATATCGCCATCATCATACTTTCTTTTTCTGCTCCGCGTCAACTTTTCCGCAGAATTCCCTCAAAAGCCTCTTCGGCTCGTCGCGCCTGCCCGTCGCCTTCCGCCACCCGACGAGATACCTTCGGTAGGGCGCGTAGGAGCATTCCTTCGCCCCACGCCCGACGGCCTCGGCCATGATCCGGCGCCCCTCTTCGGCCTCGCTCGGGCTCGGCCCGCGGCCATGCCCGACGCCGCGCGGCTTCCTTTCGCCTTCCCTGAGCCGACGCCTCAGGGCCACGCTTCTCGGATGGGGGCGCGAGGAAGCATCCCCCCTCCGCTTCTTCGACAGCGACTTCGCCTTGCGGAGGCTCGATAAGGGCAGAAGCACCCCGTCCATGGCTTCGGCGGCGGCGGCTCCCAACTTCCCGCCCTAGACCCTCGCCCGCCCGGGGAGGATGCCCGTGCCCCCCCCCCGCCGCCTATCCCCCT
>Ga0183101_1000940_pt2 | contig 17815 bp, 11 predicted proteins | sample Biomet3_FD_127790 | JGI IMG/M metagenome (GOLD analysis project Ga0183101, IMG submission 127790) | Microbial communities from bioreactor (seeded with sewage sludge) at LBNL, California, USA - Biofuel metagenome 3 | ecosystem: Engineered > Bioreactor > Anaerobic > Unclassified ... | reverse complement strand
AGGAAGAATCCTCGTTGACGATTTTGAGTATGCCCTGAGCCAAATTGTAATGGTAGAAGGCATCATATTCGTCCAAATAAAGGAAACTGATTTTGCCTTTCATCTTGTCCATCCAATAAAAGAAGAGGCATAAGGCTTTCGTCCCAATGGAGGCGATGGCAAATAAAGGGTAGGAAGCGTTGACAAAATGCGCATAGACATGACGCCCGGTGACATCGGAGACGCTCATGAGGGAAAAGGGAAGCCCACATTGCGAAAGGAAGTGTTCGAAAGCCTTCATCTTTTCGCTATCCGAGGCGATGTATTGATCCAGGTTTTCGATGATATTGGTTTTGCCCATGTATTCATAATTTCCCAGTGAGCGGAACCAAAGTATTCCGTTAGCAAACTCATAAATCAATTTGATGGGTGAGTTATCAGGCAAATGGGCTGAGAAACCATAGATGGTCTTGATGACGGAGTTATTGAGGTTGCGCCTTTGAAGGGCTTCGGTATTATAGGAAGGGAGCTCGGGCAAATGGTTGTCCATCCGATTGTTTTTATAGTCATAAGCAAAACCAAAGCGTCATTTTGATAGATCCGTTCATGGAGAAGAAACATTGTTTCATCTTTTTCGTAGTCGTAACGGATGATGTCGTGACCAAATTGGAAGACGTAAGAAAAAGCGATTTGCTTGCTGGCGCAGTCACCGTTGAGCGAGAAAAGATAGTTTAAAGGATCACGCTGATTATCGGTCAAATGGGTCGTAAGATCCATTAAGGCAATTAGTTTACTTATCGATGTAAAAACTTTACACTAAAAATTAACGGACATATTAAACGCAGTTCATTGGCATTCTTTTAGATCTTTTTTAGATAGTAAAGGCGCCCACCGAAATCGCCAAGGAGACGGACGTCTTTGTTGTAGCCGGTTCCGCTCCACTCTTGCGAAAGGAAAACGCCACCAGATAAAAGGGCGTTCCCCGAGACCGTTCCTTCTTGCTCTTCGCTCTTCATGTCCTTTTTGGCGGCGACGATGCTTTGCAAAACACCCTCTTCTTTAAGATGAACGGGCGAGGCGAGGTTGGCCAGATGACCGAATTTCTTTAAAGAAATCGATTCTTGACGCGAAGAGAAATGATAAAGGGCATCGCCTTTGAAGTTCAGCCCCTCAAGATGACTTTCTTCGGGTGCGGGTTCTTGGAGCTTTTCAAAGGTTCCGATGATGGTTTCATCACCGCTTTGGACTTGCCACAGAGCCAAGTGACTTTCCGAGAAGTTCTTCACTTCGCTCCAAACGCCCATTTGGAAGAGATCACGGTGCTCCTTGTAATAGGCGATTTGGCCAGCGATGGTTTTTTCATCGATGGAGGTCAGGTCATTGAGATCGAGCTCGTAGCCCAAGATGCCGAAAGAGGCGATATCAAACTTCGCATCGAGCGAACTCTTGCGGAGCATTTGATTGCTCGTTTTCGCGGAGACATGGTTTGAGCAAACCGATAAAGGATAGCCAAGATAGGCCCCGCTTTGGATGTAATAACGTTGGAAGGAATCGGTGTCGTCCGAAAGCCAACTCTGGGGGAAATAAGAGAGCATCCCCAAATCAAAACGGTTGCCACCCGAGGCGCAGTTTTCAAAGAGGACATCGGGGAAAGTGAAGGCGAGACGGGCTAAAACGCTATAGAGACCCAAGATATAATCATGGAAGAAAGTCGACGGCACGAGAGGGAAATCGCTCATCATGCGGTTGCAATCCCATTTCAAATAAGTGATGTCGGCGCTGTTGAGGACCTCGCTCACCGAATCGACGACGAAATCCTGCACTTCCTTTTTGCTGAGATCGAGCATGAATTGATGGCGGCCTTTGATGGGCTTATGAAGATGATCTTGGATAATCCATTCCGGGTGAGCTTTGTAGCATTTGCTCTCTTCGTTTACCATCTCGGGCTCCATCCAAATGCCAAAACGCATATGGTGAAGCGCTGCGATATCGCTTAAGGATTTGAGCCCGCCAGGGATCTTCTTGCTGTTCACTTCCCAATCGCCTAAGCCATGGGAATCATCATCGCGGGAGCCAAACCAACCATCATCAAGGACAAAAAGTTCGACGCCAAGGTCGGCGGCTTTTTTCATGAGCGACACCAACTTGGGCTTCGAAAAGTCAAACATCGTGGCTTCCCAATTGTTATAGACGACAGGGCGAACCATCTCTTTATATTGGGCTTGAATCACGCAATCATTGACGAAATGCTGCATGATATGTGACAAGCCATTGGTTCCTTCTTTGGAGTAAGCCATAATCGCCATCGGGGTGACAAAGGAGGCGCCTTTAACGAGGCTTTTGCGGAAATAAAGGGGCGAAATGCCACTTTGAATATGAAGCGAAGAGAAGGCATCGAGTTCCAAAGATTCTTCGTGGTTGCCGCTATAGACCAAGTTAAAGCCATAGCAAACGCCTTTTTGGGCATTGGCGCCCTTTTCCTTAAGAAGAAAGAAGGGATTATGACGATTCGAAGAAAGGCCGCAAGTCGATTCGTTCACCAGTCTTCCATGACCGATTCGAACCTCTTCGACGTTGTTCTCGTTGGCCCATGAGCCATAGAGAGTGACCAGGGAATATTCGCGGTTTGGAATCACGAGCTGAAAGCTTTCAGCCCGGGTGATGGCGAGCGGAAACTCGTTCTCATTTTTGATTTCGAGATAACGACCAAAGACATCATTGGATTCATAGACAAAATAATGGAGAAGAATCGTGACTTTCATCACGGGTTCGACGCAAGTCAAAACCAATTCTTCGCTTGCACCATGTGGGGTTGGAAGTCCAACGATGTTCTGTGGTTTTCTAACCTCAGCCGATTGGAAGATGAAATCGAAAACCCCACCATCTTTATTGCTGAGAATCAAAGAGGGCCAAGCATAGTCGCCCCGACCGGCGGTCGCAAAATCGGCCTTGAGGTAGTCCAAGGAAACCGCAGGCGTTTCTTCGTCATAAGTCAGCGAGGTCCCTTGACCCGTTGGGTATGTCCGGGTCAAAGCCGTGGCTTCTTTTAAGGAGAAAAGCCGCGAACCGAAATATTCCGTCACGACTTTTTTGTTCGGCGTGATATGGATCAGCATAGAGGTGGATTTCCCCGAGAGGAGGAAATACGAATTTTCTGAGGTTATCATACTTCTTTATTATACCTGTTGTGATAACATTAGCATGTATGAAAACAGCAATCAATTTCGCCTGGAACTTTGTCCCAGGATTCGATAAAAGCTACTTGGATCAGCTTCCCCCTAGCGCCACGAAAGTCGATCTCCCTCATGCTCCGGTAACCCTTCCCGTTAATTATTTTTCGGAAACCGCCTACCAAGGTCTTTGGACTTACGAAAAGACTTTCGACCTTTCCAAAAATGAGAACGAATTAGCGTTCCTCGTTTTTGATGGTGTGATGTTAAAGGTTCATCCTTACTTAAATGGTCACGATTTGGGTGAAAAACTTTCGGGTTGGGTCAGCGTCCGTTATGACATCACTCCGTTCGTCCAGGAAAAAGGAAACCGGCTCGTTGTGGTTGTCGACTCCCGTGAAGATCCTCACGTTCCACCTTTTGGTCGGGTGGTCGATTATTTGACTTTCGCCGGCATTTACCGTCCGGTTCGGATTGAAACCCGACCGAAAACTTATATCAAAGCTCTCCATGCCGAAGGCAATAAGCAAGGCCTTCTTTCTTTGGATTGCCAAATCGAAGGCGATCAAACTCCGTCTGAGTTGACCTATCGCTTGAGTTTCGGCGGGAAGCTGGTCAAAGAGTTCAAGACCCCCACCCTCCAAGTTCCTAACGTTGCCCTCTGGGATCTCAAAACCCCCTACCTTTATAGACTAGAGGCCATCCTCAAGACTCCATTTGGGGTGGATTGCGTGACCTTGATGGTCGGCTTCCGAGAGGCAAAGTTCACGCCGGATGGGTTCTTTTTGAATGGAAAGCGGGTTAAATTAATCGGGCTTAATCGCCATCAGAATTATCCTTATGTCGGTTGTGCGATGCCAGACAGTGCTCAGAAGGAAGATGCCGAAATCCTAAAAACCAAATTAGGGTGCAACATCGTCCGAACCTCCCACTACCCCGATTCTGAAGCCTTCCTGAGCCGTTGCGATGAAATCGGTCTTTTGGTCGTCGATGAAGTTCCCGGCTGGCAATACATTGGTAAGGACGATGCCTGGCGGAACAACTTCCAATACTTCATTGAGGCGATGGTTGAGAAGGAACGGAATCACCCTTCGCTCATTGCCTACGGGACACGGATCGATGAATCTCCGGATGACGATGAACTTTATTCCAAAGCGGTGAATTATGTCCATAAAGTGAACCCCGCTCGTCCTTGCCTTGGCGTTCGCAATTTCAAAACTTCTCACTGCTTGGAAGATATCTACGCCTATAACGACTTCTCGTGCGGAAGTCTAGAACATGGCTTAGATCCCCGCGATAGCGTGACCGGCGCCAAAGACAAACCTCTTCTGATTAGTGAGCACAACGGTCATATGTTCCCGACCAAGCAAATTGATTTCCCCGCTCGGCGCTTAGAACATGCCCTCCGTCATCTTCGGGTGATGGATGATGCTTATGCCGAAGATCGCATTTGCGGAGCGATCGGCTGGTGCGCTTTCGACTACAATACCCATAAAGATTTCGGCTCAGGCGATCACATTTGCTATCATGGCGTCGCCGATATTTACCGCAATCCGAAAGCCGCTGCCTTTGCTTACGCTTCGCAAAACTCCCCTCTTCCGGTGATGTGGATCGCCAATCCGCCCACCTTAGGGGATTACGATGAATGCCTCAATAAGCCACTTTATGTTTTCACGAATTGCGATTACGTCGAGATGTACAAGAACGACAAGTTCGTCGAGGTCTTTAAACCGGATAAAAAAGACTTCCCCCATCTCCCCCACGCCCCAATTGTCATCGATGATTATATCGGTGCGTTGATGAATGGTGAAAAGTTCTCCGAACATGACCGAGCGATGATCAAAAACGTTTTCAATGAAGTCGGTCGGACTGGCTTTGCTCACATGAAGAAGGGTCGGATTCTTCTCCACCTTCCCTTATTGTGGCGGAACCACCTCTCCGCAAGCGATGTCATCGCCCTTTATAACAAATATATGGGCACGAACGACGTCGCGAATGTCTTCGATTTCCGGGGTTATAAAGAAGGCAAACTCGTCTGCGAAAAGAAGTATGGTCCTTCGACCCAATTCTCTTACCGTTACGAAGTCTCGAACCAAGCCCTTCAGAATGGCGAGACCTACGATGTTGCTCGAGTTTCGATTAAGTTCGTTGACGAATGGGGCTCCCAGCTTCATTACGCCCATAACGTCATTAGCTTCAAGACCCTTGGACCCATCGAGGTCATCGGGCCGAAGAGCGTGGCACTTGAAGGTGGCGACATCGCGGTCTATGTCCGCAGTCTCGATGTTGAGCGAACGATGGATGCCCGCCTCATCATTTCCACGGATTTGGGCGACAAAGCCATCGACTTCACCGTTCAATAATCCCTGCAAAACCTTGATGGAATTAAAAAAAAGCACGCGGAAGTTACCGCGTGCTTTATTTTTCTCTAGCGCCTCTTCACGTCGCGGAACTGGATGGGGTCGGGACCGCTTCTTTAGCCGGGGATGCCGCTTTGAGATTTTCCTCATGGCGAACGTTGAGTTCGGCTACGATTTTGGAATATTCATCTTCATCGAGGCGATAACCCCAATGGCAAATGGCCCAAGAGACGATCATGCAAACGAGAATCGAACCGATCATGCCAATTCCAAGCGCGATGATCTGGTTGCGGGCGACGTTCGAGATAATGCCATCAATTTGAATGGAACAAAAGAGCTGATAGAAGACGCTTTGATCCGCGTCGTTGCTGATGCTTTCCGCCATCGAAGTTTCCGCGCCGGAAAGGTCGTGGATGACGGCGGTGAAAAGTCCCGAGAGAAGCAAGGTCAAATAGATAACGCCTTTCTGAATCGCGCTCCCGAATTTCGCATCGAGCGGCCGCCAAGAGAAGATGACCGATTCGCGGCGGGAGCCAAACTTCCATTCGTTATACTCAATCGAATTCTGCATCATCAATAAGAGAACGAGATAGAAGACGCCTTCCCCTGCAAAGAAGATCACCGGTGGAATATAAAGGAGCCAAACGGTTCCGCCCAGAGCATAGCCTAAACCCGAAGCCGTTGAATTGAAGTTATAGGCTAAAGGATGATCGCCGAAGATTGGGACCCCGATGATGAACATCACGACATAAGCAGCGATGGTGATGAAAGCGCTCCAGGTCAAAAGGGTTTGTTTCTTAAAGCGTTTCGATAAAGCGCCAAAGAGGAATTGGGAACCCAAGGTGCCAAGAACGTACATCACGGTGAAAACGGTCATAATCGTTCCGCCTTTGCCACCACCATAGCCATAAACGAGATAGAAATAGGTGACACCAAAGCCGATCATCATGCTCGAGCCGGCGTAATAGATGAGAATGGCGAAGACGGAAGCGCGCAAAGGCTTGTTTTCTTTCACGACGCGGAAGAGATCTTTTAACGAGGTCTTTTCGGAGATTTCGTCTTGTTTCGGATCCCGCTTCTTTTCCTTGCAGAAGAAGAAAACGGCGATTTGCGATAAGCCAAAGAGAATGCAGGAAGGAATCGCAATTAAGGTATAAATATGATCGTAGTTTTGAGCGGAAGGAAGCAAGGAGCAAATCGCGTACATGCTGAAGGAGCCAAGCGAGACGAAGATCGACATCAAAGTCGTGACTTCTTTTCGTTTCTTCTCATCGGAGGTCATGGAAGGCAGCATCGACCAATAACCGATATCGTTCAACGTGAAAACGGCATCCCATAAGAAATAGAAAATCGCCCAATAGGTTACGAAGGCCCAGCCTTTCGGCCGAACGCAGAAGAGCAAAGCCACCACAATCGAATTCAAAACACCGCCAATCAGAATCCAAGGTCGGAATTTGCCGCCTCTAAGATGACACCTTTCCAAGATGATGCCAAAGAGCGGATCGTTGATGCCATCCCAAATCAAAAAGGCGATGAATAGAGCATTAATGACACTAATCTGAGCGCTATAAGTGGCCGCATCGGAATCAAGAACGCCCGAATACATGATGTAATTGGTCAAGAAGCCAGAGACCAAAGCGTAAAGAGCGTCACGGAACATGCCGGAAACGGAATAGACCCATTTGGTCGTTTTAGGGATCGTGTCGCCTTCGTAGGTTCCGGCGGTCAGGTCTTTTTTCAGGGACATAAGAAACCTCTTGATGGATTTTATCGCCTTATATTTTAAGATTCTTCCGCGCGGATGTAAACGCTTACAATACTTTAGTTCTTTTTCAAGTCAACAATTGTTCCCGCCATTGCTAGAGAATCCACTCATTTCCTGATCAACGAAAAATTCGTGAGATGTTTTCTTCGTTGCTATCGCCCCATTTCGTGCTATAGTTTTATTGTTGATAGACTATCTATCACTTTTGAAATCATGAACAAGCCTTTTTCTCCTGAAAAGAAAGCCGATGTCCAAACCCACATTTTGTCTGCGGCCAAAACGCTCTTTTTAGCTGAAGGCATTGCTCCGGTAAAAATGACCGATATTGCCATAGAAGCCCATCTGGGGGTTGCCACTGTTTACCGCTACTTCCGGGTGAAAAAAGCGATTGTCATCGCTGTTGCTACTTCCCTTTGGAGTGAAAAAGAGAGGGAATTTGCAGAGATATCAAAACAAAATGATGCTGAACATCTTTCAGGAATCGCTTCCTTAACGATTCTATTGAATCATTTCTATGACCTTCTCACTCAAGAAAAAGCCTTGATTCTTTTCGTTCGGAATTTCGATTCCTTCTGCCTGAGCGAAAATGTTAAGCCCTCCGAGCTTACCGCTTATGATGCCATTTTTTCTTGCATTGAAAGTCTCTTCCTCCATTGCGGAGAAAAAGGCATTCGCGATGGGACCATCCGCTCCGACCGCGATTTCGCCTTAACCTATTCCGCCTTCTCAAGAGCGATTATTGGCTTAGCGGAGAAACTCAGTAACGACAAAGCCATCGTCCCGAGCGATCAAGAGAAAGATCCTCGGATGATGATCCGTTCTCTCATCGACGTTCTTTTGGCTTATTTTGCCCAATAAAGGAGGCAATTTATGGAAGATAAATCGAAAGTGATTTTTGGAAATCGCATCGATCGTAACACCATTCAAAAAGGAATTCGGAGTCAAAAAAAATTCCTGAGGAAATTCGGCGATGACCGGAATAAGGAATACCACCTTAGCGCCGTTCCGGTTCCCTCCTTGAGCGACATGGGCGTGGAGAATCTCGTTCTTGCTTCAACCCCCTACGTCTTTCCGAAGAATGCCATCGTCATTGGCAATATTCGGATGGGCTTTGGCCATTATCGGATTTCGATGGCCCTGGCTTCCTGCGCCAAAGCCTTAGGCTATATCCCCTACTGGTTTGACCTCGCTTCTTTCGATGCCACCGGCAGCAAGATGATCCGGGCTCAAAACGATCTTTATTCAACCGGATCGAAGATTTCTCAGAAATCGAAGCTCTTCAATTCAGTCGTCTGGGAACCGATGAATTCGGAAGGCTTCCGCAAGATCACCTACAATTCAGTTGATCAAAAGAACGCCGAACTCTTAGTCCCTCTCTTTCATGATTTTCCAAAAGACATTCCTTTTATTGCCACCCATGTTTGGCCTAGCCAAGGCGCTGTCCATGCAGGATTGACTCACGTCGTGAATGCGATTCCCGACAACTGGCCAATGGGACTCCATCTTTCCGAAGGAGCAATTCATACCGTTCAGACGCCTTTTGCTTATCTCGGATATAAGATGCTCAATGGCATGGCTTCGAAGCCCTTATTGGGCATGCGAGAAAAAGATCTTTATGAAGTCGGACATTATGTCGATGATGAACTCGTGAGCCATCTTGAAGAAGATTGCACGCTCCGGATTAAACGCCTTCATGAAGGCGAACCCCTCCGCTTCTTATTAACGGTTGGCGGAGCGGGCGCCGGGGAAAAGCAGTTCCTCGAAATGATGAAGCACCTTCTTCCTTACGTCAAAGCGAAGAAAGCCGCCTTATTCTTAAACTTCGGTGATCATCTTGATATGGATGAATATCTCCGCAAAAACCTCCCGGATTTCCAAAAGACCCCTATCCGTTTCTTTAATGAATTCACCAAACTTCAAGCTTTTGTTTCAACGATGAATGAAACCCGGATTGAAGGCATCTATCTCATCTACAATGAGAACATCTTTGAGGCGGTTTACTCGACAAACCTCCTGATGCGAAAATGCGATGTTCTCATCACCAAACCCTCGGAGCTCGCTTATTACCCGATTCCGAAAATCTTCATGCGTCATATCGGTGGACATGAAGTCTATGGGGCGATCCATTCCGAAGAATTCGGCGATGGGACTTTTGAGTGCCCTGATAGCGCGAGCATGAATAAGATGATCGATCGTTTTATCACCGATCCCGAACTGGTCGAACATCTGAACAAGACGATCATAAAACGGAAAAATGAAGGCCTCTATAACGGCGGTTATGAAGTCGTGAAGTTAGCGGTAAATTCGCGGAATTAAGATTACCAACGGTTAAAGACTTTTTCGGCAAAACCCGGCAAGTTCACGATGCTGAAGGTTTTTCCATCGACATGGATGAACCCTTTGAAGGTGCCAAAGCATTGATGCTGATCGCTCTTGAGAAGGAGATAATTACCTCCACCTGCGCGGTCTATGACCGGGGTGAAAGTCAAATCGATGGCTCCATCGCTGGAGCGGAATTTCCAAGGCTGGAGAAAATCATCATGGGCTTTTTCATCCATCGGGATGTCAAACTTCACATCGTTGAGCTTATAAACATCTTGATCGACGAAAAGCATATTTTCGCTCGCGTGGGAGGTATCGCCAAAGCCATAGCCGAGGTTCCAGCCAATCGTGTGGCCGTCTTGAATGGCGTTGAGGGAAGACCAATACCAAAGATTTTGGTAAGTCCAAACACCCCGACCCCAATCGAGAACGCCATAAGAATCTTTATTGAAATCTAAGAAGTCGTCGCCAAGTTTGGCATAGCCACTGCTGCGGAGATTGTTAATCTTTTGGTTGTAATAAAAGTGATGTTTCTTTTTAAAGGGAGTGGCAATCACCATCGAATTGCCTCCGGTCGTCTCTTCGAGGAAAAGATCAACCCGAAGTTCTTCGTCGTTTTTGCTGAAATGAGGCCAAACGCAATAAAGATGGCGCTTGTTCCCTTCGTGGGTGAAACGCATTTCGACTTTCTTATCATGGTAAACGGTGTCGCCTGCCGTTGACGAGGAAGGGAGGGCACGTTTTCCATAGGAAAAAGGATGAACAATCATTTTTTCGACGACGATGCGTTTGGTGAAATCAAGAACCGAAGCCGAACAGAGATCCATGTAGCCATTATCGTCGATGGTGAGAGCGATGCCCCGCTCTTTGTTTCCGACATAATAATAGTCCCACTCCTTGATTCTTCCTTTGCGGGCTTTGATCTTATTGCGCTCGTAAGTCTTCACCAGCGAATAGGCAAAACCGCACTCCACGAGATTCCCGTCTTCCCCGAGTAAGGGACCGGGCGAAAGAAGATGTTGTTCGTTCATGCTTTTCCCTCCATCCTTATTAATATCGCACAAAATGACGCCATTGGGTGCAAAAGAAAATAAAAACCGAAGAAAAGCGACGGAAATGCCTTCAAAGAAAACCTATGAGTGCTAGAATGTCCCCATGGGTGGGTTTCAGAAGGGAAAAGGGATAGAGATGCTTCGAAAACTCTCCCTCTATTTTTGGGCTTTGCTCTTCGCTTTTCTCGCCTGCTTTTTCTTCTCTTCCTCGACCTCACCGCTTTACCCCCATACCAACATCGACTTGATTAATTTGGATTCCAATTTCTTCCTTTATGAAGCAAACGTTTGGAATCATGGCGGGACCCCCTATGTCGATTTCTTTGACCACAAAGGACTTTTCCACATCGCTATCGACGCCATCGGTTTGCGGCTAGGAGGTCGCTATGGGGTATTTTCCCTGCAAATCCTGGCTGGTTTCCTTGGCTTGATCTTTCTTTTCAAAGCCATTCGCTTATTATCTTCGGAAGAGAAAGGCTGGATTATTTTCGGGGGAATTGCTTACTTTGCAATGTATACCATTTCTCCGTGTGGCAATACCGAAGGCGAATGGATGCTCCCCTGGGTGAGCGCTGGCTTTTATTATTTGGTTAAAGGGATGAAAACCTCTTCGCTATGGGATTTACGCCTTGGCTGTTTCCTCGCAGGACTTGAGGTGGGATTCTCTTTAAACTCTCGACCTCTTGATGCTTTGTGGGGTGGGGCGATGGTCGTCGCTTATTTCGTCTACTATCTCCGAAAAAAGATGGGGATCGAACTTCTTTATGACGCCTTGAGTGCCATCCTGGGGCTGGCTCTTCCTTTTGTCCTCTTCCTCTCCATCGCTTACGTTGGTGGTTATGCATCCTTAATGCTTAAGAGCGTCTTCGTCGAGGGCTTATTTTACATCCGCGAACCGCTCGATAGCCTCGATACTTGGCTTAACCGGGGCATCATACTGATCGTCTTTATCCTCGAGTTCTTTTGCTTTCGCTATGAGCGGAAAAAGAGCGATCCCCTCATCGCTGAATTCTTCTTTGTTGCTTCTCTTGTTTCCGCTCTTCTTTATTTCGTCTGCGCCCGGTTTTACTCCTATTACTGGAGCGGCTACACCTTCTATATCCTGAACTTCATCTACGCCCTTTCGCTCTGGACGCCCAAGAAACTTCCAGCCTTCTCTCTTCCGAAAAAAGCCAGTCTCGTTTTAGGCTCGTTAATTACTGTTTGGGCTTTAACCTTTTTAACGCTTTATTACACCTGCGGATTAAGTAATTTCTCCGCGAGCAACGCCCAAGCTATCGAAACGACCATCCTCAACAACATTCCTGAGACCTCCCGCAAAGAAAAAGGCCAAGTGCTGGCGATCGATTGCGATGCCGGGGTCTATACGGTGGGCGGCATCATCAGCGGAGAAAAATACTTCGCCAATCAAAGCTGGTGGTCGCTCTTTATGAAAGACGTTAAAGACTCCGTAAATAAGGATTTGCTCTCCTCGACCCGCCCGAGTTATCTCTTAGTCAGCGAAAACAATCCTTGGACTTACGATAACTTCGGCGAAGCCATCCATCAAAACTATCGCTCCATCACGGGGACAAAAGAAGCCTCTAAAGGTCAATTCACTATTTACGAGAAGATATAAAATCCCTTGCAGAAAGCCATCGGATTCATTCCGTCTAAACCGCTGAAACCCCAAGCCAAAGATTAGCCAATAAGCCAATGCCATAGCTGATCGCCGCCACACCCATCGAGATCGAGACCATCAAGAGGAAATGTTTCAAGAAAGGTTTTTCTTGCGCGACGGAAATGTAGTAATTGAAGAAAGCGATTTCGAGCACCACTTCGCCAATCATGACCCCAAACGCGGCCAAATACATGCCATCGGGGAAAAGAAGATAAGGCAAAACCAGCAAAGCGACGGTGAAGATATAGGCGGCTCCGGTGTAGAAGGAAGACTTTAAAGCATCCTTATGCCCTTCCGCGCTTTGGGCGAGATAGTTTGAAGCCATCATGGATAACGTCGCCGCGAAGCCCGTGACAATTCCCGTTAAGGCGACAGCCTTGGTGTTGGCTAAGGAGAACGTCACACCAGTGATCGCCCCGGTTAGTTCAACCAAGGCATCATTGAGGCCCAGCACCATCGAGCCGACATAATGAAGCCGTTCTTCATCGAGCATGCTCTCGACTTCGCCTTCATGGCGTTTTTCATCGGCTAACATGTTGGCGGCTTGAGGATAATTCGACGAAAGTTCGGCGTATTCTTTTTGACCGAATCCTTCGCCTTTTTCCATTTTCTTCAAAACGAAAGTGAAGCCCATCACCACCACTAAAAACTTCAAAAGTCCCACATGGGCGCGAAAGCTCTTCTTGGTAATAGCAGCCCACATCTCATAATGTTTCTTCTCATCGCGCGACATCCCTTCGAGAATACTGGCATTCTCCGGGTGCTTTTTCTTTTGCTTTTTCGCCATGAAGGCATAAATCGCTGCCCCATTGGCTTCGTCTTTTTGCGCTTTTTCAATCCGTTTCGCTAACGCTTGTTCTGCTTTCCTCATAACACTTACCTCGCCCGACTATTCTCTCACAAATCGCCCCCTTCGGAGCGGAAATGCATAAAAAAGCCTCAGGGTTAACCCTGAGGCTAATTAACCTTTTACTTCCCGTAGGTGATGAGGGAGATAAAGTCTTTTTCGGGGATTGCTTTGGAGAAGAGAAAGCCTTGCATAAAGGGAATCTGCATATGGACAGCCAACTCTTTCTGCTCTTCGGTTTCGATACCAGCGCAGGTGATGGTGAAGCCACTCCGTAACGCGGCGTCGATGAAGCGGGAGAAACTCGCGTAATCGTTCGGCGTTGAGACGGCTTCGCGGATCAAGGAACGATCGGTCTTGAAGTGAGAAACACCAAGGTTTCGGAGTTCTTCAAGCGGCAACATTTCCGGATGGTAGTCCACGACTTCGAAGACGATGCCGAGTTCTTTGACCGCCGCCATTAATTTGGTGAGATCGGCTTGGCAAGGTACCACATCCATCGCATTCACTTCGAAGAAGACGTAACCCGCCGGGAATTGATAACGGGCGGAAATCCGTTTCACTTCATCGGCAAACTTCTCATCTTTGATCGTGCCAGCCGAGAGATAGATTGAAATCCCTTGAATCCCAGCGCTCTTGAAGAAGCTAAAGGCATAGCGTTCGTAGATCTTGCCAGCAGCTCTAAACGCCCCTTTATCGACTTCGCTCGCCAGTTTTTGAGCGTTGGCTAAAGGGACGAATTCGCCCGGCGGAATCGGCGTGCCATCGATGCCATAGAGACGGGCCAAGACATCGGCAGCGACGATTTTGTCGCTGACGGCCTCATAGATCGGCTGCAAGGCAACCGGCATTTCCTCTTGGACCAAAGCGGCTTTGAGGACATCGAGAATATAGTCATCGCGCAAAGCCCGCCGCGGATGGCGCGAAGCCACTTCGACGAGGTAGCCAGCTCCAAAGCTTTCGCTTCGAGCAAGTTCGCCTTCGAGAAGCGAAAGGGCTTCACGGGTGGTCGGAGCATCGGTCGGATAAGAAATCGCGCAGAAGGAATAGGTTGGGGTGAAGGGGATGAAACGGACTTCGAGCGGTCCCCGCATCAATTCGGAAATCTCTTCGACGAAATCCATGATCTTCGGCTTGGTGTAGCTCTTTAATAAGAAAGCGAGTTCGTATTCGCCACACCGGTAGAGCAAATCGCCATAGCCCGCGTCTTGAACGGCTTTGCAGACACTCGCCATGATCGAATTCGAATCGCTCCCGGGGGCTTTCTCCAGGATCTCATCGGTTCCTAATAGACGAACGCCGACGATATAACCAAGCGACCCCAGTTTGATTTGGTGCGAAAGATCGAGGGTGAGGGCTTGGGTGTTCTTGATCGAAAGATTCTCATCGAGCAAGGTCGAGCCACCCTTAGCTGTCGTATCATCGCGCGAAGAACCTTCGATTAAAATCGTGGCATTTTCGTTATGAGCGCCACGGTATTGGAGGGTCGAGACTGTACTTTCCACCGCGGAAATGCGGGAGATAATGCGGTGATCGGCGCCGCCTTTAAGCGGACAATGGGTGCAAGGCGAAGTATGGTCGCTCCGGAGCACCTTGAAGCAGATGTCCCCCACTTTGGCTTCAGGGAAGGCTTTCTTCATGTTCTCGGAAAGATAGGTGAGAACATAGGAGGATTTATCAATGCTATAGAGATATTTGTTGGCCCGGAGAGACAAGGCTTCCAAAAGCTGGCGCGAATCATCGCTCGAGGCTTGATAGTCCAAGGTGACGACGTAGCTTGAGGCCATCGCGCTATAACGGTTGAGATTTTCACGGGATAGCAAGGCGAAATACGGGCGCTTTTTCGACGAGGTGAAATAGAGGAAGCCCCGCTTGGCCCCTTGATAGGTAATGGCGCCAAAGTAGAAGCTCTTGACGTCGATGTTATAGAGGAACTTGCTCATCGCGGCAGGAAGTTCATCGACCGAGGCGGCTGAGAAAGACATATCATCCCGCGCTGAATTATAGAAGGGATCGATATCTTTGGCCATGATGCTCGTGCCTAAACGGGCAAAAGACTTGTTCTTAACTTCCCTCCCGGCTTCCATCACGATTTCATAGGTATCGGTCTCGCTCCGGTAAACCATCAATCCGCCGACTTCGAAGTCGCTAGAGACAGCGAACCACCGGGCGAAATCCTTAAGGGCTGATAACTGTTCGGCATAAGTCGAAGCTTCAGCGAAGGCTTTTTCGAAGTTTTCAATCGTGGCGAGGTAAATGACGCGCTTATTGTTTTCCGAAAGAATCGAGTGGGGATAATAGACGCTTCTCACGCCCGTATGAATCGAGACGTCCTTACTTTCGCCTAAGGCTCCTAAGGCCTCGTTCACCAAGTTGAGTAACGGGGTATAGGGATAGATCGCGGCGCCGAGTTTGCAATAGCAAATGCTCGTGAGATCATCGTAAGGCGAGACTTTGAACTGGTTATAGGAAGAAACGAATTGCTCGCAAAGGGTCTCAAAGGACATGAAACTATCGACCGAGTAATCGTAAATCGCGAAGGTCTTTTCGTCGTATTGGCCAATGATGGCACCCGGGAAGGAAAGCAAGATCTTCTCGTGGAGGGCATTCATGACTTTGCTCGAGGAAGCATCGGTGCCTAAAGATTGAACGAAAAGAAGCGCCGAACGATAGGAAACGTTATTCTGAACTTCTTTATAGAAGTGATCGGTGAAATCCTTCCAATCAAGGACTTTGCCTTCGGCGATTTTCTCTTTGAGGGCTGCATCGGTCGACTGGCTCACGTAGACGAGACGGTATTCCGAATAACGAGAAATGGCGCTATTGATACCTTCCTGAATCTTGTCGAGGGTCGGAAGATAATGGTGAAGGCTCAGTAACTTAATATCGCCGCGGGAGAAATCGTTGAGCTGCTCGTCCATCACCTTGAGGGAGTTCTCCATCTCTTTGGCGTAGCGTTTAGCTAAGAGCACCATCAAGACGACGGTTCCCACGACTCCAAGAGAAATAAGCCCCCCGAAAATATAAAGGGCAACGTCGGCGTGGAAAGCGACGCAAATCGGAAAGACAACGGCGCTTAGGATGAAAAGACCCCCTAAGACCCCGAAAGTCGGAATCAGTTTTTGGATTAAGAATTTTTGCGATGACAAATCCGTTTTGTTTTGTGCCATGGTGCCTCCCCTTCACTCGCTCTCTTTTTCAATGAGGAATTTCGTGATGATTTTGCCGATGATCGGCATGACCTCAAGTCCTTTGCGGACATAATTGAGTTTCTGTTCTTCGCGGCCGATCTGATAGGATACCGCCTTAATCGTCAATAACGACGTCTTCGACATTTGACAAGCGAGGGCCACCCCAGCGCTCGAAGTATCATAAGCAATCAAATTATCAACTTTGAGGAAATGCGCCTTCAAAGAAGCCGCTAACGGGGCTTCATCCATATAGAAGGTGTTGCTCGAAAGCATGTAGCCGCGTTGGACGTAGCGGTTGGTGAGAAGGTAGGAGGTCGATTCGACGGTCGAGTTCAAATCGCCATCGGCGACGATGAAAGCGCCGTGTCCGGGGATCTGGCCGTATTCCCCAAGCAAATTCGCGGTGAAATCCACCTGATCGAAATAGTAACGATCGGGGATGAAGATATCGCCTTGCTTCAATTGCGAGGAAATCGACGAGACCGTGCCGATGTTGAAAATGAGATAGGGCTCGAACCGGCTGATGATGATGGAGGTCACGAGGGTGGAAAGGTAGCAGCTTTCCCCCATCGCCACGACCACCACGTCTTGCTTTGAGAGGGTGCCTTTGTAGTAAAGGATGTCTCCGAAAAGGCTCCCTTGCTCATCCAAGGTCATCTTGGTCTTGAAATAGAGGACGTCGTCCGACGTCACGCCTAAAATTGCGATCATGCTTTAGCCCCCTTCTCCCGTTTCTTCTTCTCGTAAGGATTCTCGCCGAGGAATTTCACGTAATCATAATTCGGCAAAGGCTTCGAATAGAAGAAGCCCTGAATCGAATCGAGGCCCATTTTGCGGAGGATCGTGACCTGAGCTTCGCTTTGAACGCCTTCGGCAATGACGGACATTTCCAAGCTGTGGCCGAGGTCAATGACGCACTGGACCATGTCCCGCGCCTTCTTGTCGACTTCGATATCGTCGATGAAACCCTTGTCGATTTTGAGGGTGTCGAAGGGAATCTTCTTGAGCGAGGAGAAGGAAGAATAGCCGACCCCGAAGTCATCGATCGCGGTCGAAAGGCCCATCGCCTTGAACTTCTTAAGAAGGGCGGCGACGTAGATCGTATCCCGGGCGGCCACCGATTCGGTGAGCTCGATCTCAATCAAAAGCGGATTGACCTTGTATTCGTCGAGCGTAGTCTGGAAATAATCGATCAAGCCCGGATCGTAGACCGATTTACGGGAGAGGTTGACCGAGATCTTGAGCAAGCGGTTTTCGCCTTTCTCCCATTTCTGCACATCTTGGCAAACATGGCGGAAGACGTAGCGGTCGATGTCGATGATCTTGCCGCTGTTTTCGGCGAAAGGAATGAAGAGGGAAGGCGGCAAAATCCCGCGAAGAGGGTGCTTCCAGCGAATCAAGGCCTCGGCCCCGAAGAACTTGCCGCTCTTGAGATCGTATTTCGGCTGGTACTACATCTCGAGCTGGTT
>Ga0183101_1001787_pt1 | contig 17827 bp, 11 predicted proteins | sample Biomet3_FD_127790 | JGI IMG/M metagenome (GOLD analysis project Ga0183101, IMG submission 127790) | Microbial communities from bioreactor (seeded with sewage sludge) at LBNL, California, USA - Biofuel metagenome 3 | ecosystem: Engineered > Bioreactor > Anaerobic > Unclassified ... | reverse complement strand
CACAGGGCGGGCCCAGCCTGTAAACTCCAAACATCAGTAGTGTAGCGGTCATCACCGGGCGTTGCCAACGCTCGAACCCGGGTTCGAATCCCGGCTGATGTATTTCCCGAGTCCCGTCTCGGGAGGACGGTGCTCTTTTCGCTCACTTCATTCGCTCAAGAGAGCTGAATTATGGCAAAGACTAACTGATTTTTAACTCGCTGAGAGGTTTATTTGCCCACATTTCGTTTTGGGTCACCCAGAGAGCGTGATCACAATCTTTTTCAAGAAACTACTTGCTCGCAAACTTTTTCAAAAAAAGTATAACCTCGACCTTTCCGGCAGAAAACTTGACCAAAGACACTGGTAGGCGTAAATCAATCGTTTCAAAAAAAGAAAGATAAGCAGCTTTGAATGCTGCTTTTAATTAAAATCTGTTTTGAGATTCAGTACTGCATTTACTTTCTTCTCAGGATATAGTACACAGTACCAAGGACTCCCACAGCTACCGCAGACTCAAAGCCCGGGATGCGGGAAGATTTTTTTTCCTCATTTTTAGGGTTGCTCGTTTCAACTTTTTCTGTGTTGGGAGTGGTTGTATCTACTTGATCCTCAGGTTCCAGTTCTATGCTCTTATCGGGTACTACAATTGTGAAGGATCCAAAACCAGGAGTTTTGGACTCGAAGAAGACATAGGTGCTGTCTTCACCAACTTTTGTGGTTTCAAGTTTGCTCCAGGCTTTGTTATTATAGTTCCAGAGAGCTACGGATGTTTCGTCAGCTTCGCATTTCTCGAGCCAGGACTTTTCAACTCTGAAGCCGACAACTGCGTTTGCAATGTTATTGGAATTTGCAATTCCTCCGGAACCTACCCAGATGTTCACGTTCTTATAGATCGTACCTTCTGGCAGGCTCGAAACCAGCTTGGACTGTCCTTTCAGCATTTCGACAATAGTAGTTACTTTTCCCAAACTCTTTTTGGCATCAAACTCCACATACCTTATGCAGGTTACACCCTGTGGAAACTCGAACCTTACGCGCTCCCCAGCGGTGACCGATTTCTTGGACAGTTCTTTGGCAGCGACATTACTCTGAGGCTCAGCAGAACCGCCGCCTCCGCCACCACCTGAACCACCTGAACCGCCTGAACTGCCTGAGCTGCTACCACTGACAGTGATGGAACAGTCGGCAGGAAGGACAGAAAATTCAGCTTTGTTGATATCTCTTAAAATTCCCACAATTTTGTACGTACCGGTTGTTGATGGAGCTTTCAGAGTGTAGCTGAAGCTCTTTTCAGTCATGAGCAGGAAGGAAACTTCGCTGCCATTTACAGTTACAGCTCTTTTCGGCAGGGTAGAACTAACAAATGTGAAGCCAGAAGGAAGCTTTTCAAGTACCTGTCCGGCAGCACCGTAGTCAGATACATTGACTGTTACCTTGAACTCCTGATTGGAACTAACCGAAGAAGGGAAAGTTCTTTCTGCACTGCCTGCAGAAGCCGGGAAAGTAAATAAAGTCAGGGCCAGGAACAGGGTAACAACAAATTTTAACTCAGGCCATTTCATATCCGATCCCACCCATCAGCAAAATACGCACCCAGAACTGCATATTTGATCCCGCTAGATACGTCGTTATTGTTTACAAGAGCCTTAATTTCCTCAGGAGAAAAGACCCCGTCAGAACCTCCAAACGTTGTTGCGAGTTGACTTTCTTTCAGTACAGTGATAGAAATGCTGTCTGTATCTACAACACTGTTTCCTGAGGGGTTCGAAGCCGTGAATTTGAATTTGAACTCGCCTGGTACAGTACTGACTATATTATAGGTATACTGATCACCCTCTGATTTTAATGAAACCACGCCCTGTTCTATGCTGGTTAGGTCGAGATTCACTGATTCGATTCCAGAGTCATCTACAACCTTTGCCGTGACAGTCGAGAAATCTTCTCCGTCATTCAGGATGTATTTTGGGGATGCAGATAAAGCTTGTATTTCAGGAGGTATAAAGTCTCCATAAAATGTAAGGTCAAGTTTAACTGGATTAGCTCCGTGTTCATAAGTTACGGAAACAGGCTCAGATGCAACACCGCCCAGCTTGAAGATTATCTCTTTTCCGTTATCTTGCTCGGTACCATTAGCTGACACCTTGTACTGTCCAACCTTTGTAAGAGTGTACGAGCCAACAAGCTTTGAATCTATATATGCAGAGATTACGAGTCCGGGACCCGCTTGTGCAGCATCTCCTTTCAAACTTCCTTCAAACGCGTTGGGGAGAGAAGGAATAGTAGAAGAAGAATTGGCAGATGCGGCCGGAACAAGGAACATGCCCAGTACCAGAATAACCAGGCATAATAAAACTCTTAAATGTTTGTCCTTGATCGTCATCATGTCACCTTGAAATTTTACCGTTAATCATGTAGACTTTTTTTGAAAAAGTCCTTCAGCGATTCCTTCTAGATCCCCTCCCGAAACCGGATCCGAAAACAAGCAGAAGTATGCCTGCAACCGCATAGACAATAAAGAAACCTGGAGCACTTTCTGATATAAGAGAACTTTTGGAAGATCCTGCTGCCTCTTTAGCCTCGGAATTTTCGCTTGAACTTTTCGAAGCCTCCATGTTCTGCTCAAGGACTGAACTTTCAACGGCATCAGCTTTGGAATCCTCTGCGGAAACTCTCTGTTCTTCATTATCTGTCAAAGGTTCTGAATCTGTTTTTAAATTTGAGTTACTATTTGAATTGCTGTTTGAATTGCTATTTGAATTGCTATTTGAATTGCTATTTGAATTGCTATTTGAATTGCTATCTGATTTGCTGTTTGAATTGCTGTTTGAGTTGCTATCTGAATTGCTATCTGAATTACTACCTGAGTTACTTACAGTAGTAGTCTCGGAATATACTGCCTTACCATCAGGTAGCTCGAGGGTAACTATAACTCCAGATTCCCAGGCAACACTGCTCGCAGCATCCTTTCCATTCACTTTAAAAGTAATCGTTTTTCCTTCATCTTCAGCAGTACCAGGAATAAATAGGGAGTAATTTCCTGAGGAAGTATCTGCGAGATACTCCTTTTCATTAAGATAAGCTGCAACAATAGTCCCGTCGGGAGCAGGCGTACCGTCAATGAGAGCAACTCCTATTACTGTCATAGGAAGTATCGGGGGGGATGGAGGGACGTCCTCTGCTGCCATACAACCCTGGGAAAAGGCCAGAAAAAACAACAGTAGCACGGATGTTCCTAAAAGGCCATTTTTTAATTTTTTATTCATTGTAGACCTCCAGTTATATGTGAACAACAAAAAGAAAAAGAGCTATTCAGCCTGAACAGGCTGAACAGTCAACTGTTTCAGAAATTACACTTACTCCGTACTCGAGTATTCGGACATATCCGGTTTGTACGAGTTTTCGATGGATGCGTAGGTACCGGCATCCTTCATGAAGATCCAGTAACCCTGTCCGGGTACCATACAGCCATCGGTCTGAAGTGCTCCAACTGGTCTTGGATCAGTGCTACTTATGTATTGAAGAGACGTAGATCCATTTCCAAGTATGCTATCTGTCATGCTAGGAATTATGCCGCCCCAACCCTCACTGGAACCATAAGTCATTAGGTTGGAGAACCTGTAGTCTCCAAGAAGCTCAAAGTCATTGAGCGAAGACAGAGTTGTGGACCATGGTGCATAATACGAAGAGGTATGCCCTATCATGTGCCATCCAGGAGTGAGCGCAAGAGAAGCAGGCACACCAGGGTCAGTACTAGATGACATTCCCTTGAACTGGACATTGGTCCCGAAAGGCTCTTTAGTGTAGACCCAGTAGCCCTTGCATGGTTCAATGGTCTCAGGGAACTGCCAGCATGAACCATCCCAGTAGAGGACTGTGCTGTCATTGCCAAAGACATCTTCAGTACAGTCGTTCAAAAGTGTCTTCGGCACGGATTTCAGGTTCCAGCCGTCATCAAGCGTGATAGCCATATCTTCATATGTCCTTACAGGTCCACACTTTGAGAAATTAGAGTTGTAGTTGCTTGCGTTGTCCCGAGCAATTACAGCCACCCAGTAGTCTTTGCCGTAAATAATGTCTTTTCCGTCGATTTCTTCAATGCACAGATCCGTGACGCTTGAATTTTCTAGTTTCTGGTTTGGAGTCTGTGACCCATCTGTATGAGTCTCTAATCCGGTTGTGTTTACCTTTTGCATATCCTCAATACAGTTTGGCTTAGATGTGCTGATATAAACCTCATATGGCATGTCGGCAAGATCTGCGTCAGTGCTTGCATTCCAGCTAACATACAGACCGGGATAATCATTCACATACTGCCAGTAAGTTAAACCAGGTGCATCTACAACATTCAGGTTTGCCACACAAGCCGGAGCAACACTGTCAACTGAGAAAGACTTCACATCAGGCTGGTAAGTCCTGCTGCTTGTACAGTCGGTGATAGCTACTGTCCAGTTTTTGCTCACTCCGTCTTTTACTGAAGCTGTTATTGTATAGTTATCTTCACCGACAATAAAGTCGCCACAGTTGCAATTTTCATCGGTGCTGCATGCTAAGTCCTCATCTTCCTGGTCGCAGCTTGCATCTACTTCCTTGCCGTCAACGAGAAGCTTGTAGTTGAAAGGCAGTCCTGCCCCCTCCCCATTCTGTCCTGCAACAGTGAAGGTAAATGTCGGGTTTGAGGAAACATATCCTCCATCTGGAGAAACGAGAGAGACACTAAGTCCGTTAAGGCTCACATAGAAGTCACGAACTTCACTTGTAGCTTTGTTTCCAGCTCCGTCTTCAACAGAAACCGACCAGTTGTGGGCGCCATCAGTAAGTTCAAGTTCCTTAACTAGCGATTCTCCAGACTTAGAAGTCCCGGAAAAATTATTCCAAGAATATTCAGAGAAGTTCTCAGCAAGTTGTCCATCTATATACAGCTGGTATGACAGATCATCAAGATCATATTGAGCAGCTAAATCATCCTTACAGGTGAAGTTGAACTTAGTAGCACCTATTACCTCTTTGTAGCAGTCCTGAGGAGAAGTAAGTATTACACTGGGACATTTAGTGTCTACATACAGAGCACGAGACCCGGTTGTGCGCGTGTTTCCGTAACTGTCTCTGGTACTAATTTCCCAGGTGTGATAACCGTCAGCGAGTTCAAACTCAAGTTTTTTATATGCACCAGAGGTTATAACCCCGCTACTCTTTTGGATGCCATCGAGAGAGAAAGTATAGGTAAGTTGACTCCCAGACTGACCGTATGAATCGTATGCAGTGAAGTTAAAGGCGACACACTTTTTGGCAGCAAACTCGGAGTCAGGGCTAATTATCGTTATGTATGGATCATCACTAACGTCAAACCCGTCAGGGAAAGATTCATCTCCCAGCAAATTACCTAAATTATCAAAGCCAGATACGTCTATATCCAGAGGACCGCTTACATCATCTGGAACCTCAAAGTCATAAGCAAAGGTGTCATCATCTATTTGATCCATCGGATCATCAGTCACAAAATCAGCGCCTACTAAGTTTACATTACTAACTCCAGGTAAACCGTTGCCAATCGATATATTGGCGTGATCGACGGGCTGGCTGAAGTTTGCGATGATATTTACAATGTCTCCAGGTCTAAAAGGACCGGTTTTGTTATATCCGATACTAATGTTCAAATAGTCATCAAGGCTAAACACAAATGCGTCAGGGTCTTTTGCAGGTTCACCATTCAGCAGTAGATTCCCGGTTGCATCATATGCGTTTATATCTACACTTAAATTACCACTTATTATACTCACTGGAATAGTATAGTTATAAACAAAGGAATTATCTTCAACATCCAGTTGGTTCATCGACTCATTAACTAGTGAACCAGTATTATTGGCAATCAGTATAGTGGCGTGATCAACAGTTGTATTGAAATCAGCGGTGATGGTCACAACATCGGTCGGTATAACATTGGTTTTGCTATAGGTGACATTGACGCTTGAATCGGTATCATTACCTGTAGAGGTATCATTACCTGTAGAGGTATCATTACCTGTAGAGGTATCATTACCTGTAGAGGTATCATTACCTGTAGAATCATATTTTAAGAAATCAGGCACAGATTTGCTATCCACAAATGCGGAGGCGTTAAATCCAGAGACGTTTACATCTAAAGGACTTATGTCCTTCATATTCGCTGGAATGGTATAGATATAGCTAAAGTTACTACCCTCTATTCCAGTAGTTATGTTGCCCATTGTCTGATTGTTCACTAAAGATGAACTAGCATTGTCAGTAATCGAGATCGTGGCTGCCTCAATAGTCCTATTGAAACCGGCCGTGATATTTACAACGTCTCCCGGTTTGAATAAATCATCGGATCCGTTGTGATTTATATCAATAGTTAAATTATCCTCAGCACTGGCTACCCCTAGTAAAAGGGATGTAATTAGCAGTGCACTAAATAGTATCAATCTTTGTTTCATATTTTACACCTAGATTCCGCAAATATCCAATTTTCTTCCAGTTTAAACATTGAACAGATCTTTTTTAATAATATTTTTAAGTTGAAAGATATAGCAGATCCCAGCTATTTAAACGGTTTCGACAAACAGTATATTAATATCGAGATAGTTGTAAACATGATATATAAATAAATTAATACTGTTTGATAACTGTAGATTATATTTTTCCCCTATTTCTCAACCCAACCCCCTCAATATAATTAAATTGATATTATCCTTATCTGTTCGGTTGACAAGAAACCCAACGCTTCTCCGAAACCGTTTTTGGCAGAAGTGGGGTAACATTTGATCCTGATGCGGCAAGCATTAACCTCTCTGTTCTTGCTGCTCAGGGAGGTGATAATCCTGTTTTTGTATCAGTGCTGACTGGACAGCCCTGAACATTAGACATGTGTCCGCTATTGAAAGGCGAAAATTTATTGTGAGCTAAATTCCACCGACTACAATCTTTTGATTTTAATGCAGGGCACATATCTTAGTATATTATCTTAGGATGATAATATAGCTAAGATTACACGATAACTGATATAAATCTTTCTGACAGAATAGAATAATTAAATTTAATTAGTGTTAAAAAAGAATCTGACGTATAGTAATAAAAATTGTTTAGATAGTATAGTAAAAAGGCTGCGATTTTTTTGGAATGCTGTATAAAAATTTTAGAAATCCTGTGGATTAAAGATAGAATAGATGAAAATAGAATATATAGTGTGTCGAAAATTCAGAAATTAAAGGTCTTATTTTGAAAGACATTTCAGAGGCTTTTCAAGGCTGGAAGCAAAGAAACTCCTGAGAGAAAGAAACCACGTTATCTTTATTGAAATCAAAGCTGACAAACTTAAAGTGTGGAAAGCACATAATTTAAATAAAAACATTTTTTATGCGAAAAGAATGGGGGTTTTAAAATTCGATACACTTTCCAGAATTCTACCGAATTTCCAGTTCAGAGAGACTTTATTCAGGATATGCAGGATTTTATCGCGATTTCAAAAGAAGTCATACCTCTGGAAAAATCAGCTATCACGATAAAAAATGAAAACCAGGAAAGGCGTGCAGTCTTCGAAAAAATGATTCAAGAAATAGACCTGTTTGAGAAGGAAATGAGGGAATGTATTGAGACCCGCGTAGCCGGAGTAGATACACCTGAGATTCTTGAGGTCAAAGAGAAAACTCTTGAGACCTCCTCAAGCGTGGCGCTGGCAAAGAAAAATGAAAAACTTGCCGAGATCGACAGTGAGAATAAACTGGACCTCATGGAAATGCAGCAGCTTGATACAAGGATACTCTCAGCTCTTAGCCCCTTTTTTGAAGACAGTATATATGGAGCCCAAAATGCACGCTATGCCTTTATAGAGGATAAAACGCTGAAGGGAAAACAGGTTGGTTTTGTTGACAACCTGCAGTATGAGTTTGAACTGCTTTTCACACAGGACACCTTGAAGGTAAAAGACCTGCAAAACCTGACCTTGCCGATATGGTCAAAAGGTGGAATCCTATCCAGAGAAGAAAAAGTAAAAAAAATCGATGTGTCCGACTTTTATATAAAGAACATTGAGTATGAAAAAAATAGCCTGAAAACCGTGCTCGAAGACAAGGATGGGGAAAATAAGTTTACGATCTCCTCGGACGAGAAAACTTTCCTGATTATGCACAGGGACTACGAGATAACACGAGACCAGGAACTGGCTGCTGCCTTAAACAGGGACTCAGTCGATTCGTTCATAACAAAGCTAAAGGGGTTCTTCACCGAATTTGTGGGATCGAAAAGGCTCATCAATATCACACTTGACGGGAAAAACGTAATTGAAGAAAACAGAGTTTTTGACTGCCTGAAGTTGATTGCTTCCATATACGGAAGACTGGTAAAGGAATGCCTTGAAAAAGGATATACTGAAGGGGAAATTACTATCAAAATTGAAGAGCCAGGGGGGACAAGGACAGAGAAATATCTTGAAAAGTCGGAAATTTCGAGAGACCTGTCAACTATTGGAAAGGAAGGAGAAGAACTTGCTGCATTCCTGAGAGTTAAGGAAACTTGAAAAAAAGATAGGCAGGCGCCAGGGAGAGATCTTGTTGACGCACGGCCAGAGTAACGTTGAGTTCTGGAGCGTTCCCGTGCCAGAAATGCTCCAGAGGTTCCAAACAACCAACGAAGGCTTGAGCAGTTCTGAAAGCAGTGAACGCCTTAAAAAATATGGGGCCAATCTCCTTAAACCAAAAAAAAGTTCAAATACCCTTAAAATATTACTTTCCCAGTTTAAGAGTCCGATTATTCTTATTTTGCTTTTTGCAGCCTTATTGTCTTTTTTTCTTGGAGATGTTACAGATACTGTAATTATTATAACCATCATCCTGATCAGCAGTTTGCTTGGCTTCTGGCAAGAGAAAGGAGCTGCAGATGCTTTTGAAAAATTGCTCAGTGAAGTTGAGGTGAAGGCAACAGTAGTAAGAGATGGAGAAGAAAAGGAAGTTCCTATAGAACAAATAGTACCTGGGGACGTAATAATCTTCGGTGCAGGCGATATAGTTCCTGCAGATTGCCTGATTCTGGAATCAAAGGGACTTTTTGTCAATGAAGCTACTCTCACTGGAGAGACTTACCCAGTGGAAAAATCAACAAAAACACTGAATAAAGAAACCCCTCTTGCAAAGCGTACAAACTCCCTCTGGATGGGAACCAGTGTGGAAAGCGGAAGTGGAAAAGCACTTGTCGTAACTACAGGGAAAAAAACAGAGTTTGGGAAGATATCTGAAGAGTTAAGAACCAGTGCTCCAGAAACGGAGTTTGAACGAGGCATTGCAAAGTTTGGCCATTTTTTGATGGAGGTTACCATGCTGATGGTCATTGCAATCTTTGCAATCAATGTTTATCTTCAGCGCCCGATTCTTGATTCTTTTCTTTTTTCACTTGCGCTTGCCGTCGGACTTACACCTCAACTTTTACCTGCAATTATAAGTGTTAACCTTTCTCACGGCGCAAGAGAGATGGCAGAAAATAAAGTAATTGTCAAGAGGCTGGCCTCTATTGAAAATCTCGGCAGCATGAACCTATTATGTTCCGACAAAACCGGAACTCTGACCGAAGGAGAACTTCAGCTTCATTCTATCCAGGATGTAAAAGGAGGTCAGAGTGAAAAAATCCTTCTTTACGCCAGTCTCAATGCCTATTACCAGAAAGGTTTTAAAAACCCTATAGACCGAGCAATCCTGGCACATAACAAGCTCGATATGGGAAAATATAAGAGCCTGGACGAGATCCCCTATGATTTCATACGCAGGCGATTAAGCGTTCTTGTCTCAAAAAACGAGAATAGCCTGATGATCACTAAAGGTGCGCTCTCAAATATTCTTGAGATCTGCACCTTAGCAGAAGTAGAACCTGGAAAAATTGTAGAAATTTCAGAGGTCAAGGAAAAAATCGAGCAACAATATAAGGAATTCAGCGAAAAAGAGTTTCGAACACTCGGTGTTGCATACAGGGAAATGAACAAGCAGACTAAAATCGAAAAAGAACAGGAAAAGGAAATGACCTTTCTCGGATTTCTCTTGTTTTTTGACCCACTGAAGCCAGACATTGCAAAAACGATAGAAAACATGGAGCAACTTGGAATTTCTCTGAAAATAATTACCGGGGACAACAGGCTTGTGGCTGCCAGTATTGGTAAGGAGGTAGGGTTTAAAGCTTCAAGGATTCTAACCGGAAGCGAAATATATCAGATGACAAGCGAAGCTCTTATAGGAAAAGTAAATGACATTGATATCTTTGCTGAAGTAGAGCCAAACCAGAAAGAACGTATTATCCTTGCACTCAAGAAGAGAGGGAACGTTGTTGGGTATCTGGGAGACGGTATTAATGATGCATCTGCTCTTCATGCAGCCGATGTAGGAATTTCAGTTGACAGTGCCGCAGATGTCGCCAAAGAAGCTGCACAAATTGTGCTGATGGAAAAGAGCCTGGATGCACTTGTAGAAGGTGTCAAAGGCGGAAGAAAAACCTTTGCCAACACCCTGAAGTATGTTTTCATGGCTACCAGTGCCAACTTTGGGAATATGTTCAGCATGGCAGGAGCGTCCCTTTTCCTGCCTTTTCTTCCCCTGCTGCCCACACAGATCCTGCTAACCAATTTATTGACTGATTTTCCGGAAATGACTATAGCCACGGATACTGTTGACAAGGAACTGGTTGAAGAGCCACACCGCTGGGACATAAATTTCATCCGCAAGTTTATGATGGTATTTGGCTTTACCAGTTCGGTCTTCGATTACCTGACCTTCGGTACTCTGCTTCTCCTGCTACCGGGTATGATAGAACAATTCCGAACAGGCTGGTTTATAGAATCCGTTATTTCGGCATCAATGATAGTGCTGGTAATCCGAAGCCGAAAGCCTTTCTTCAAGAGCAGGCCAGGAAAGTACCTGCTGATAGCCACTGTGCTGATCGTAGTCCTGACTCTTGTTTTTCCGCTAATTCCTTTTGCAGCACTCTTTGGTTTCAAACCCCTACCTTTACAGGTCATTTTAATTCTTGGAGCCATAATAGGACTTTATATCATTACGGCTGAGGCGATAAAGAGAATTTTTTATAAAAAAGTAAAATTTTAAGAGCTACCTGTACTGACAGCTATACTGACAGGAGAAACTCCGGTTTACCTTGAAGTTACTCAGGCTTGCCTTCATCATAACCTGTCCCATCCGGCAGAAAAGGAGTAAAGATAATTATTGTAAACAGCAACAAAAAAGTGCCGTACATTTTGATCGTTGTCTCAAACGTAGCATAGAAAATGAAAACCACAAGCATGACCCAGACAATGAAACTGAGCTGAAGAGCAATTTTTACTCTATATATAGTTTCCGTGCTTTCGCTCAACAAAATCCCCCTTAAAGAATCCCTTCGAAATCCTAAGTAAAAATGATTTCCGATTGGATAAATAAGTGTTTGTCAAAAAGAAAGATCAAAAGACGTCTCAAAAAATCGGAATGTAAAAAATCTCCCTTTAAAGAGCTACCTGATATCCCGGTAATCCTGAGCCCGGTAGTGCTAAAGGCTGCGAATCTTCAGTATCCAGCATAATGAATCTTCAGTATTCAGCATCAGGTAGCATGAATAATAACTCCGGAAACGTAGGCTGATTCTATAAGTATTGAAACTTAATAACTTGAATCCAACAAAGTATTAAATATCAATAAACCGAACCAAATTATTTCCGTCACTTACACGCCTGAGAAAGTCGTCTCTATCAATATAGGGAACTCCGGCAATTATTGAATCCGCAGCTTTCTTGCCAAGCCCGGGAAGTTCCCGGATAAGATTGGGAGAAGCGGTGTTAATAGGCAGAGGATATGGTATGCCAGTAATCGAGCGCATTCCATGTCCTGTGACCGTAACGTCAGTAAATTTCCGCAAAGGCAGAGAAGCAGGGATTCCAACCAGCAATGGGTATGAGCCAAGCTGCCTCCCGAAAGTAATTCCTTTTTCCCGAACCTCACACATTACGTCCCTGAGCACAGTACCTTCAGGCACAACACGCCGCAACATTGGGAGGTCAATATTCTTCCTTACCCGTTCCTTGTAGTCCAGAAAGATTTTTTTATGCTTCCTCGCAGCTTCGTCTTTTCCGTACATTGGGGTTCCGGGAAAAGCCATAACCTGTCGAATATTGATCCTGCGCAGGAGCAATCCAGAATCGAGCACCTCCTGCAGGAAATCATAATTAAGCTGGAAAGTTTTCCTTGATTCACCCATCAGCCCATGCACGAAATTGATGCCCGGAAGGATTTCGGGAAGCCCGTTTGCTCCTCGAACAGCCCCAAGCCTGTTAACAAGTTTGATCGCTTCAAAGACCTCTTCAGAAGTTGCCTTAAGGGAATTGGCTTCAATTACTGCCCTGTCGGCACTCTCCATCCCAAAAGCTGCCACGTCTCCTGCCGTATGATATTTAATTATCGTCTTCAGGATCTGTTCAGATTCTTCAGGATAAGTTGCAAGCGTAATCGGGTTTGCATTATCCATATGGAGCACAGACAGCTCTGGAGCCGAGTTTCGGATTCCTCTATAGAGCCTTTCAATAGCGATTGGATCAGGCTTAGGAACAGGTCCTCCAGCATCCTTGCCATGATAGGAAAAAAGATCCGGCTGCCTACCGATCCTGAAGTAGCGGGCTCCATGGGAGTAGAGGGCAGATGCTTCGGAAATTACATCGTCTATGGGCCGGTAGTCGGAAGCCCCATAAAAGGGCTCTGTACAGAAAGAACAGTGAACCTGCCTGCCACAACCTCTGTAGGTCTCAAGCTCGCACATGCAGTAAGGATAATCAGGGTGCTGCCGGATCAAAAAAGCTCCCCTGGACCCCCAGCGACCGATTTCGGCTGTGGTCCTGAAGCGGTGATCTACAGCTTCAGGGTTTCTGAGCTTCGCAGTGGAACTTCCGGGAACCCTGTCCTTAAAAAGATCATAGACAAAAGCTTCAAGGTCCATTCTGGCAAGCACTGCACCTGAAAAGTTTATCCTGCTTTCAGTACCTTTTGCAGCCTTTCCGCCTTCGCCGCTGAAACCGAGCCTGATAGGCCCGCCTATAACTTTTACACCGTGTGCAGTCCGGAAAATTGTCTCAATTTCTCCGAGTGTAATTGGAGAAGCCCGAAGATATTTACCTGGCACCGTCGTGCCTGCTATAATGATAACAAGGTCTGCTTTCCCTGTAAGTTCCCCTGCTCCAGGTGGGTTTTCTCGCAGGGTGTCAATGGTCAGGTAGTAAATTTCCTTTTCGGAAAGCCCGCGTTCTCTGAGAGCGCCTGCTATATAACACGGATAAGGAGAAAGGTAAGGAGGAACCCCAAGACAGGCAGGTTCATCCACATAGCCGTCTATAATAAGTGCTTTCATGTAAATTCTTGTTTCCATTTGCTTGATAATCGAATGTATACAGTCCAGTCAGATATAAGTTACAGATAAATTACAGATGTTAAAACAGTTGAAAGATATCTATTCAAGTGAATAAAAAAGTAAAAAACACTTTCACAGAAACAAAATAGTCTGTTAAAAGATAAGAGAATAAAAACTTAAAAAATAATTAGGGCCGGGACCGAGAATCGAACTCGGGTCGTAGCCTCCACAGGGCCACAGGATGGCCTCTACCCTACCCCGGCCACGGGAGTCTGGTACTTCAGATTGAAGCAAACTATAGAAGGAGTTTTTTTATATAAAGTTTTTGCCGGAAAAGGCAGGAGACCCTTCTCAGAAAAAGAAAAGCTTCTGTATTCCGGCTCTCAAAACGCACAAAATCTGGCTAAAAGTTCTTTCTGGATCGATATCAGAGTTCCTTAAGCTTTTCAAGGGCAAGTTTTGCAGCCTTTTCTCCCGAGAGAAGCATGCCTCCGAAAACTGGGCCCATTCTTGGGGAGCAGGTTGCGGCATTTGCAGCCATGCCCGCAACGATCAGGCCCGGATAAATTTCCTTGGTTGCGTCAACAGCCAGGCGCTCGCCAACCTCTGACCACATAGGTTTTTCTCCGAGCTTTCCGAGGTTTCCGATTTTTGCATTGGGAATTTTCCTGAGAATTGTATTACATACAACTGCTTCATGCCCTGTACCGTCAATTACGAGTTTTGTTCGGATCATGAGAGGATCGACATGCAGGCGCTGTGCCGTGACAGGTCCCCAGTTGATGACGATTCCAGTAACCCTATCGTTTTCCCGGATCATGACATCTTCAAAACTTACAAGGTTAAAAACCTCAGCCCCAGCTGAAGTTGCCCCTGAAATAAGCTTCCCAACGGACTCTACGGAATTCGCCACATAGTACCCGGGCTGGTACTCTTTATACCTGATCCCAAAGTCGTCAAGGATGCGGCAGGCTTCTTCCTGTAAAACGATACGTGGGAACATCATGCCTCCAGCCCACATGCCACCCCCGAGCGATAACTTTTGTTCGTAAATGGCAACCTTTGCTCCGGCCTCTGCAAGATACTTTGCAGCCACCAGATTTGCAGGCCCTCCTCCTATAAGTGCCACATCAACTTCCGTGTAGTCAAGGAAGGTTTTAGAATACTCATCAAAAATTGCTCGTGTGATTATGACTTCGTCGAGTTCCATTTTAATCTCTCGTAAAGCTTCTAAATTAAAAGCCGGAAGAATATCCCGGCTTTTTATAAGGAACAAACCGGGAATTGTAAACCCCAATTTGTCATCATGAAAATTCACATTTTGATTATAGGCATTGCTTTTAAAGTTGTTGGAATCGGTGGAGTAGAAAGGAAAAATAGATGATGAATGTACTCGAAGAAAGTTTCCTCAAAACTGAGCCGTTATGCGAAGATTTCAGGGAGAGAACACCAGTTGAGATTGAACTACAGTTATGAAGCAGCTGAACTTTCCCCGAAAAAATCAGAGTCGTGCTGGGGAACCCCGCAGCAAGCTCGCAGGGTATTCAACTGAAATAAAAAAAGAAGGTTTATAACCCGCTCACTGTTTCAAGAAAAGCGGGCCGCTTCTTAAATTCATATTTCAGGTCGGAAAAACATTTTATCCAACCGGCTTCATTATTTAAGATATTGATATAGACATCTTTGGCCTTTCCAAGATATTTGGCTGCAACGCTGTATGTTTTTCTATTTCCGTTCGGTATGTTTCGATAGGCTTTTTGCCAGTAATATTCGATGATTTTATCCGGAAAATCATTTGCCAATTTATCTGCAAACTCATCAAAATTGTCCTCAATTGAATAACCGAATCTGTTTTTAGGAGGATTGAAAATTGATTTGAGAACTGTTTCTTTCATGCCCTTATCCAGACATATCCTCAAATAATCGTGGAAGTCTTTATCTTTGATTCGATTGAATATTTCAGGCTCAATGGATTTCCAATCAGGTACTTTCAGAAATCCTTTCAGCTTTTTGTACTCTTCATAGTACTTCTCTCTGGTAAACTCAAATGACTTTAAAAGTGCAGATTTTGCCTGCTCATAGTCTCCTTTTGACCTGTAATATTCAAATAACCTGTCCAGCATGTTCTTTTGTTCAGTATTGCGGGATAATGCTGTCTGCACAAGCCGTTCAAGGTTAGCTGTGTCTCCTTTTTTGGAATAATACTCCCACAGAAATTTAAATAACTTAGTAACCCAGCCTTCCCCTTTTAAGATACCCGTTTCTGCCGTTTCCAGAGCTTTAACCTGATCCCCTTTTTCTAAATAATATTCAACCAGGTCCCAGTAATCCCTTCCATAATTGAGGACTTGCATACGCTCCTGCAGATAAGCTTCGCCATTGTGAAGGTATTCTCTCTGGATCTTCATAATCTGTTCTTTTCTCCAGTCAGAAGGATATTCATCAAGTTTTTTCACAAGATATTCCCATTCTTCTTTTGTCTGGCAGATCTCAAAAAATATATCCAGCAAACCATCTTCAAAACCTGAATTGTGGATATTGTATTCCTCAAAGGCCTCGTCTAAAAATTCAAGCTTTGCAGTAGTTGACAGACCACCTTCTTTAATCAATTCCGAAATTTTTTCCAGATAACTGAATGCCTCCTCTTCATCATCTTCTGGGCCGCCTCCAAGCTCGTTGAATTCTGAGATGATGCTCCTGGCATCTTCCCAGTATTCTAACAATAGCCCATCATTTACGGAGATTACATCGTCATCTGTTACGGCTTCCAATATTGATTCCTGTTTTTCTTTGAACCATTCCAGGACCAGTTGATGTAATTCTGGTTTTTTAATCAGCAGGGTGCTTACAAGGTCGTAAAAGTCTAAGGTATTTAAATCCCGCAGGCGTGCATATAATGAGAATTTTTCAGGTTGTATGCTATTTTCTTTCACTATCGGGCTCCTACCTTTCATATCAGCAATATATCAATTATCACACTTAAACTAAAAATGATTATCTCTGATAGTTAGGGCTATCATAAAAATCCTGTTGAAAATCCAGTTAAGTTTGCATTTGAAACCTTTCAAATTTAAAAGTTGGCAGCGCGAATTAATAAGAACCTTATGAGAAAACAAGTCATTTAGAAAGTAAATTCCTTGAAAGTTATAGTACTTATAGAGGAGAAGTTATTATTATAAAGGGGGATTTATTTTGCCAGAAAAAGACAAAGAACCATCTTTCCAGCCTGAACCGATACCTGAACCTGAGCCTGAACCTGTTCCTCCACCTGAGCCGATACCTCATCCGGAGCCGGAAATTGAGCACGATAAGAAACCAAAGAAAATAGAGTAACTTCGGTAAAGTAAGGCAGCTATGATCTCGAAAATTTATATAGCTCACTGCGAGCAGGACGAACCACTTGCTCAGGAACTTGCCAGAGCTCTATGGGCCGTGGAGCTAGAAAGCTTTTCATCCCTGTACAGGAAAGCTAGAATTCTTTCCCGAGGTGAAAGAATACGTTTTGGTATTCGCCAATCAGATTGTTTTATCCCGATTATCACACAGAAAGGTGCAGGGTCTCCAGAAGTAAATCAGGAGATTGGTCTTGCAGTCGGAGCCGACCAGCTTATAATTCCGCTGGTAGAAACGGGAGTCGAATTACCTATCCTTATACACCATCTCCAGCCCATTGTCTTTTCTCCTGAGGATTATGAGGATGCTCTGGGAAAACTAATACAGAATCTGAGAGAACTAACCAGGCTTGACTGGCTAAAGATAACGTGTCCCTATTGTGGAGAGGAGATGACGCAGTATATTTCACCTCAGGAAGAGGTAGAGAGAGCTCTTCTTGCAGGGACGCACCTTGAGACAAGATGCAGTTACTGCCAGAAAAATATTTACCTGGACCCAAGAACATTCAGACCTATACTCTAATTATTGATTAGCAACCGGGTTGGGAACAGATAAAGGGGCAAATTGACGGGAAGACGGGGGCAAATTGATGGAAAGAAAAGCGACAAATGAAATAAAAGATGAGCCTGGAGAACCAATGATAGCTCGATCCAAAATGGGTGAAGCGGCTGTAAGTGAATTAGAGGTAAAAGGAATCGAAAATCTCACTTCGACAGAAAAAAAACACCTGCTTTTACAACTTTCCCGAGATAGGGTTAAAGACAGTTCTGCCGGCCCATGGGAAATTGTTGATGTCTTCAGGGAAAATTGGAGAACCATCAAAGCTACGTTGGCTCAACCCGTAGAAATTGAGGTAAGGGATATAGGAAGGGATGCTCTCTTTCGAGTGTCTCTGGATATAACGCAGTTAGAAAGAGAACTCGAAACCCAGGAACTGGAATAACACTCTTAAAATATAGGGCTGCGTCATTTTTAGATTTGATTCATTTTTAGATTTGATTCATTTTTAGATTTGATTCATTTTTAGATTTGATTCATTTTTAGATTTGATTCATTTTTAGATTTGATTCATTTTTAG
>Ga0183101_1000988_pt2 | contig 17836 bp, 24 predicted proteins | sample Biomet3_FD_127790 | JGI IMG/M metagenome (GOLD analysis project Ga0183101, IMG submission 127790) | Microbial communities from bioreactor (seeded with sewage sludge) at LBNL, California, USA - Biofuel metagenome 3 | ecosystem: Engineered > Bioreactor > Anaerobic > Unclassified ... | reverse complement strand
ACCTCCAGTTGGTGGCATTGCTGTATCAATAGCTATAGCAAATTCTTCATCCATTGGACTTGCTGTTTCTAGTCCTCCTCTTAATTTTTCAGCTTGGTCATGTAATAATATACGCTGCCTTAATGGATCATTTAATTCTGAATAAGCATTTCCAAGCTCTACTCCATAGGCATATGGTTCAAATCTTTCAATTAGATCTGGATTTTCCCTATGAACTTTACAAAGTGGTGATGATTCTTTTGGAAAGTCTATAACAAAAGTAGGTTGTATTAATTTCTTCTCGCTATATGCTTCAAAAAGATTTGTTATTAATTCTCCTTTAGAAACTTCATTTATATTTAAACCTTCATTTTGCTCTTCAATCAAAAGAGAATTCTCTTTTATTTTACTTATAATTTCTTCTTTAGTTAAATTCTCTACATCAATACCTGTATCTTGTTTTACAAGATTACACATAGTTTCTCTCTTCCATGGAGCTTTAAAATCAATTTCTTCTTCACCATATTTTATTTTAGTAGAGCCATTAACAGACATAAACACATATTCATATATTCCTTCCATAATTCTCATCATATCTTCATAGTCTGCATAAGACATATAACATTCCATTAGAGTAAATTCTGGATAATGTGTTCTATCAATTCCTTCATTTCTAAAAGATCTTGCAAATGTATAAACCCTTTCTATTCCTCCAACAATAAGTCTTTTCAAATATAATTCTGGAGAGACATTCATATATACTTCACAATCTAAATCATTAACAAAAGTTTTAAATGGTTTTGCTTCTCCTCCACCATATTTAGTATCAAGTACAGGAGTATCGCATTCAATAAAATTCATATCATTCAAATATTCTCTAATTGCAGTAATTGCTTTAGAACGTTTTATGAATCTTTCCTTAACGTCTGAATTCATTATCATATCTAAAGATCTATGTCTTTGTCTTAAATCTGAATCTTGAATTCCATGATATTTTTCAGGAAGGGTTCTTATTGATTTAGATAACAATTCAAATTTGTTTGCTCTAATAGTTATTTCTCCCGTCTGAGTCTTAAATACACTTCCCTCTACCCCAATAATATCGCCGACATCTATTAATTTTAAAACATTATAATTTTCATTTCCAATTAACTTTTTACTAAAAAATATTTGTATATTTCCTCTTTCATCTACTATGTTAGCAAAAGTTGCATTTCCCATTCTTCTAAGAAACATTATTCTTCCTGCTAAAGAAAATACTTTACTTTCATCAATAGTATCAAAATTATCACATATCTCTTTTGTATAAGTTTTTTTGTTAAAATCGTAATTATAAGGATATGGATTTATTCCTAACTCACTAAGTTTATTTAACTTTTTTATTCTCTCCACTATAAATTCATTTGCATTTGTCATTATATTTTCTAATTCATTTAAATTTTCATATTGCTCATACATTTTTGTTACCACCTTTACTTATTTATTGATTAATTTAGGCATATAAAAGAAAATATCACTTTCAATTTTGCCTTAAGTTTTTTATCAGGCAAGAAAGCGGATTTACTTGTTATTCTTCTGATATTGCCTTAATACAAATAAAAAAAACCTTCACCTCCAAGATTTCTAATCTTGAGGACGAAAGTTATAAATTCGTGGTACCACCTCAGTTTATGTATGCGTTGCCGTATACACCTCTTCAAGTACATCAAAAATGAGATACTCTATACCTATAACGGGGTATTCCGTCACATCCTACCTCTATTAAGTAAAACTTGATTCATGCTGGGTTTTTATCCCCATCTGAATTCTAGTTTAATTTATACCCTCAATGGGTACCCTGTCCAAGAGCACGTAGCCGTTATCTTCCACCTATATGTGAGAGAGTATTACGGATTACTAGCTATCGGATAAAATAGACTCAGTGTGCAGCTCCAAGACCTTCTTCAATAAAAATCCATTGCTCAATCCCACCATCTAGAGCTCTCTGAAAACGAATTATTTTATCTACTCTTCTTTTCATTGCTTTTAATACATTTTACAATAAAAAGCTGTTTTTGTAAATATAACATCTAAAAACTCTCTTCATAGTTTTTTATCTTCAATTAACAATCTTCTGTTTTTCTTTTTATATATTTTAAAATGGTGATACCATCCTCTACGAAAACTTCATCTAAATGCAGCTTTATTGTTGGATTATTTTCTAAAAACAAAGGTCTTCCTTTGCCCAGTATAATTGGAATTATTCCCACTATAAATTCATCAATAATATCGGCTTTGATAAAATTGTCTACAAGACCTCCACCTCCAAATAGGAATATATCCTTACCGTCCCTTTCTTTTTCTTCTTGTATTATTTTAACAATATCTCCGCTAATAAAATGAAGATTATCTTGATTTTGAAGTTTTTGAGATGTTGCTACATATACTTTTTTACTTTTATAATCATTATGCATATCTTGGTCATAGCAATTTTTACCCATAACTACTATATCTATACCTTCTAGGAATTTATCAAAATCAAATTTATTTTCAGTATTTAATGTATTATCTCCATGTCCAACTATCCAATCATATCCACCATCTTCTGAAGCTATATATCCATCAAGACTTATTGCCAGATTTAAAATTATCTTTCTTTTCACATTAAAGCCTCCCTAATTGTCTAAGACATTTTGATTTTCACCTGTTTTATTGTTATTATTGTTTGATATATAATTAATTATAAGTCATAATAATTGTCATGACATATAATATATTAGAAAGGAAATAATGGAAGAATACAAATTAATTGTTTGCATTTATTATTTCCTTCAATGTAATATTTTGATTAATAAATCTAGTCTTACTTTTTTCCTTTTTAACTCTTATTGCATTATGTGGACAATTATTAGTACATGCCAAACATCTCTGACAATTGTTCATAAATACGGTTTTCTTATCTACTTTTATATTATTTACAGGGCACACTTTTTCACAAGTTTTGCAGCCAGTACAAGTATTTTCTACAGTAAAATTCTTTTCAAATTCATCATCATAAAATATTTTTTCACTTAGTATTCTAAGACCACTAGAAATAAAAGAATGCTTTTTAATATATTTCTTTTCTTCATTAATATCTTTAATTATTTTTTCTAAGTTCTCTTCTATCTTTTTCTTAGGTTCTTTTTCTAGCACCTTATTTATATCAAATCCTGGAAGGTAGTTATCAATCATAACTATCTCATTAATATAAGAAAATTCAATTCTATTTCTATTACCAATTTCCAAAAGGTGTCTTGTTGCTGCACCAGCATACATTCCATAAGTTGCTATTCCAAAAATATATTTACCCTTAAATTTTGCTTTATTTAAAAATTCTTCAACTATTTTAGGAACTCCGCTATTATAAATTGGAAATACAATCCCAATTTTTTCATCTTCAAAATCATATTTACCTTCTTTTATTAATTTAGGAATTGAATAATAATCGCTTCCAAGGCTTTTTGCTATATATAGACTATTTCCTGTTGCTGTGAAATATAAAATTTTCATAATATCCTCCTCAAATTTCACCGTTACAATTGTAACGCTTATTTGAGTATAGTATAATTGGGGCAAAAGAATATTTCAATAGAAGATAGAGCAAACGTTACAAAAGAAAGGATATTGTTATGGTAAATAAAGCCGCTAATATACAAAATATAATAACAAAAGAAAGTATTTTCACTGCACTTATGATTTTAATGGAAAAAAAGAATTTTAAAGAAATCTCTATTACAGAAATAGCAAAAAAAGCTGGAGTTTCTCGAATGGCTTTTTATAGAAATTATAATATAAAGGAAGATATTATTACCACATACATTGATGAACTCTTAAAAGAATATTCTAAGGAAGTAATGCAGAAAGAAAAACTAGACAATTATGAGAATTTACGCTTATACTTTTCCTATTTTAGAAAACATGAGAAGTTAATTTCTAATTTAATTAATTCCAATTTAATTAACATACTTCTTGAAAAATGTATTGAATCTTTTTATGAACTATCCCAAAGGATTCTCTGCAAAGATTCACTTCTTCCAGATCAGCATAAATTTTGGATTGATTATATGGCCGGTGGATTATATAATGTATTAATCGAATGGGCTAAAGGTGGGATGAGGCAAAGTGATGACTATATGGCAAAGACAATTTCTGAATTTATAAATAAGTAATATAGATGAATCATACCAATTAGAGGCTCTTTTCTTTAATAGTTCCAGTGTTTTCTATTAATACGTATTTATCTTCAAGTATATCATACGGAAAATCGGCCATATCTAATTCTTGATTAGGATTACCAGATTTATAGTATTCAGGTATTTTAGTTTCGTCATATCCTTCAAACATTTTATACCTCAATTTAAAATTTACATGAACCAAAAAACTGTCTAGTTATTTTTGTTTAAAAAGCACTAAAATTATTTATAAATAGGTGACTCTAAAGATTCAAGCCTAGGAAGTGATATCCCAAGTCTACGTGCTTCAGCAAGAGTATCGCGCACAAATATTACATTACTTTCAGCTTTTAGATTTTCACTCCCACTAGCACTTCTCATTATTTCTCTTGGCAGCTTACCTTCAGCTAATGCTAATTTCATTACAAAAGCCACAATACCTGCAGGTAAATTCACTGCGATATTTATTATTGTACTAACCTTAGAGCCCTTAGCTGCCATCAATGGTGTAAGTTCCCTTAATATTAAAGCAAAATCTTTAAGGGCATTTGCAGAATCAAATAGATTATTAAGCGAACCTACTTTTGAGGCTGCTGCAATCATGCTTGCGTTAGTAATTACGTGAAACCATAGCCAATTACGCATATCTTTCTGTTCAGAAATACCAAAACCTGCGTTTTTAAATAAGCGAGCCACCATATCATATCTATCTTTGTTAGTAGTATTATCAATGAAGCCCATAAATATGTTTTTCATGAACCCACCATCTAATGTGTTTTTATTTATAAAAGATCCGCCAGCTCCTGGGAATCCCCAAACAACTTGTTCTTTAGGAATTGATCCAATTGAGTTTAAAGGCTCATTAATAATATTATTAAATATTAGAACAGTTGAATTTTTAACAAGTGGTTCTAACCAATTTATTATAGTACTTAATTGATTATGATTTACGCTTATCATAATCAAATCAAAATCATGGTTAGATGACAATTCTTCTATCATTTTAATTTTCCAAGCGGTATTTACTAAATCACCTTTTTTGTTCTTTCTGCCATCTAATATTTTTAAATTCACTATATCACCATACTGATTGATTCTTCCTTGGCGCACATAAAATGTCACATCATTACCTGCTTTTTCTAAAGCCCATCCATATTGTGTTGAAATTACGCCTCTACCTATCATTAAAATTTTCATTATATTTCCTCCTATTAAACATGTGTTGTTTAAAATATAAGTGTATGTTAATATAATATTTGATTACTCATAAAGCTACAACCAATAGATTTTTAGCTATGTTGTATAAACAACATTTTATTAAATCTGTTGTTTTGTCAAAGGAGATTAATGATAAATTATGAATGAAAAAGATCCAAGAGCAGTAAGAACTAAAAATTTGATTAAAGAGTCGTTTGTTCAATTACTTGAGGAAAAAGACTTTAAATACATAACAATTAAAGATATTACAACAAAGGCAACTATAAATAGAGCAACTTTTTACGCTCACTATTTAGATAAGTATATTTTATTGGAAGAACTTGTTATAGATTGTTTTGAAGAAATGTTACCAATAGAAATTTTAAATGCTACAGATTTAAATGAAGAGATTATAAAGGAACTTATTTTCTTCCTTTATGAATACAATATTTCATTTTATCAAAAGCGTAAAATTGATTCTACATCTATAGCTTCTACTGTAGATAATTTATTAAAATATAAAATAGACAATCTTATCGAAAAAATATTAAATAGTATGGTAGCTAGAAATGAGTTAGATTCTAAAGACACAAATATATTAGTCAAACTAATTTCCTCATCAGTATATAGTTGTGCTCAATATTGCTATTTTAGTAAGAATGATAAAGAATATAATATTGAAAAAACGATTAGCTTTATTATGAATGGGATAAAGGCTGTAACTTTAAAAGCCGCATTATTCCAGCATATTCTTTAGAATATCAGAATATATATTCTAGTATTCTAAAGAATAAATAAATTATGATTTTATATTAATTTTCATTTCTTATATCTTCTAATAGTCCTTCAAACCACTTTACATTTACTAAATGATGAGAACGTGAATTTTCCAACATTTTTCTAAAATATGTAGAAATAGTTTCATCATGCTCAAGAGATTGTTCTAATAAAGAAATTTTCTTTTTAGTTTGTTCAATTTGTATTTCTATTAGTTTTGTTAGATCCTCGCTTTTATATTCATCAGCAAATAGCATTGCTGCATAAAAAGATAAGTTTATATAATCTGTCTTAGATCCATACTTATACATTAATTTTTCAAATTCCTTATCTCCTAGTTCAGTTATAATGTAATTATTAGTCTCCCTAGTATTGTCTGATTTGTTAACTTTTTTAATATATTTTTTTTCTTCTAATTGTTGAAGATTGTAGTAGAATGAACCTTTAGTGAAATTTGCTATATATTTATAGTGTCTCTCCTCCATTAAGGCTAATAATTCGTATCCATAAGAACCAGGGTTTTGTTTTAATAAACCTAAAATTAGTAATGGTATCAAAAAAACACCTCCTTTATGCTCTTCATCAAAATTATATTAACTGTTATTTCATAATTATAAGATTTAATCATTGTTGGTTTGCATGAATTGAGATACAAATTCCTCATATGATATTTTTCCTAATGCAAACTCCATACTTTTTATATATATCTTTTCATTTTTAGTATGTGTTCTAGCATTATTTAAATTAAGCAACTCATCTTCGTTAATTAATGGCTTCAATACATGTTGTGTATTAGAAAAGGCCTCGAAATAACGTAAACCAAATTTTCTTTGAGAAATTGCATCAATATGAATACCATCAGGATTAGAAGTTAAACCTGATGCTGTAACAAAGAAACAATTATCTTGTTCAAAAGCAAACTTTTGTAACTCTTCATTAATGAATTTATATTCAGTGCAACTTTTCCCAAATCCTTCTTTACCTAAAAATTCTCCTAATCCACCAATAATAATTGGAATATCTGGAGCATTCAACTCTTTTCTAAAAGCCTCAATAATTAAAAGTAATTTATTATAATATACTTTATAGTTACCATTAACACTATCACTTTCTCCTTGATGCCATAGAATTCCTGTGAGTTCACTACTTTCCATAGCAAATTTAGCTTCAGTTACAGCATGTCTAAAAAGTACTCCGTCTACAGCCCACTCATCCAGTGTGCTTCCACCTTCAGCACAAGGAATTAAACCAATAGTATCTTCTTGATTTTGACGACTCCATGCATCTGCAAATGAACCGGCAAGACTTATTCCCGAAACAGGCCTATCATAATTGATTGGCTCCGTCATCATCTGCCATCTACCATTACGCAACATTTGTATTCTTTCATTATAAATTTGGGGTACCTCATGAATAAATCCACGCCCAGCCATATTTGACTGTCCTATCATTAAAAACGATTTAATCATTTTTTTCATCCTTTCTTTTGTTTAATCTTTATTATGAAATGCTTACAGTTCTCAATAAATGTTAAATACTTACTTATTTAATATATTAACGGATATTGACAATACATTTCTATTTATCATCAGTCTAATTAGACTAACATCACTACATATTATAGTCTAATTAGACTAATTGTCAACTATAACTTTTTTCTTAGCATTTATACTTGGTCTTGATTTATTATTTGCTTTTATTCAAAATATAAAACTTGAATTTGAAAAAGAGTGAACAAAATCGCAAGCGACTAAAGAATAAAAAAATCGCAAATTCATTTGAATAATGCGACTTTAAAATCTATTATTTATTTTTATTGATTAATAATGATATTGTGTGTTTGAAATTTACCTAACTAGATTTTCTCCATCCTTAAATGCTCTCAAAGATAGTTCCTCAAACTGCTCTAAATTAGAATCATACCTCCCAAGCTTTTCTGAATGAAAATTAGTAGTTCCACAGCAAAGAATACTATCCTCTAATTTCCAACCATATGCTGCAAGCATATTATTAACAAATTTAATGCCTTCCGCACCCATTTCAGGATTTTGGCTACCTTGAGTGAATATCGTTATTAACTTTTTACCAGAATGTCTCGGTGCAAAATTATCTCCAACCATTGGAAATGTACGATCTAACCAAATTTTTGCTTGACCTGTAATTTGGTAATAATAGATTGGAGAACCAAATACAATAGCATCTGCCTCAGTAATAGCCTTATACATTGGCTGTAGATAATCCTTAACCGCGCAACCATCATGTGTACGGCAGTAAAAACATCCTTGACAACCACGAATTCCAGAATCATTTAAATCAAATTCAATTATTTCGGCCCCTTTAGATTTCGCTCCTTTTGCTACTTGTTCTAACAATTTTGTGGTATACCCATTTTTTCTTGGACTACCGTTGAAAATAACAACCTTTGACATTTTACATCTCTCCTTATAATAATCACTTTTACTTTTGTGTAAGAATAGTACAAAGCTCAGGCAAACGATCAAGTATTTCGAATGTATCAATTGGATTCCAATAGTCGCGTAAAGTTATAATTTCGCCATTACGAACCTCAACAACTTGAAGATACCTCCTCTGAAAAGGCTTGTTATTAGCCGTAACTTCACCGTACATATCATACTCAGCTATAATAATTTCAGGATTGCTTGTCTCATGTATTGTCATGGATTTATATCCTATTGGTTTTAAAAGTGCAGCTGGCATCATCGCAAGATAATTACGAATATTCTCACGTCCCTGAATTAACCTCATTGATTTTTGAATATGAAACGGCAATTCCAATATACCATCACTTGCAAATAAGTCAGAAAAACTGCTCAAGTCCTTATTTAGAAACATAGTTTGGGCAAGTTCAAATATTTCCCTTGGACTTCTGATATTTTTATTTTCTTCATTCATAATACACACCGCCTTTTAATATTAGCTAAACGGAACTCACATTCCGCTTATGTTAAATATTATACGGAATGGTGATTCCGTTGTCAATATTCAAACTTTGAAGTAAAATAAAAAAGAAAGGTGGTTATCTGGATGACAAATAAAGAGTGCTCTGTACACAAGACAGAGAATATTCCGCAGCCTGATGATAATAATTCAAAATCCTTGCGAGCGGATGCAAAACAAAATAGAGAGCAGATACTTGATGCGGCATATAAGATTTTTTCTGAAAAAGGGACGTCAATTCCTATAAGTGAAATTGCTCGTCAGGCTGGTGTAGGCATTGGTACAGTATACCGCCATTTTCCAAACAAAGAAGCACTATTTGAGGCAGTAAATATTAATTATAAACAGCAGCTTACAAAAAGAGCTAAGTCTCTAATTAATAATATTGATCCAGGTGAAGCTTTTTTTAATTTCTTTATACATATCATAGAAGATGGATTTACTAACAAGGCGTTAAAAGATGCTTTAAATACCGGAATGACAGATTTTGATGTGCTACAGGATTTTCAGTCAACATTTGCTACTCTCCTCACCAGTGCTCAGCAAACCAAGGCTGTACGTGAAGATATAGATATAAAGGATTTAATTACCCTTATGATGAGTCTTCTGTTTGCTATAGAGCAGCGTAAAGGTGATTTGGATATCGAACGATTCAATAAATTAATGTCCATTGTTATCGATGGACTTCGTTATAAAGATACCAATAATAAGTCAACATAAATATATGTGTTATTCAACATCTTTGAATATATACATAATTATTTCTTATTTGAGTATTAATCTGGCAAAAAAACGCTGATTTTATATTTTACATATAAAATCAGTGTTTCTTCGTTTTTAATCATTATTTTCTTAAAATCTTATCCATCGCTTTTCCCTTTGCTAACTCATCTATTAGCTTATCCAAATAGCGAATTTCCTTCATAATTGGTTCTTCAATATCTTCCACTCGGACACCGCAGACAACCCCTTTACTCAAGATCCTTAAAGGGTTCATTGTGGGAGCTTCCCTAAAGAAAGTCTCAAAATCTGTCTGTTTTTACATTTGTGCTTCTAGCTCTTCCTGTCTATATCCTGTCAACCAGCGAATGATTTCATCAACTTCTTTTTTTGTACGTCCTTTTTTCTCCATGATATTTTCCTCATCTTACATATATAAGCTGAAATCTATGAATTATTCTTAGTCTAAGTTTAATATTGTTTCATCTTTATTTAGTTTTGATAATTCAATGCTTGTCCTCCATAAATCTTTTCTATTTTCTTTATTATAGGAAAGCTTCGAAGTTTTTATCTCCTTTGTGCCTTTAAAATATTTACCTGTAATTTCATTAAGCTCAGGATTAATTATGAGTAATGCTAATGCTTTACCTGATTTGCTAGCAGTATTAGCACTTGGACGAACTAAAGTAAAAATAGGGAGAATATAATCACAAACAAATTTCATTAAAGGAGGAAAAGTGCGTGAAAACTCTGTACCTGGCATCTGTCCAGGATCAAAAGCATTTACTGTAATATTTTTATTAGTTTGTTCTTTTATTCTTTCGGATAACTCATATGCGCAGTATATATTGCATAATTTTGAAGTTGTGTAGCGACGTTGACCAATTGTCATCATATTTTTACTTTCATGAGCATCCTTAGGATAAGCTAATAATCTTGCATTTTTATATACAGGCTCAGCTATCCCTGTTTTTTGTAATGGATCATGAGTTCCACTACTAACAAAGACTATTCTACCTGAATCAGTCATCTTTTCTAGCAGCATATTGGATAGTAGAAAATGTCCAAGATGATTTATTCCAAAGGTACTTTCAAAGCCATCTTTAGTATAATGAGTTTTATCAACCATAATTAATCCTGCATTGCAAACTAAAGCATATAGTGGTGGATAATTTGATTTTGAAAATTTGCTCACAAAATTTCTTACTGATTCTAAGGATGCAAGGTCAAGTTCCAAAGAAGTTATGTTGTTATTGTTTGTTTCTTTAATTAGTGAATTAACTGCATCATTTGCTTTAGCTGCATTACGGCAAGCTAGTATAACATGATTATTAATATTAGCTTTAGCAATGTTTTTAGCACATTCATAACCTAATCCTGAGTTCCCCCCAGTTATAATAATTGTTTTTTTATTTAAATTAATTTCATTTAACATAATAACACTCCTTCTTTGCAAGTAACGTTAACATATTTTATCATTGACACTGTCAACTTGAATTTATTATAATCCCTAACATTGACGGTGTCAATATAGTGTTGTAAAATTATTTATAAATATATTGGTAAAAGAGGTTCATATGAAAAATAGTAATGATACAAAACAAAAATTGATTGATGTCACAAGGCAAATGATTGATACAGGTGGTGTTGATTCGGTTAGTATGCGTGACCTTGGAAAAGAAACGAATTTATCTAGAAGTGCAGTTTATGTATATTTTAAAAATAAAGATGATTTACTTGCAGCCATTGTAATTGAAAATTTTGATACGCTAAAAAACCGTATTTCAAAATTAATTGGAGAAATAAATGATCCAAAAAAACTTGTTTATGAAGTCTTATATGCATTTTATGATTTTGGTATAAAGAATCAAGAGCATTATCCATTAATGTTCCGCAAGCAATGGAATAAGGAGCAATATCCTACCCTGCACATTTCAGCCATTGAAGTATTTGCACTCTTGTATGAATGTTTGGAAAAAGCTCATGAACAAAAATGTACTGTTAATAAATCGCCGAAACAATTAACCGCAATGGTATCTTCATTTATTCTTGGTCTTGTTGAGCTTAACTCTACTGGGCATCTAGAACCAGAAAAAGGATTAGATGATCCGACTGATTTAATAAATTCATTTGTAGATGTTATTTTTATTTAAGTAATAAAACATTAACATAAAATTTTAGGATTTATTTTATGAGTTATTTACTATATAATATGGGGTGGCGGTTTTAACTTGGACTTTACAAATTGTCCCCCCTCATTTCCTAAAAACTTTGAGCATAAAAAAACACACCATTCATTTTAAATAAGCGTGTCTCTTGAACCAAAGTCGGAAGGTCTGTACGCAATCCCATCAAATGCAGAATAATGGCCATTGCAGTCAGGTTTACCTTTTGGATAATTTACAGTTGCAATACCAACCATATTTTCATATGCTCTTGATCTCAACTGTGAAATGCGGTTTATCTCCATAGGGCAAGCGTTTGGTACTAAAATAATCTCAGTGCCTCTTAGCATAAGAATTCTTGCGCTTTCTGGAAATTCCCTGTCATAGCAAATCATTGCACCTATTTTTACATTACCTTGGGAAGTGCCTAAATCGGCAACATAAAAATCATCACTGGCTGTTAATCTGCATTCATCTCCAAAATCACAGGTATGAACCTTTGCATAGGTAAGTTAATTATATTGGATGATATTATCCATTCTTTCAAATAGTCTGTTATATCTATCTAATGCTGCTTTATCCTCGACTCTAATTCCTGAATTATAGAAAGTGATGTTGCCATGCCCTTCATTTAATAAATTCATTTCTTTCAAAATTCTTTTAAGATTTTTTGCAGTGCCAATGTTTCCATCGATTATACTAACATTTGAAGGCACTAATTTTCTAACCATATCCTTATAGTAAGAAAAATGGGTACACCCTAAAACAATAGCCTCATAATTATTTAAATCAAATTTAAATAACTCCTCTTTAAGATACGGTAATACTATTTGTTCATCAAACTCAAGTCTTTCTGAGAATTGAACTAATCCTGGAAGAGGAAGTAAGTCAACAACATGTTCGTTATCTAATTTATAAATAAGATTATGTAATTTTTCTTCCTTTAACGTCAAAGCAGTGGCAGTTACCAATACTCGTTTATTCATATCTTTGTTTTTTTCAATGGCAGGCTTTACTGCAGGCTCCATACCAATAATCGGAATGCTATATTTACTTCTCAACGCCTCTATTGCTACACTTGTAGCAGTATTGCAAGCAATAACTACTGCCTTAACTCCTTGTTCAACAATAAAATCTATAGCATTTAAAATATACTTTTTAACTTCATCTTTTGGTTTTGGTCCATATGGAACATTTGATGTATCTGCATAATATATATAATCTTCATTAGGTAACACTTTTAACGTATCATATAATACAGTGATACCGCCAATACCTGAATCAAAAAAACCTATTTTCATCTTTTTCTATTCCTCCAATAAATAAAATTTATATGCTACTCCAATGAAGCTTTATTGTATCATTGTTTTACATAAATTTACTTCAGCAAAACAATTATAACACATTTGGTAAACATCACATTGTTCAATTTTCAAAGTAAAACTACTTTAAAAAATTATTTTTAAATTTTTGATTATCGCAAAAAATAAGAAATCTACTATTATGAAAATTACCTTATTAGTAAAGACAGGGCTGATGGTGTTTTATATATTCAAATTATATGTGGAGCTGGCATAACTAATTATAAGTTACATATTTATAAACTTGTAATTAGCTTTATTATATGATAAAATTCAATTACAAGTTACATCATCAAGTACTTGTAACTCGTGATTAAATTATATAATCATCTCAAGGGGAGGAATTATAATATGGAAAAGGATAATAGAAATTTGATACAGGTTGATCAATCTAAATGTACTAAGTGTGGAAGCTGCTCCAAAGTCTGTCCAACTGGTGTTATAGGTATGGATGAAAATGGACCAAAGGTAGTAGGACAGTTTTGTATCGCATGTGGTCACTGTGTTGCTGTTTGTCACTGGGCAGCACTTGACAATGTAAAAACGCCTTTAGCAAATCAAGTAGAACTAGAAAAAACACCAGTTCTTGACGAAGATACTGCATCTCGCTTTCTCCGCAGCAGACGTTCTATTAGGGAATTTCAAAATAAACCAGTTCCTAGAGAAAAGATAGAACAGCTTTTAAATATTGCCAGATTTGCGCCAACAAGTGGTAATTCACAAGGAGTTTCCTATCATGTAATTGATAATCCTGATACATTACGCAAAATCACATCGGTTGCAATTGATTGGTTAGAAGAGGCATTGAAACACCCACCTTATGCTGGATCACCATTAGAAGCACCATTTACCAATCATGTAAGACACTATCGTGAGACTGGTGAGGATGTTGTATTACGTAATGCTCCTTGTCTAGTAATACCAATAGTTCATAAAAATTCTTCATCAATGGGACATGACAGTACGCTTTTTTCTCTAGCATATGCTGAACTTTATGCGACTTCAATGGGACTTGGAAGTTGCATTACTGGATTTTTTGACGCTTGTGCTGCTTCTGGTTATAAGCCATTACTTGATATTTTGAATTTGCCAGAAAATATGAAGGTTACAGCAGGACTTATGGTCGGCTTTCCAAAATACACGTATAAACGTTTGGTAGATAGAAATCCATTGCAGGTTACCTGGGGAAAATAATAAGAAATAAATTGTATGATTTGCATTAATTTACATTTTAATGTGACTGTGATTTAGATAACCATATAAGAAATGGCCGATAATAGTCGGCCATTTCTTATATAAAATATTTACTTATTGGAATTCTTAAGTCCTTTTATTAAAAGATTTATAACAGATTCTATGTTTTGTTTTCTGTCAGGATCTTCAAATGTGTTTGGATGAATAAAAACGCTGGTTGCAAGATATACAGATCTCGCCTCTTGATAAGGAGATTCTGTAAAGAATATACCTTCTGTAATTCCTTGCACTATAACCTTCTCAATAGAATTAATTCCCTCTTCTATACCATTTTTTATTACTTCCATTGATCTCTGAGCTAGTTTTATGTAGTTCGCAAACATTTCCGGATCATTAATAGCACTGTTATGCTTAGCTTCAACAAAACTTTCGAGTAAATTACTAAGTTTAACATCTGCAGGACTATCTTCTTTTAATATGTTATTTGACGGAGCATGCAAACGTGTAAGCCAACGCTCGGTAACAGCGTTCCATAGATCTGTTTTTCCATTATAATATCTATAAATTGCAGCATGACTTACTTTTAATAATTTTGCCACGTCAGTTATATTCGCTTTATCTGGTCCGAAACGGCGAATTATTTCTTCTGTTGCATTAAGGATCGTTTCTTTATCTAGCGATATTTTATCCAAATTTATCACCGCTTTCTTATTTTATTTTTAATTATATCATTTTTAGTTTTATGTTTCAAATTACATTAATTGTAACAGAATTAAATTTGTTGTTTCTCCCATTCTTTTTTCAGTAATGCGTACTGAAACGTATTTTCATATTTAGGAATTCCATTTTCATCTTTTATAAACGAAATAAATTCTAAAAAACATCCCTCTTTACGCATCCCTAATTTTTCACACAGTTTTTGTGATCGATAGTTATCATCTTCAACATATGCATATAATCTTCTAGCTCTTTTTTCGTTGAAAAGGTATTGAAATAAAGCTTTCGCACTCTCGCCAGCATATCCTCTTCCCTCATATTGTTCATTAAAATTCCATCCTATGGAATAGGTGTCTGGTTCTTCATAAAAATAAAATAATTCTCCAATTAAATTCTCGTCATCATTCAATAAAACAGCAATATGAGAGTCATCTTCACTTTTCTTTTTAGCCTCTGATATAGCCTCCTCATGTGTTGTTATTTTCTCACCTCGAAAACAGTTAACTCTAGGATTCGATAAATATCTTGCCCAAGCAATATAGTATTCTAGTCTATAAAAAATTAAACCCACTTATGATTTTAATTTATTTATGGATAATTATAACATATCTTTTGAATATCCTATTATTCAATTTTCAAAAATCTATTTTTATTAATTGCTATGCAAAATCTACATATGGCTCAATATTACACACATCTAATAATATCAATTTTCTATATACATTTTTTTAATATGTGGACAATTTATGCATTAATCATTATAATTGACTATTTATTTGAATATAAACGTTATTAATAGTCAATAATCCATTTATATTTATTACTTTTTATACTGCAATATTTTGTTTGCATAAATATTATTTTCACTATAACTTTAGGAGGTAATACCAATGATCCCAACAAACACACCTGACGTCTTACTAAGAACATTTATACTTTTTATAACATTACTAGTTTTAACCAGAATATTAGGGAAAAAACAAATGAGTCATCTAACTTTTTTTAATTACTTTACTGGAATCACAATTGGCTCAATAGCAGCTAATATGATTCGTGAAACCGAAGAACCTTTTTGGGATGATTTTATAGGGTTAATTTTTTGGTGTGTATTAACTCTTTTAGTTGAATACATTGGCTTAAAATTCAGTAAATTAAGACAAATAATTGATGGTCAATCTACAATAATTATAAAAAGAGGGGTAATTTTAAAAGCTTCTTTAACATCTAATCGTGTTAATTTAGATGACTTATTAATGCTACTTAGGAAACAAAATATATTCTCTATTAAAGAAGTAGAATATGCTATATTAGAGCCCAATGGAAACTTAAGTGTAATGAAAAAGCCACAAGATCAGCAAATTACTAAATCTGATATGAACATTAATATTCCTACCCCAAAATACTTACCATCTGAAATAATTTCTGACGGAAAAATAGTTAAACATAATTTGAAAGAATTAAATTTAAGCGAAGATTGGTTATATTCTCAACTTAAAATTCAAAATATATCTAATTTAGCGGATATAATATATGGAGAACTTCAAAGTGATGGCACATTATTTCTACAAAAGAAATAATTTATATGCAAAATCTTCTTCTTAACATTTTTATATAACTTATTTCACATAACCTCACTAACCTTTATACTAACTAAAAATACATTACATGATGTTTCAAAATTAATCAGGTCAACAAAAAACACCAATTATTTATATTTCTCATATAAAATCAGTGTTTCTTCGCTTTTAATAATTATTTTCTTAAAATTTTATCCATCGCTTTTCCTTTTGCTAGCTCATCTATTAGCTTATCCAAATAGCGAATTTCCTTCATAGTTGGTTCTTCAATGTCTTCCACTCGAACACCACAGACAACTCCTTTAATCAAAGTTCGTAAAGGATTCATTTTAGGAGCTTCTGCAAAGAAAGTCTCAAAATCAGCCTGTTTTTCCAGCTCAGCTTCTAGCTCTTCTTTGCTATATCCTGTCAACCATAGGATTATTTCATCAACCTCTGTTTTTGTACGTCCCTTTTTCTCTGCCTTCATAACATAAAGGGGATAGACACTCGCTACACTCATTGTATAAATCTTATGTTTTGTCATAATACATCCTCACTTATGTAATTTTCTTTATTTATAATATTTAAAGCATTTCTCTGAAATTTTCACTAAAAACCCCTCCTAATAATATTAGGAATTTATAAGTTTAATTGAAACTATTGAACATAAGAACAAAAATATACTAACTCCTATTAATAAGGTATATTCTTTTTTCTTATTTAACTTGAAATAATTAATACCCATTATTAATTGTTGTATTCCTAATAACATAAGCACAATTGGCATAATAATCATTCTTAGATTAGGTTTCAAAATAGAAAATATTGCTGTTAAAATAGTTATTATTGATATTGTTATATTAATAATTTTGAATTTAGTATTATAATACATAATTATCCCCTCAAAATCCATAGCGAGTTTATTTGCATTTATTCACATTAATCTAATTATATACCAATTACTTTCAAATATTCAATAAAATCACTTTCTACTTATAATATGATCCTCCCATAGT
>Ga0183101_1001416_pt1 | contig 17846 bp, 18 predicted proteins | sample Biomet3_FD_127790 | JGI IMG/M metagenome (GOLD analysis project Ga0183101, IMG submission 127790) | Microbial communities from bioreactor (seeded with sewage sludge) at LBNL, California, USA - Biofuel metagenome 3 | ecosystem: Engineered > Bioreactor > Anaerobic > Unclassified ... | reverse complement strand
GCGGCGATCCGGTCTCGCGGGAGATCTGGTTGTACAACCGGGCCGGGCCCCTGCGGTTCTTCCGCATTGATGAGACCGCACTTGTAGAACTCGCTGCCGATGGCTCGACCCTCACGGAGAACACCGGGAAACTACGGAAAAAGCGGCAGGTCTGTCCGGCCCCCTCCGAGGGGGAGGTGTCGAAGGGTAGTGTCCAGAAGGGGCAGGCAGGGCGCGGGACCCAGGGTATTCCGGGCCCCGTATAAGCCCCGAATGCCCCCCAAAATGCCTAAACACGCACTCATCAGTGCAAAACACGCACGAATTCGGGCAAAAACTGGATTTTCACGTCTGAGGAAAACGCAGCTAATAGCACTGTTCCTGTGGCCGTAATTTTTAGGGGTGGTGCTCCCGTAGGTGGGGTCCGGCAGAATGGGGATGTGGGGTTCCGGAGGGCATCCGGGAGATTTCACGACGGAGGTGGACATCCCTCGGGGATATTGATCGGGTCATGGGGGATACACTATTCCGGGCCCTGTACGAGCCCCGATTACTCCCAAAACTGTCAAAACACGCACTCATCCCTGCAAAACACGCACGAATTCGGGCAAAAACTGAAGTTTCACGCCGGAGGAAAATGCAGCTAATAGCACTCTTCCTTTGGCCGTACTTTTGGGGGGTGGTGCTCCCGTATGTGGAGGCCGACAGAATGGGATCTGACGTTTCAGAGAACATTCGGGCAACGGGAAAAGCTGTCTGGTATCGGCTCCTTGAAAGGGGTGGACAATGAAGGTTTGATAAAATCCAGCACCCACCCAAAAAAACTCACAAGAACCGGCATCTCTTCGCACGGGCAATACTGTTTGCCTAATGCCTGTCCACCGTTCCTGAAAGCAGCACTATTTAAGTATCTTCCCACTATATACGCCCATAACCGCAGGTTCGTACCTGAAAATCCAAAAAGGAAATCGTATGAAGAAGAAATCCGGCAGTCCTGGGAAGGCGGGCAGGAATCCCCGGGACAGCGTAATAAGCTGGAAAGACGTGTTCAATGCGATCGAAAATCCCCTTATGGTTCTCGATTACAAACACCGGATACTGTTTGCGAACCACGCAATGGCCGGCCTTACCGACGTCAAAAAAGAGAGACTTCCCGGAAAAAAATGTTACGAAGTCCTCCATAAAACACCCGAACCGGTGCCGGGATGCCCCATGGCGGCAAGCCTTGCAGCGGGCAAAAAAGAGCCTGTCGCAACCGAGATCGTGGTAAATAACAGGATCTATCTCATCTCATGTACACCGGTCCACGTTGCAACGAGCGCCCTCCCGTACTATGTCCACCTGGCAACAGATATCACCCGGCAAAAACAAGCGGAACTGGCTGCAAACGAGCTGGCCCAGCGGTACCGCCTCATATCGGAGCAGCTTCCCTGCTCGTTCTGGTCTACAGATCGGGAGCTCAGGTATACCAGCTCCGCGGGTGCCGGGCTCAAAAAGATCGGGTTGGAACCGGGGCAGGTTATCGGGAAGACCATTTGCGAAATGTACGAAGATCAGCCGGGAAAAGAAAAGGCTCTTGCGGCATACCGGCGTGCACTTGCCGGGGAACCGCAGACCTACGAAGCCCGGTACCGGGACCGTCAGTTCCTTGCCTCCCTCGAACCGTTCCGGGATGAGAACAACGAGATCATCGGGACACTCGGTGTGGCGTACGATATCACCGAAGAAAAGCAGATGCAGGTTGTGCTGGAGCAGATCAATAAGAAACACACGCTCTTAACTGCCATTACCCGGCACGATGCCGGGAACAAAATCAGCGCCCTCATGGCATATGTCGAGCTTCTCCGGGAGGACGTGTCCGATCCGGCAGCCCGGGCGCATATCGAAAAGATAAGCACAATTGCCGATCAACTGGCAGAACTCATCGAGTTTACCCAGGCATACCAGAACGTTGGTTTGAAAAACCCGCAGTGGCAGGATGTCGCAGCACTTATCGATAACCTTCCTGCCGGGCCGGTGCGGATCGTAAACGATACTGGGGGGCTTTGCCTTTTTGCCGACCCCATGCTCGAACATGTCTTTGTTAACCTGCAGGACAACGCAGTCCGCCATGGCGAACACGTGACGACTGTTACCATAACCGCACAGGAAACCGGATCTGGGCTTGTCCTTACCTGGGAAGACAACGGTATTGGTGTTCCTGCCGATGAAAAAGAGAAAATTTTCGAACGCGGGTTTGGCAAACACACCGGCCTTGGCCTCTTTTTGATCCGGGAAATCCTTTCTATCACCGGCATGACAATCCGGGAGACGGGAATCCCTGGGAAGGGTGCCAGGTTCGAGATCCTGGCGCCAACAGGTACGTACGGGTTTCTGAAAAGTTCCTGACAAGAGAATCCCGACTGACAGGTTTTTGGTATAGCTGCGACACCGGTTTTTTTCGTGCATCTGCCCCGATACCGGTCCCCCATATGTATATAAATCCCCGAATCAAGATCACCCTGACGGCAAGCGCCGGCAGTCCCGGCGTGGGGAAAAACATGGGTGTACGAAAAGAGAAGGAACGTGAATCCTGTCCCGATACCGGCATACTCGACAGTACACTGGTGATGATCGCGGTTCTCGATGAGAGGGGAACGGTAATGGTATGGAACCATACCGCAGAAACTGTCACCGGCTATTCCCGGGAAGAGACCGTGGGAAACGACAGGATCTGGAGACTGCTCTATCCCGAGAAGGAATACCGGGATGTAGTGACGGAAAAAATCACCTCGGTCCTTGCGACAAAGACCTATTTTAAAAATTTTGAGACAACGCTCCGCACGAAAACCGGTTCATCCCGTATTATCCTCTGGAATACCAAAAAACGCAAGGGGAAGGGAAAGACCCGGATCATCGCAGCAGGTCTTGATATTACGGAATCGCGGAAAGCGGAGCTGTTCCGAGAGAGTGTGATCGAAAACGCAAATATCCTGATCGCGGTACTTGAAAAAGGAACGGTCATTGTCTGGAACAAAGCCGCTGAAGCAATCACCGGCTATTCGCGTGAAGAGGTGCTCGGCAGGCGTGAAATCTGGAAACGGCTCTACCCGGACGCCGGCCACCGCCGGACCCTGACCCGGCAGATAACGGAGATTATTGCAAAGAACCGGTATTTTGAGAATTTCGAAACAGAAATTGTCACCAAATCCGGTGAAAAGAAAATAATTTCCTGGAACACAAGGCAGATCGGGACCGGTGAGGCGCGCCAGGATATTGCCATCGGCCTCGATATCACTGCACGAAAGGAGGCCGAGGCTGCACTGGCCGCATATATGACGGAAATGGCGCTGCGGCTCAAGGGGCCGGTCGAAGTGATCCGGGACAACCTGTCCGATATGTCGCACCTGCTCCGGGTGGGAAAACTCGATCCGGACGATATTGCAGTGCTCCTTGAAGGCCAGGTGAAAACCGCCGAAAAAGTTGCCTTAAACGTGCAGGAGTTCCAGCGGGCAACGGCAGAGAAGCACCAGGAGATACCGGAGGCGTACCGGAAATTCCTGGCGGGGGAATAGCGTGACGGGTATCGTCCGCCCCGAAGATCTCCTGGCAAAACAGATCTTCCTTATCCTTGCAGCCCCGGGGAATATCCGGGAATGCAATATCGGGATAATCAAAGACCTCTCGACCCAGGGGTACCATTCGGTGGTCATCACCACGAACTTTCCCTACACGATCCTCAAAAAACTGTACGGGGAAAGCGGGATCGATCTTTCCGGGGTGTATTTTGTCGATGCGGTTACCCATCATACGATAGGAAGTGCGGAAAATATCCCGGGCATTGTCCGCTACGTGAACAACCCTGCCAACCTGACGGGCATGGGGATCGGAGTCACGGAAATGCTCAACGAGCATAAGGATGAAAAAATATGCATACTGTTTGATTCGATCAGTACCCTGCTTGTCTATCTCCCGTCCACCGATATCTCCAAATTTATTCATTTCGTTACCAATAAACTGCGGCTCATGGATATATCAGGAGTATTTCTTGCAGTCGAGAAGGGACTCGATCCGATGCTGATGACCCAGCTGACAACGTTTGTCGATAAAGTCGTGGATACCGGATAATGTATCCACACATTTCCTCTTTTTTTTGCTTTGTAGAACTCATTGCGAATTATTTGACGCTCCAGGGGCTCCGCCCCGCCGCTGGGGCGCCCGGTTTAGAGATGATGTTGTATTACCTGCATTCTTGGGCAGCTCCCGGATCATGGCATTCTTTGCATCAACCGGGTAATATGCTACCCGGAGCGTGGGTATCGCGGGGAGATCTGCCATTCAGCAGTTTTAATTTTAATTAAAACACTGGTAATATATAGTAAATATATTCCCGGTAAAAGAAACGGGCAGATTATACTAATGGATGCGATTAAATGAGAACAGAGGAAGTTTTATTTTTTACCGAAAAAGAAGAGAAATTCGTAGATCTCCTTGTCATGCTGGGTATGAAGAAGAACAGTGCCGCGATACTGGTTTATTTGAGTAATGTCCCGAAAGCCGCGAGCCATGAAATTGAACGAGGTACCGGCCTTCGCCAGCCGGAAGTAAGTGTTGCCATCCGTTTCCTGACAGACCGGGGATGGGTAAAGAGTTATGAAGATCATGCGGAAAAATCCGGGCGGCCCGCTAAGATCTTTATGCTTTCAAAGCCTGTTTCAGAGATTCTTGAGGATTTTGGAGACGCAAAGAAACAAGAGACGGCAAACGCCCTTGCCCGGGTTAAAAAACTGAGGACCTACCTATAGGACCCGGATACCGGGAAAAAGGCCTCTTGGATATCGGGTACTGCACATCTACTATGAATGACCGGGTCCCTGCAAATGCAAGCCCGGCCGAAGGCAAATAAAATCCCGTTTTTAGGAAGGATAACCGGAACGGTGGACATCCCCGGGCTGGAGCGGAAGCCGGCCAGCTTGAGGTCTCGTGTTTGATTGCAGCCGCACGATCAAACAGCGTATCTCGTTACCCTTCCGGAGTCACGAATTTTTACCTTTCTTCCCTACCCCGCGGACATCCGTTTCAACACGTTTAACCTTTCAGAATTATTAATATCAAAAGATGACAGCGCCCGAGGCGATCCAGAAACTCGTGTACGAGTTGTACGGGCTGACACCGGAAGAGATTGCGATTGTGGAAGGAGGAGGGAAATGACGAATAAAGGATATCCGGCATACCGGCACCTGACATTTCGTATCCATGCGTTACGACAGATGTTCCAGCGGCGCATATCTGACTCGGATGTCCGTGAACTCCTCGGACTTGGCATAATTATTGAGGAGTATCCTGATGACACACCGTATCCCAGCTGCCTTGTATCGGGAATAATCAATGGTCGTCCCCTTCACGTAGTCATGGCATACAATAATGTAGAGCGTGAAGCAATTGTTATCACAGCATACGAACCGGATCCGGATATCTGGTCTGATCAGTTCACGCGGAGGAGATCATGAAGTGCGTTATCTGCAGGCACGGGGACACCAAAGAGGGCATGACCACCGTTACTTTTGACAGGGACGGAATGACACTCGTGGTAAAAGATGTCCCCGCTCAGATCTGTACCAACTGTGGCGAGGATTATGTGGATGAGCATGTTGCCCATGAAATCCTCGCCATCGCAGAACGCATGGCAAAGAGCGGGGCACAGGTTGATGTCCGAAGGTACGTTCCCGGCTCTGCGATGCCATGTTAACAAAACTCCCTCTTTTCCCCGCAATTGATAATCTCGTGTCCCTCCGCACCTTCAACTTCGCCGACCCTGCAGACAAAGCCCGGCATGACCGCCTGGTCACGCTCGTCACCCGGATGCCTTACTTTAGATAAAAGATGCAGGTTGCCCGCTCCCGTACTGAAGAACTTCTCCCATCCCATGATCCTGTAACCCGCGTCTCATCTTCGCCGATATCGAATCAGAGAACATTTTCGTTCCTTTTAAAAAAATTCCATAGGACTCCCGGATACTCCCTCCTGCGGCATACACCCATCCCGTATTACCTGTCCTCTCCCGGGATCGCTCCCGGTACCGGCGGCCTTATCCCCTGGCGCCGCATCTCATCCCATGCCCGCCGGGTGATATCCGATTTGAACGCAAACTCGTTCCTGATATCGCTCACGAATGCCTTGACCCGCACCTGCCGGTAGAATGGGAAATCGTTGAGCAGGACAACAACCGGATAAGACTTTCCCAGGGCTGCGTACTTCGATGTAACCGCTGCTTCGCGGGCAACGGCAAGCGCCACCGTTGAGTCGCAGCTACCGTCGATATACATGTCGGTCACCACCATCATCGCCATCTCGCCGGCATTGCTGCTGGAAACGGACTGGCCAAATACCTGGAAATTCGGCACGGAGATCAGGGATTCGTCGGGAGTGAGGAGTCTTGTCGATCTGATCCCGATATCCGTTACCTCCCCATAATATCCGCCGAACGTGATCTTATCGCCGATCTGGAAAGGTTTCTCGACGATAATGACCAGGCCGCCCACGATATCGCTGAAGAGATCTTTCACCCCGAAGGCGAGGATCGCGCCAAAGAGGCCGAAGAAGGCAACCAGTTCGGCGATATCCGGTTTGAAAAGGGTCGAGGCAATCAGGTAAACGGCCCCGGCATAGATGACGATCTTGGCAAACGGGATGACCATGAGGATCTGGGTACGGTGCGCCGATATGCGTTCTGCGAGCCGGGTGAGCAGGAACGAGAGCAGGAGAATCCCGAGATAGGCAATGATGAGAATCAGGACAGCATAGACAATGATGTCCGTGGTAATGGCAGACACCGTGAGGGGAAATGTCGTTGATGCGAGGACCCCGTCGGCCATATCAGCTCACCATCCTGTGTCCCTGGAGATAGGCAAGGACCGGGCGGGTCATCAGGGAAGATATCCGGAACTGACCGTTTGCCTCTTCAAGAACATGCTCGTTCGTGAGCCGGAAGAGATCCTGTTGCGCAGTTGTACTTTCGGAAATCCGCGCAATTTCCTTTGCCGCGAGCGACTCCATCATCAGGATGTTGACAAGGATGAACCGCTCGTCAAACGAGAGGTCGGGAAGAACCGGCAGCTCCCGGATCCCGCTGACCCGGATCTCCGGGTACCGGAAACCCTGGTGCCAGAGAGCGATGGCAGTCTCCAGGTTCCCCCCGGAGAGCTCGTGCAGGCGGGAAAAGACCACATCTTCCGGGGTGAGTTCGTCTTTCCTTTTTTTAAACACCGACGCGATGAGGTTCCAGTCGATAGTAACAGAAGGAATTTTTACTTCTTTGCCGGTGAGGGGAATCCGGATCGTTCGGGGATTTGAGGAAATAAGCATGGATTTTTTGAGCGTAGCGTCGTTGGTGAAGGTAACCGAATGCCGGTAATGCGACAGGATAGATTCACGCAGGAGTTCCATCGGGACGGGGGGCAGGAGAACAGTCCTGCTGCAGGCCTTATCCAGATTCACAGCGGCCGCGTAGTAGTCCCAGGCACGGATATTCCACGATGAGATAATCGTCTTCTTCCGTTCTGCGACTAAAGAGATGAATGCACGAAGCGAAGAGAACCCGCCGATGGTTCGGGATGCGAGATAATGGGCGTTGCTGATGACAAGGAGAGGCGTATCCGGGAGCTGGCCGGCGAACGGATATTCCCGGTCGACAGGATGCAAGAACGAGACAGGGGTAATTTCTTCTTGGTATTCCCGTACAATCCGCCGGAGTAACTCTTCCCGACACAACGACTCCCCGACGATGGCAAGGTGTTGGCCGGGCCTGCTGCGGGATTTTTCGATGAATGTCCTGACAGTTTCATATTCCTGCGTATAGAATGTGGGCAGGAGGTCCCCGGGAGAGAGAGGGGCAGTCGCGTCCATAGGAAAGGAATTCCCGTCCCGGATGAAAATGGTTCCTGATGCACCGGAGACAGGAAAAAAATGCCGGAACCTGTGGTTACGGACGGACACCTGCTGAAGCAAGGTATGGCAGAAGTTTCAGATTTTTTTAGAAGTGTCGCCCCGCATAAGATATTTCACGATGAGGAAGATAAAGAGGGCAATAATAACAAAATCAATGAATTCTCCGATAAAGTCGCCGATCATCAGCTTTACCGGCCCGATCTGGAAGACCTGTGCCCGCCAGTCACCCTGCGGCATGAAAACCGATACAACGGGCATCAGGATGTCTTTTACCGTTGCGGATACGAAATTTGTTGCGGCCGTGCCGATAACAAACGCCACCGCGAGACCGACGACCTGGTATTTCACCAAAAATTCCATGAATTCCTGCTGGAACCCTGGCGTACCTTTTTCCCGATCTTTTTCTGTCGAGGGTATTTCCTCATCGCTGCCGGTAAAACCCATAGTTCGTGCCCCGCCGGGATTAGGCCGTGGCCCGGTAAAATGATTGAGGGACGGCAACATCTTATTTTTTTCGCTGCGGGGAGGCACAGTATTTTTCGTTCCGGCATAACTGGCGAATGATGGATCTTCTGCAAAAAGCGGGCTGACACACTAAAACCATACAGGTCGTATTTCCCATGACTTGAGAGGGGATGCAACAGTGGACGGTAAACGGTGAATATGTACCGGTAATACCGAGGACCAGCATACCTCCCCGTCCCCACGGTGACTCACAAAAACGCGAGGTACAGGAAATATATCCCGATACCGACAATCAGGACGCCGATAACCCTGTCGAACACCTCGCCGCTGATGCGTGCCTTTTCCTTGAGCTGTTTTCCGAGAGCTCCGCCAAGGGAACTGATGGCGATAAGGGGAATGGACAGGCCGACTGCATAGATCAGCATGGTGAATATTCCCTGGACTGCGGTCTGGTACAGAGCGATGTACGTCAGGACGATAAGGAGCATCGGAGCGCCGCGCCCGACCGTGATTGCCCCAAACGACAGCCCGAGGAGAAACGCCCCGGTTACCGTGTAGGAGATCGGCACCTTGAAAAAATGAAAGATGCTCTTAATCGGCGGCTTATAGAGATGGAGCAGCTGCAACCCCATCAGGACGAGCAGCACGCCGCCGAGCGCCCATGCCATGGAGCTGCTGACAAAAAGAAGATATTTACCGATATACCCGGCGATAAAACCGAGCGGCAGGAGGACGATCACGGTGCCGATGCAGAACGAGCTCGTCAGTTTGAGAATAGTGCGCAGCGACAGTTTTGTCTCGCCGCTCGTGAGGTACCCGATGAGGCCGAGGCAGAGCACACTGTTGCACGGGCAGATGCCGGCGATAAGACCGAAGATAAAGATGCCAAGTATGGATGGATCGAAGGTTGTCATGTCGGGTTCTCTCCGGAGTAAAAAGCGAACCGGAAATTATTCCTGTCCCTGGATCATCGGTTCCAGGAGACTCCGTACCTGGCCGCTGAGGTTCTCGACTTTTGTGAGGGCAAGGCAGCAGATCTTCCCGTTCTTTCCCCAACTGACGAGTGCGAACTTGTCCCCGCTGGTTATTCCCATCTTTTCCCGTACATCCTTGGGGAGGACCATCTGGCCCCGCTCGTCAACGGACAGGACGGCTTCCAGCCTGCATGTGGCATCCGGCCCGCATTTACATACGGTGGTTTCGAGATCGCCATTCACTTTAAGTTCCTGTTTTTTACCCATAGGTCTTCAGCAAAGGGATCTTCTCGTTCATGATAATTATAATTTTTCTGATAAATCAGGATTTGCTGATAATTGGGGGGCACAATCGGTACAATGCCCGTCAGCCCGGGCGAACGGGATCCTTATGAGGTAATAAAAAACCATGACGAAAAACGGCCCGGGTTTTCCGGCAGGGCAGTAGGGGGGCAGGGGGATACGGTATTCCGGGCCCTGTACAGGCCCCGATTACCGCCTCATACCCCAAAACACGCACTTATTCGTGCAAAACACGCACGAATTCGGGGAAAAACCGGGTTTTTCCGTCGGATGGAGCTGCAACTAATAGCACTCTTCCTGTGGCCGTACTTTTGGGGGGTGGTGCTCCCGTATGTAGGGTCTGGCAGAATGAGGATAGGCGGTTCCGGAGGGCATTCGGAAGATTTCACAACGGAGGAGGATATCCACCGGGGATATCGATCAGGTCATGTGGAGACACACTATTCCGGGCCCTGTACAGGCCCCGATTACTCCCCAAACTGCCAAAACACGCACTCATCCATGCAAAACACGCAGGAATTCGGGCAAAAACTGAATTTTAGCGTCGGAGGAAAATGCAGCTAATAGCACTGTTCTGTTAGCTGCAATTTTAGGTGGTGGTGCTCCCGTAGGTGGGGTCCGACAGAATGAAGATATGGGGCTCCGAAGGGTACACCGCTGCTACCTTAAAAATGATCTGTCGCAGACCGGACATCTCCACGAAAATATACGGGTGTTTCCTTATCGGTTCACCCGCTCCAGTGCCAGGGCCGCCTGGTTTGCAAACGCAGAGAGGAGTCGGGTCTGCTCATAGCTGATCCCACCTGAAGCCGCAGTCGGTTTTACCGCGAGGATCCCGAGCACACCCCGCGAGCTCATGACCGGGATGTAACGCATCTTCGAACCGTGGAGCGTATCGGTCTCGTAACCGGCGACCGCACTGTGCTGGAAAGCCCAGGTTGCAACCGCGAGATCGTCGGCATCGATTGCAAGCCCCGGGCTCTTTTCCCGGACCTCAAGCCCATTCTCTCCCGGAAGGAAAAAGGCGCTTTCCCAACCGAAGATTTCCCTGATGTTTTTCAAGACCGCTGCAACAATCGCAGCGGCATCCGTTGCAACCGCGAGATCCTGCGACAGGGCATAGAGCGTACCAGTCTCTTTTTCCCGGATCTGTGCCGCATCGGCATGACGGCGGGCCTGCGCCACGAGCAGGCTGATAAGAGTACCGACAACGATCATCCCGGCAAAGGTGATCAGGTACTCGGTGTCCGTGACCCGGAAGGTGAAATACGGTGGGACAAAGCAGAAATCGAACGCGAGCACCCCGAGAACTGACGTAACGATAGCGGGTTTGAGGCCGCGCCTGAAGGCAATCACCACGACCGCAAGGAGGTAGAGCATCATCAGGTTTGCAAGCGAGATGTATGAGTGAACCAGCCATCCGAGGGCGGTTACGGCCGCAACAAGCGCAAGGCTCTCCACGTAATCCCGCGGTGGTGTTGCGGGAAGAAGCGGTTCAAGTTCGTCCGCTTTTTTTGCCGGGCCCCCGGTATCGTGCTCCCTGCTGCTGATCACGTAAATATCGATTGCCCCGCTGTTGTGGATGAGCTGGTCGACAACCGAACCGAAGAGGAACTCCTGCCAGCGGGGGCGAAGCGTTTTGCCTATGATAATCCGGGTTATGTTGTGCTGGCGGGCGTATTCGATAACCGCGGTTGCAACATTGAGCCCGAATACGGTTGCCGTTGTCGCCCCGAGTTTTTCCGCGAGCACAAGCGATCTGCCCACCTGTTCCTTTGCATCCTGTGAGAGCCGGTGGTGGGTCGCCGTTTCGACATAGAGCGCACACCACGGTGCATTGATACGGTCGGCCTGCCGGCGGGCTGTCCGGATCAGCCGTTCGGCAAGCGGCCCCGGGCCGATACAGACGAGCAGTTTCTCCCCGACCGGCCAGGGGCCCGGGATCGAGCGGGTCTGCATGTAGGCAAGCATCTGGTTGTCGACCCGTTCGGCAGCCCGGCGGAGCGTGAGCTCACGAAGTGCATAGAGGTTCCCTTCGTTGAAGAACTGCTCGATTGCCCGTGCGGCCATCTCGGGCACGTACACCTTTCCCTCGCGGAGACGCTGGAGCAGTTCGGGAGGCGCAAGATCCACGACTTCGATCTCGGCTGCTTCATCAATCACCCGGTCGGGGATCGTCTCTTTTACGACCACACCTGTGATCTGCGCGACAACGTCATTGAGGCTCTCGATGTGCTGGACGTTTAAGGTCGTATACACATCGATACCGGCTGCGAGCACCTCTTCCACATCCTGGTACCGCTTCGGGTGTCGGGAGCCCGGGGTGTTGGTGTGGGCGAGTTCGTCCACGAGCACGAGCTGCGGCCGGGCAGCGATCACGGCATCAAGATCCAGTTCGGGGAGTTTTATCCCATGGTATTCGATCTCTTTTGGGGGGATTGCCGGGATCCCCTCCATGAGCGCCTCGGTTTCTGACCGTTTGTGATGTTCCACGTACCCGATCCTGACATCGATTCCCTCGTGGATCTTCTGGTGGGCCACCGTAAGCATCTCATAGGTTTTTCCTACGCCGGCGATATACCCAAGGAAAATTTTGAGTTTTCCTTTTTTCTTCTGCTGCTCCTCTCCCTGAACGCGGGCAAGGAGGAGATCCGGGTCGGGACGCTTCTCAACGGTATCCGGACGCACCATACTGGATCACACTCCCATAAAGACGAGCAGCATATCGATGATCTTTATTCCGATAAAGGGAGCAATAAGCCCGCCGACACCATAGATCAGGATATTGTTTCTCAGGGCCTCTTCTGCCGACATTGCCTTGTACGTTACGCCCTTAAGCGCAAGCGGAATGAGCGCCACGATGATGAGTGCATTGAAGATCACGGCCGCAAGGATCCCGTCGTGGAGCCCGAGAATGTTTAAGGCCCCGAGCGCCGGGTAGGTTGAGGCAAAGGCAACCGGGATGATGGCGAAATATTTTGCAACATCGTTTGCAATGGAGAACGTGGTGAGGGCACCGCGGGTCATGAGGAGTTGTTTTCCGATCTCCACGATCTCGATGAGTTTTGTCGGGTTCGAGTCGAGATCGACCATGTTCGCCGCTTCCCGGGCCGGCTGGGTGCCGGTGTTCATGGCGACCGCAACATCGGCCTGTGCAAGCGCCGGGGCATCGTTGGTCCCGTCGCCGGTCATTGCCACCATCCGGCCGCCGGCCTGGTACTCCCGGATCAGTTTCAGTTTGCTCTCGGGAGTTGCCTCGGCAAGGAAGTCATCGACCCCGGCCTCGGCTGCAATCGTGGCGGCGGTAAGACGGTTGTCCCCGGTGATCATGACCGTCTTGATGCCCATCTTCCGCAGCTGTGCGAAACGCTCTTTGATCCCGCCTTTTACTATGTCCTTTAAGTGGATGACTCCGAGCGCTTTGCCGTTTTTGGCCACCACGAGGGGAGTGCCGCCGGCCCGGGAGATCGTATCCGCAGTCTGGCGAAGCTGTTCGGATACCATATTGCCGCTTGATTCGATATAACGGAAAACAGCGTCGGCAGCGCCTTTCCTGATGTGGAGGTCGCCCTGATCGACGCCGCTCATCCGGGTCTGGCTTGAGAACGCGATGAACTGCATCCCGCCATCGGCCCCGGTGCCCCCGACCGTCCGGCCGCGGAGGCCGTACTTCTCCTTTGCGAGGACAACAATACTCCGGCCCTCGGGGGTCTCGTCCGCAAGCGAGGAGAGCTGCGCTGCTTCTGCCAAGTCGTCCACGGTTGTCCCGTCCACCGGGATGAACTCGACTGCCTGCCGGTTCCCGAGCGTGATGGTGCCGGTCTTGTCAAGGAGCAGCACGTCCACGTCACCTGCCGCCTCGATGGCGCGGCCCGAGGTCGTGATCACGTTCCTCTGGATCAGCCGGTCCATGCCGGCGATACCTATGGCGGAGAGGAGACCGCCGATTGTTGTCGGGGCAAGGCAGACAAAGAGGGCAACAAGCACCGTGATCGTAACGGTCGTCCCTGCACCAGCGGCATGGACGCTGTAGGCCGAGAACGCATAGAGGGTGGCTGCGACCGCGACAAAGACCGTGGTGAGGCCAAGGAGCAGGATGTTGAGCGCAATCTCATTGGGCGTCTTCTGGCGTTTTGCTCCTTCGATAAGGCCGATCATGTGGTCGAGGAACCCTTCGCCGGGGTTCGCACTCACCTTTACGATCAGCCAGTCGGAAAGGAGCGTTGTCCCGCCGGTCACTGCGCTTCGGTCGCCCCCCGCCTCGCGGATTACGGGAGCGCTCTCCCCGGTAATCGCGCTCTCGTTCACGGACGCGATCCCTTCGAGGATCTCGCCATCCACCGGTATCGTGTCGCCGGCCTTTACAAAGAAGAGCTCGTCCTTGCGGAGTATGGAAGAGGAGACGGTCTCGCAGTCGCCATCCTGCGGTTCGCGGCCTTTTTCGATCCGGTAGCCGGGCCGGAGGCGCTTTGCCGCCGTGTCCTGTCGCATCTTTTTTAAGGACTCTGCCTGCGCCTTGCCTCTTCCCTCGGCAAGCGCCTCGGCAAAGTTTGCAAAGAGAACTGTGAACCAGAGCCACGCGGAGATAGCACCGATAAAACCGGCCGGTGCCTCCCCATGGCCGAGAACGGCCTCAACAAAGAGGAGCGTGGTGAGCGCACTGCCGATCTCAACGCAAAGCATCACCGGGTTGCCGGCAAGGGTCCGGGGGTCGAGTTTGATGATGGCGTCGATTGCCGCCCTGCGGTACAGGCCCGGGATCTTCGGGGCAGTCCGGGTCTCTGTATTTTCAGACATGGAGAACACCCCCGATCATCCCGAAATATTCTGCAATGGGGCCAAGCGAAAGCGCCGGGAGGAAACTGAGCGCCCCGACCACGATGATGACAAAGACCAGCCAGACGATAAAGAGCGGGCGGTGGTCGCGGAGCGTGCCTTCCCCGGCGGGGACGATCTTCTTTGCCGCAAGCGACCCGGCAAGGGCAAGGGTCAGGATGATCGTTGCGTACCGGCCCACAAACATGCAGAACGCGGTTGCAAGGTTATAGAAGAGCGAATTCGCTGAGAGCCCGGCAAATGCGCTGCCGTTGTTCTGCGAGGCTGAGGTAAAGGCGTACAGGATCTCAGAGAAACCGTGGGGCCCGGGATTATAGACGCCGGCCTGCCCGGCCGCTGTCAGTACGGCAAGCGAGGTAAAGGCAAGGATCAGGATGATGGGAATAAGGATGATGATCGTTGCGATCTTCATCTCGCGCTCTTCAATCTTTTTTCCATAGAGCTCGGGCGTTCTTCCGACCATGAGCCCGGCAATGAACATGGCGATGATGGCAAAAACGAGCATCCCGTAAAGCCCGGAGCCGACACCGCCAAAGACCACTTCGCCCAGCTGCATGTCAAAGAGCAGGACACCCCCGGCAACCGGCATGAAGGAGTCGTGCATCGAGTTTACTGCCCCGCACGAGGTCACGGTCGTTACCACAGCAAAGAGGGCCGAGGGAACGATCCCGAACCTGACCTCCTTTCCTTCCATGTTCCCGCCAGACTGGAGGACCGAGGGAGTCTGGTCGATCCCCAGAGGGGCAAATGCCGGGTTGCCGCCCTGCTCCGACCAGATGGCAAGGCCCATGAGGGGCAGGAATATCAGGCTCATCGCAAGGATGAGGGCGACTCCTTTCCTCCGCGACCCGATCATGCCCCCGAACATAAGGCAAAGCGCGGCGGGGAGGATGATGATCGCAAACGTCTCGACAAAATTCGAGAACGGAGTAGGGTTTTCGAGTGGGTGAGCAGAGTTCGCGTTGAAAAAGCCGCCGCCGTTTGTGCCGAGGTGCTTGATGGCGACCTGCGAGGCGACGGGGCCAAGCGGGATCGTCTGGGTTGTGACAAGCGCCCCGGTGCTGTCTTTTACCGGATCAAGGAGAGGGACGGTGACAGAACCGGCAAACGTCTGGGGCGTTCCCTGCGAGACGAGCACGAGAGAAATGATCAGGCAGATGGGGAGCAGGACAAGGACGCTTTTTACGAGAAGAGACCAAAAGTTCCCGATCGTTGTCGTAGATTTCCGGGTGAATGCGTAGATAAGCGCAATAAGGACTGCTACCGCCACTGCAGCAGAGAGGAAGTTCTCGACTGCGAGCCCCGCCATCTGGGTAAAGTAACTCATGGTGACTTCGGGGACATAGGCCTGCCAGTTGGTGTTTGTTGCAAAACTCACCGCAGTGTTGAGCGAGAGGTCCCAGGGGATGGCACCGAGGCCGGCGGGGTTTAAGGGGAGATACTGCTGGAGAAGCTCAAGGACAAAAACGACTGCAATGCAGGGGATCGCAAAGACCATGACCGCGACGGCAAACTGCTTCCAGTCCATCTCTTCTGCGGGGTCGACACCGCAGAAGAGAAGGATCTTTTGCTCGATCCGGTCAAAGACCGGGGAGAAGACGTTCGGTTTGCCGGTGAAGACCTTTGCCATCCACGCCCCGAGGGGCACGCAGAGGAGTGCAACCAGGCCGATGAAGAGAAGGACCTGGATCCAGTCCGCGACCCTCATGCCAAAGACAAGGTCCTGACCGTTTTCATGCGAACCGGTTGTTGCCTGCGGAACGGAGATTTTTCCGGCGCTCAAATCATCAAGTGCAAGGTTTAAGCGAAGGACGTTGACCCGGGGCTCGCCAAAGATCCCGAACTGCCGGGGTTCGATCTGCGAGGCTACCAACGCCGAGACGTCGGATTCGGAAAGGTTGCGTTCCCGGGCAATGCGGGGCACTTGGTAATAAGCGGCGGCGACCGAGATGTCCGGGTCAAGGCCACTGCCCGAGGCGGTGACGAGATCGACCGGGATCTCGTTTGTGTTGCCGGGATCGGCTGCATGGAGTGCATCGACCCGGGCTTTCACCTGCTCCACGAGGGCAGGGTTATTGGGCCCGAGGTTGGAACCGCCCGATGCTTCTGCATTATATGGTACGGGCGATGTTGCAGACAGCCTGCCCCAGAAATATTTTGGCGATGAGAACGGCTGGCCGATCTGCGAGGAGCCGACAATCTGTTCGTTATGTATGAGAATATCCCCGTTTGCCTGTACAGGGAATGCAACCTGGGCGATACCGGTGACAACGAGAGGGTAAAGAATGCCCACGAGCACAGTGAGCAGGAAAAAGATCATTACCGCAGGCTTTGCCTGTTTTCTGATCAGGGATCCTATGGATCCGTTGGTAGTCATAAAGACCGCCTCATTTCGCATGAACGGGGCCATACTTCGCGTTTTTTCATCGGCCCGCAAGGTGCGATGTACGTCGCTTCAAAAGTGATTGTATAAATGCATGACAGTTTCCCAATCTGAGAAAGTTTGTTAAAAAAATCATTTTGTAAAAACAACATAACTACATTTTCTCGTGCGCGGTCTGCCAATGAATTCTCCATTACCGGTAATTCCGATGGCACTTTCCTTCGGCCATTAGGAAGAATGGGAAAAAGATCGTTATCCTTTGTATCGGGAGTACCGAATGAGTGGCATGCCGCTGATATGTACCGAATCGGCAGAAGGATCGTAGATCCATACCGTGGCATTGCCGGCCGTTGACTGGGCGGTATACTGTCCCGGGCCGGTCTTTGTCCAGTTCCCCTTCACTATCTGCCCGCCGTGGGTAAGATAATACGCTGCATAAAGGTAGGTCCCATTCTCATAGAAGATCATGTGGAACTCTGTCTGGGGAGCCTCGCCCGCGATCCACTGACCGACCACCGGCTCCGGTGCAGTCACGGCCCAGGGAAGACCCGGAACCTGGATGCAGCCCGAAACGACTGCTGTCACAAGGAGGCAGAGCAATATCCCTGCTCTTTCCAGAGCAACGGTATGCATGGTTGCGATTGTATGCGGGAGATCTGATGAATGTTATGATGTGGGTAGGATTACAGAGATATGTGGGCGGGAGCCCGGGAAACACACTATTCCGGGCCCTGTACGAGCCCTGATTGCCCCTCAAAATGCCAAAACACGCACTCATCCATGTAAAACACGCAGGAATTCGGCTCAAAACTGGATTTTCACGCCGGTGGAAAACGCACCTAATAGCACTGTTCCTGTGGCTGTAATTTTGGGGGGTGGTGCTCCCGTAGGTGGGGTCCGGCAGAATGGGGATAGGCGGTTCCGGAGGGCATCCGGGAGAGTTCACGTCGGAGATCCTTTTAGGAAGTCCCCGGTATCAG
>Ga0183101_1000654_pt3 | contig 17849 bp, 14 predicted proteins | sample Biomet3_FD_127790 | JGI IMG/M metagenome (GOLD analysis project Ga0183101, IMG submission 127790) | Microbial communities from bioreactor (seeded with sewage sludge) at LBNL, California, USA - Biofuel metagenome 3 | ecosystem: Engineered > Bioreactor > Anaerobic > Unclassified ... | reverse complement strand
GAGAAAATTTTTTTATTAATAATCTTCACTTGTGTTTTTACCAATTATGCTTTTTGCGAAGAATTATCTCCATTAAAGCGCACTGCGTTTGCGCCGGTTTTGATGTATCATGATATTCGTCCACAAGTGTCCAACAACTTTGATGTTTCAACTGAAGATTTTAAGAAACAGCTAGACTGGCTAATGAATAATGGCTACCAAACCTTAAGCCTTGATACATATATTGATTGTGTACTAAACAAAAAATCCTTTCCGGAAAAAAGTGTCTTAATTACTTTTGACGACGGGTATTCAGGAATCTATGAATATGCCGCTCCTGAACTTCGTAAACGAAATATGCACGCAGTTTTTTTCGTTATCAGGGATTTGCTTGGCACAGAACTTCCCCTTGATGAACATAAGGCAAGATATGACTATGTAACCAAAGAACAAGTTAAAGCTTTAAGCAATGATCCTTTGTTTTCAATAGGTTCTCATACCAATACTCATTCTATGCCACACCAGCTCACCCTTTTACAATTAGCCAATGAATATTTCGAATCGAAAAAATACATTGAGGAATTAACGGGAAAACCCTGTAAAGCTTTTGCCTTCCCTGTTGGTTATTATGATAAAGATTTGCTAAAACTTGTAAAAAAAGCTGATTATGTTTTAGCTTTTTCTGTTTCTGACTTAGGTCTTTTAGATCAAGAAGCGCGTTATTCTATACCGAGAATTTATATGGGAGTCGTTATGGGCCAGGAAAACATGAAGCTTTTTAAATATTCATTAGAGAATTATCACAAATTACCAAAGAAAATTTTTGCAGAACGCTTTAAATGGCTTGATTAATATTGGAAACAAAAACGGTAATGTACACTAAAAGTACATTACCGTTTTTAATTTTAACTTTGGTAAGCCAACCGAAAAAAATGTTAAATAATGGGACTCAAATGATTAGACCCCAAGAAATCTTATAACTATAGACTTTATTTTAGAATCTGCATATTATAAAAACCAAAATAAATATCACGTGCTAAGCAAAGGAATATAAGAAAAATATAGAAAAACTGCAACCGCAATAATTGTTTTGCTGCAATTGCAGTTTTTAGTATGTCTACTCAATAAAGCCATGTAGCTCCCTGATCTGCGCCTTTTACAATTTCTCTATATTTCCGCATAATGCCATAAGCCCTGTGACATGGCTTTCTAATGGTCTTTTTCCGCGTCTCTATTTCCTCAGCAGAAACTTCCAACTGCAAAAGATGTTTATCCAAATCAATTGTTATAATATCCCCGTTTTTCACGCAAGCTATTGGACCACCTTCCCAAGCTTCAGGAGTAATATGACCTACGCATGGCCCTCTCGAAGCTCCTGAAAATCTTCCGTCCGTGATCATAGCTACAGATTTGTGTAACCCCATTCCTACAAGCAGCGCTGCAGGAATGGATAATTCTCGCATACCTGGTCCTCCTTTAGGTCCTTCATATCTAATTACAAGAACCGAACCAGGTTTTATATCAGAATTCATAAGACAAGTCATAACATCTTCTTCAGAATCAAAAACTACTGCAGGCCCTCTATGAAAGAACATAGACGGATCTACTCCACTCTTCTTTACCACAGCCCCCTGAGGTGCTAAATTACCATAAAGGATGGTAAAACAGCCCTCATTATGCAGTGGATCATTTAATGGATGAATTATTTTCTCGTTAATAGGTTGTTTGAATTTATCTAGTACATCACTAAGAGTTTCACCCATTACCAATGGTACTTCCGTATAAAGATATTTTTCAATTGTCTTTAGACTTCCTAATACCCCCCCTGCTTTTCCATAATCAATTAAATTGTATGGTGAAGAAGGCTTGAATTTGGCAATTACAGGGACAGCCTCCTGAATCTTATCAAATTCTTTTAAATCTAAATCAATCCCTGCTGTTTTAGCGATTGCCAAAATATGAAGGACAAAATTACTTGAACCACCCGTTGCTGAAACATGTCTAATACCATTTATAAGAGATTCTTTCGTCATAAAACGTCGAGCAGTTTTACCTTCTTTAACTAAATCAAGAATTCTCTCACCTACATCTCTAGCCTGTTTGTATTTAGCGGAAACACAAAATGGCATCGTAGCAGAATTCATTGGACACAAACCTATAACTTCTGTAAAAACAGCCATAGTATTTGCCGTCCCATACATCGAACAAGTTCCGCATGAGGAACACATATTTTCACGATAGCGTTGAAATGTAGCTTCGTTTATATCTCCCGCCCTCCACTTACCTATTGCCTCTTTTAAGTCCGGTGTCACATAAACTTTTCCATTCTCTTCATATGGAAGCATTGAACCAGAAGTTAGAAATATACTTGGGATATTTATGGACGCTGCCGCCATAAGCATGGCTGGTATTATTTTGTCACAGGAACATAAAAACACCAAACCATCAAAGTGATGTGCACTACACATAGTTTCAATGGAACCAGCTATTAAATCTCTGGAAGCTAGAACATATTGCATACCTCTTAACTGTGCCATGCCATCACAGGGAGCTGGTACGCAAAACTCTGCTGGTGTACCACCTGCTGCCCAAACACCTTCTTTGACATATTTTGCTAATTCGCGTAAAGGCTTATGTCCAGGATTTACATCATTCCAAGAATTAACTATGCCAATAATAGGTTTCACGATATCCTTATCACGGTAGCCCACAGAATTCATAAGTCCCATATAATACGCTTCTGCATTAACATCAATTTTTGCCATTATTTCTACCTCCACGTGTCCCAATATATTATATCCACTATAAAAACACTATGTTCTTACAGATACGCTCTGTCTCATTGGCTATAACTAACTCCTCATTGGTGGGTATTACTAATAATTTTACCAAACAGCCATCCGTGCTTATCTCCCTTATACCGTCACGAACAGCATCTTTCCCTTTATCCAGGCAAGCGCCCATAAATCCTAATCCTTCGCAGATTTTCTCTCTAATTACGGGAGAATTTTCTCCTAATCCAGCGGTGAAGATAACGGCATCCAATCCCCCCATGGCAACGGCATAAGCACCTATATACTTACTAACCCTGTAGGCAAAGATATCCATGGCAAGGCTCGCTCTTTCGTCTCCGTTACCTGATGCTTTTTCCAGATCGCGGAAATCACTGGACAGTCCTGATATACCAAGTACCCCCGACTTATTATTGAGATATTGGTAGACCTGTTTTCCTGTCATATCCTCTTTGTCCATTAAAAAGGGAATAATTGCAGGATCAACCTCTCCGCACCTAGTTCCCATAACAAGACCCTCCAAAGGAGTGAATCCCATGCTGGTGTCTATTGATTTCCCATGCTTGACGGCCGCCACGCTCGCACCGTTTCCCAGGTGGCAAGTTACAAGGCGCAATTCTGCCAATTCCCTTCCTAAGTATTTTGCGGCCATTTCCGACACGTATTGGTGGGAAATGCCGTGAAAACCATATTTTCTCAGGCCGTATTTTATATATAACTCATAGGGCAAGCCATAAAGGTAGGCTTTGGCCGGTATGGTCTGGTGAAAAGCCGTGTCAAAAACAGCCACGTGGGGGGCATTAGGCATAAGCGTCATGCAGGCCTTGATCCCCGCCAGGTTCGCCGGATTATGCAGCGGCGCCATAGGTATGCACTTTTTTATGTCTTCTATGACCGCCTCGTTAATAAGCACCGGTTCGTGGAACTTCTCCCCGCCGTGCACCACCCTGTGCCCGAAGGCACTGATCTCTGTTACGTCCTTTATCACACCATAGTCCTTATTTGTTAAGGCCTCGAACACCATTTTTATGCCTTCCGTGTGGTTGGCCACGGGCCTTTTTATCTCTATAGCGTAATCATAAATGGAATAATGTTTTAAGAAACTTCCACCGGCACCGATTCTTTCCAAAACTCCCTTAGATAAAACTTTTTTGGTTACACTGTCTATGAGCTGATACTTTATTGAAGAACTCCCGCAATTCAAAACAAATATTTTCAAGTTTCCACCACCTTAAAAATTATTAACAGCTTGACTCTTAATATTCGATTTTCTCGGCCACCATCGCCGTTCTCAGCATAGCGGCAAAGAGCACTATAATCTTAAATTAACCAATAATTAAAACAATCATTGTTTCTGGCTGCTTTTCTCGGCCAAAACCGCCTTAGTAAGCTCCGGCAGTATCTTCTTAAAGTCACCCACTATGCCTACGTCGGCCACATTGAAGATGGGCGCCAGACCATCCTTGTTTATGGCTATTATGTAATCTGAGTCTTCCATGCCTGCCACATGCTGTATAGCCCCTGAGATGCCTACGGCAAAGTAAAGCCCCGGCCGTACCGTCTTCCCGGTCTGGCCTACCTGCTCGTCTTTTTCCAGCCAGCCGCTATCCACCGCCGCACGTGACCCTGACACTGTCCCTCCTACAGCTTCTGCCAAATCGTAGGGGTACTTGAAGTTTTCCTTGCCTCCTACACCACGTCCGCCTGAAACAAGTATCTTAGCGTCCTGGATATCTATTTTATGGGCTATATGTTTGACCACGTTTTGAACTTCCACGCAGCAGTGGTTCTTTTTTATGCCCGCATCGAAAAGTACTATCTCCCCATGAGCTTCCTTATCCCGCAAGCGTTTGACCATTACCCCCGGGCGTACCGTCGCCATTTGGGGTCTGTAGTCCGGGCACTCAATGGTCGCCATTATGTTTCCTCCGAATGCAGGCCTAGTCATGAGCAGCCCTTTCTTTTCCTTATCCACTTCTAAGCCCGTGCAGTCAGCCGTAAGGCCTGTGTGCAGGCGCGCCGCTACCCTTGGAGCAAGGTCTCTGCCTATGGCCGTTGCCCCCATGAGCAGTATTTCCGGCTTGTATTCTTTTACCGCGGCCGTAACTGCCTGGGTATATGGTTCTACCGTGTATGTTTCCAATGCCTCGTCATCTATGACTATGACCCGGTCAGCGCCGTATTCCACAAGCTCTTCAGCCAGATCCTTTATGCCGCTTCCAACAAGCAGCGCACTTACCTTGGTACCCAGCTCCTGGGCTATTTCTTTACCCTTGCCTATAAGCTCGTATGATACGTTCGTAATCGTCTTATCCACCTGCTGGACGAAGACAAACACGCCGTGATTTGCTTTAATCATCTTCATTCGCCTCTTTCTCGCCATCACAGAATGTATTTCTCTTTCAACTTGTCCATAATGAACTGCACTGATTCGTCAACGCCTCTTTCAATCTTCATCCCGGCCGCCTTGACGGTTTTAGGGAAGGATTTCACTACTTTTGTAGGCGAGCCCTTAAGCCCTATATTTTCATCCTCTACCGGTAAATCAGCACGGGTCCAGGTGATTATTTCCTTTTCCCTGTAGGCCTCAAATATCCCTCCCGGAGTCATGTATCTCGGCACGTTCAGCTCCGCCAATGCCGTGATGAGGCACGGCATCTGCACCTTTACTTCGTGGCAGCGGTCTTCAAATTCTCTTTTTACCAGGAGATGGTCTCCGCGATTTTCAATAGCTGCCGCATAGCTCACATTGGGTATGTTGAGATGTTCAGCAATTTCCGGTCCTACCTGCGCCGTATCTCCGTCTATGGCTTGCCGGCCGGTAAAGATAACGTCATACCCCAGCCGTCCGCATGCTGCAGCAAGGGTGCAGGAAGTCGCCCAGGTGTCTGCTCCCCCGAAAGCCCTGTCCGTTACCAGCACCGCCTTGTCCGCTCCCATTGCCAGCGACTCCCGCAATACCTCTTCCGCCTGCGGCGGTCCCATGGTGAGCACCGTTACCTCGGCCCCTGTACCGTCCTTTATCTGTAATGCTGCCTCCAGCCCCGCCTTGTCGTCAAGGTTCATTATGCTGGGCACACCTTCACGGATAAGCGTCCCCTTGACAGGGTCCAGCCTTACTTCCGTTGTGTCAGGCACCTGTTTTACACATACTATGATCTTCATGCTTTCATCCCTCCGGTCTCTATATGTCCTTATTTCAGCAGGCTGCCGGAGATAACCATTTTCATTACCTCGGATGTGCCTTCGTAGATTTCAGTGATCTTGGCATCACGCATCATGCGTTCTACTTCATATTCCCTTATGTAGCCGTAGCCCCCATGCAGCTGTACTGCCCTGTCCGTAACATATTCCGCCACCTGAGAGGCCTTGAGCTTTGCCATGGCCGCTTCTATGGAATATTTTTTCTGTGTGTCCTTGGTCAAAGCCGCCTTATATACCAGGCAGTGCGCCGCTTCTACCTCCGTTGCCATCTCTGCCAGAGTGAACTGGATGTTTTGGAACCCGGCTATTGCCCGCCCGAACTGCTTGCGCTCCTTGACGTAAGACACCGTGCGTTCCAACGCCCCTGCCGCGATTCCCAGTGCCTGGGCCGCTATGCCTATGCGCCCTCCGTCCAAAGTGCTCATGGCTATACCGAAGCCTTTGCCTTCCCTGCCCACAAGGTTCTCTTTGGGAATGCGGCAGTCTGCAAATATTAGTTCGTTAGTGGCTGAACCGCAGATGCCCATCTTTTTTTCCGGCGTGCCGAAAGTAAAGCCCGGGGTATCTTTTTCCACTATGAAGCCGGAAATCCCCTTCGTCCCTGCTGAGGCGTCCGTCATGGCGAAAACTACGTAAACATCGGCCTCCCCCGCATTGGTAATGAATATCTTGCTGCCGTTTAGGATATACTTGTCTCCGTCCGGCACGGCCTTGGTCTGCTGGCCTGAGGCGTCGGTTCCCGCTCCCGGTTCTGTAAGCCCGAAGGCTCCCAGCTTCTTGCCTTTTGCTAATGGAACCAGGTATTTTTGTTTTTGCTCTTCCGTCCCATGCTTGTAGATTAGGTCCGCACACAAAGACGTATGCGCGGACACTATGACTCCCGTTGTCGCGCACACCTTGCTCAGTTCTTCAACGCACAGGGCGTAGGTCAAAGTATCGCACCCCTGCCCGCCGTAAGCTTTGGGGAAGGGGATACCCATAAAACCAAACTTCTGCAGCTTTTCCACCGTTTCCCTGGGGAAGCGGTGCTGTTCGTCTATCTCCTGGGCCAGCGGCTTTACTTCTTTTTCTGCGAAATCTTTAAAAAGCTGCTGGGCCACCTTATATTCTTTCTGCAATGTGAAATCCATAATATGCCTCCCGGGTATTTTTCGTAGTTATAAAATCCTGCCTTCGTTTTGCGCTTTGACCTCACTTTCTTTAACATCTTGCGCAGTAAAACATCAAGCGCCCCTTTCTTCCCTGCCGGAGCTTCCAGGCCTTTTTTAGACGTGCTTTACTTATTAATGAATTTCTTATCGGCACGCTTTGTCAGGAAGGCGTCCATGCCCTCTATCTGATCTGCTGTTTCAAAACATTGAGCGAATTCTATGGCCTCAATATCCAGAGCATCATTAATGAACATTTCTTTCCCGCAGTTGATAGCATATTTGGCGTGCTTTACTGCGCAAGGTGCATTGCCTGCAATGCACTTTGCCATTTCAAGCGCCCGGCCCAATAAATCTTCCTGCTTGTAAACAGCGCTCACCAGCCCTATGCGCAGTGCTTCTTCCGCGCCTATTGTCTTACCTGTATAAATGAGCTCCTTGGCCTTGCTCAAAGACCCTATTACTTTAGCCAGCCGCTGCGTTCCCCCAAACCCCGGGATAATCCCCAGGCTTGTTTCCGGTTGTCCAAAAACAGCGTTCTCACTGCAAATCCTTATATCACAGCTCATGGCCAGCTCATTTCCTCCACCAAGGGCAAAACCGTTAACGGCTGCAATGACAGGCACTGGGAAAAGCTCTATGTGCCGGAATATGCCGTTTCCAAACTTGGAATATTCTTTGCTTTCCATGAAGCTCATTTTATGCATCTCGGCAATATCTGCCCCTGCCACGAAGGCCTTCTTCCCTGCCCCCGTTAGAACCACTACTCGCACCTGATTGACGTCTATGCTTTTGAACACCTTTTCCAAATCACTTAGGACTTGCTTGTTAAGCGCATTCAAAGCTTTTTCTCTGTCAATGGTTACAACGGCTATCTCGTCACATAGCTCAAACTTAACAAAGCTCATAAAATATTCCACCTCCATCGGAGATTCACTTTCCTCACTACCTCAGCCAAACGACGCCTCTAGAGAAAATAGGCTACACCCGGTAAGGCTTCCGTTCTTTTTCTTCATCTCATAATCTTGCTATTTTCATATCAGGTTATTCTTCCTGCTTTTCATTTATCTTGCCCTGTCTCGTTTTTGGGCAGAAAGGTTTTATTAGCTGCCCTTCTCGTATAATTGTCCTCCAGCATGGCTTTATGAGAAAGGAACGCCGGATCATCCATGTATTTGGCCTTATTGGGACAAATTATTATGCATGCCTGACATTTAATACAGATGCCTGTAATCTCAAGCGGATTATCTTCACTAATAGAACCCATGGGACAAACAGAAGCACACAGCCCGCACCTTGTGCACTTTGCCGCATCGGTCTTCGGCTTGGCTTTTAGGAATATCGCAGGCTTGCCATCTATTCCCAAGGGCGTGTAGTATTCACCTACAACATCATGCTTGCTTATTGTAATCGGTTTAGGGATAGTCGTCATGCTCCTTATTTTCTCAGCAAGCACTGTAGCAAAGCCTTGCATTTCCTCTCTGTCTGCCGCATCAGGACGTCCTGGTGCTATCTTGTCGGAAAATACATGGGCAGAAACAAAAGCCGCTCCTGCTACTGTATGAAAGCCGTTTTTTTCTAGTCCATTTTGCAATTCCAGAATGCAATCATCGTAACTTCTATTGCCAAATACGGCAATAGGTACCGCTAGCGCTCCATTTCCCTTGGCACAGCGTATATAGTACAACAATTTATTTGGGATCCTTCCCGCATAAACAGGTGTCCCCCATATAACTAAATCGTTCTTAGAGAAATTCAAACCTGCTTCTCTGTTGCGCAGCAGCGTATAATCGATTACGTCAATAGTTGTTCCTAGTTTGGCACAAAGTATATTTGCTATATGGGTGACAATTCTGGCTGTATTGCCTGTTGGGCTGAAATATACTGCAAATATATGATTAATCTTTCTCCCTAGAAGACCGTCGCCGGTTTCGTTAAGTAGGCCTTCGCTGCTTACTTGTCCTTTTTGCACAGGTAAGTCCTTATATTCGTTCATGAATACCACTCCTAAAGCGGCAATTTAAACCTGACTCTGCATTTTATTTCTTAGAGTAATCGTAAAAACCTTTGCCTGTTTTACGCCCCAAGTATCCTGCTTCCACCATTTTGCGCAGCAATTGCGCCGGACGGTACTTAGGGTCTCCATAGCCTGCGTACAATACTTCCATGATAGCAAGAACTGTGTCATTGCCAATAAGGTCAGATAACGCCAAAGGCCCCATGGGGTGTGCGAATCCCAGTTTTGCTACGTTATCAATATCTTCAACACTGGCAACGCCCTCCATGAGGGTAAAAATTGCCTCATTAATCATAGGGATCATGATCCTGTTGCCTACAAAGCCAGGTGCATCATTAACTCTAACAGGGGTTTTTCCAACTTTTTCCGCCAAAGCCTTAATGGCAGAAAAAGTTTCCTCAGACGTAGCCAGGCCTTTGGTTACTTCCACCAGTTTCATGATTGGTGCAGGGTTAAAGAAATGCATACCGATAAATTTATCCGGTCGTTTAGTAAAAGCGCCTAGCATCGTAATAGAAACAGATGAAGTATTACTGGCTAAAATGGTATTAGCAGGACAAAGTTCATCTAAAGTTTTGAAAATATCCTTCTTTATGGCGATGTTTTCAGTAGCTGCTTCAATAGCAAGATCAACAGTGCAATTAGTTTCGTCCAAATCAACTACACCGCTTATGCGTCCTAGAATTGCATTTTTCTCCTCATCTGTAAGCTTTCCTTTGGCAACGCTGCGGCTTAAATTTTCACCGATATTTATAATACCCTTGTCCACAAAACTTTGCTTGATGTCTCGCAGAACTACCGTAATGCCGTTTTGCGCCATGACCTGGGCAATACCTCCACCCATTTGTCCTGCACCAATGACCATTACCTTTGAAAACTCCATTTTGCTTCCTCCTAACTTGTTTCCCATTTCTTAAATTCTTCTGCCTGTATTTTCAGTTCTGACATAGTGGATTTCATCTGTTTTTCTATGACAGAAGCTCTTTTCTGTTCCTTAAATTTTTTCTTATTAAATACTTTCTACTATGGTAGCTGTTCCCTGTCCGCCACCTATACATAGTGTAGCAAGTCCCAGTTTTTTATTATGTGCCTTTAGAGCATAAAGCAACGTTACAAGGATACGGGCACCGCTTGCTCCGATTGGATGGCCTATTGCGATAGCACCTCCGTTAACGTTTACTTTAGTTTTATCAAAGTCAAGCTCTCTGCCTACTTCTACGAACTGGGCTGCGAAAGCCTCATTTGCCTCAATTAAGTCCATGTCTTGCATGGTCAGGTTTGCTTTATCTAAAGCTTTACGGGAAGCCGAAATAGGGCCGATTCCCATATATCTGGGATCCACGCCTGTAGAAGCATATGATATGATCCGCGCCATGGCTGTAAGGCCCAACTCTTTAGCCTTATCTGCCGACATTACTACTAGAGCTGCTCCGCCGTCATTAACGCCTGATGCATTACCAGCAGTTACAGTGCCACCCTTTTTGAATGCAGGCTTTAAGTTAGCTAAGCCTTCCATAGTAGTTCCTTCCCTTGGAAACTCGTCAGTATCAAAAACTACCTCGCCTTTTTTTGTCTTAATTGTAACCGGCACGATTTCAGCCTTAAAAGAACCATTTTTTATGGCTGCACACGCCTTTGTCTGTGATTCAAAAGCTACTTGATCTTGCTCTTCACGTGTAACGTCATATTTTTCCGCAACGTTCTCAGAAGTAATACCCATGTGGTAATCATTAAATGCGTCCCATAGGCCGTCTTTAATCATCACGTCTGTAAGAGTAGAGTCTCCCATACGAAGGCCCCATCTTGCTTTTGGACTGGTAACAAAAGGAGCGTTGGTCATGCTCTCCATGCCGCCGGCAATTATGATATCCGCATCTCCTGCGCGAATAGCTTGTGCTGCCAGCTCAATACATTTCAGTCCCGATCCGCAAACCTTATTAACTGTAAAAGATGGAACCTCTTCAGGAACACCGGCTAAAATACTTGCCTGCCTAGCTGGATTCTGGCCTAAGCCTGCTTGCAAAACGTTACCAAAAATAATCTCTTCTACTTGCGCGGGATTAATCTTGGCTCTGCTAATAGCCTCCTTAATGACGGCAGCTCCTATTTCTTGTGCCGATAGTCCGGCAAGGCCTCCGTTAAACTTACCTACTGCCGTCCTGACCGCACTCACAATTACTACTTCACGCATAATATTATCCCCCTGTTTTCTAATCTTTTATAAAAACTGTCTGCCTTACACGAACATTTAGCCTACTCCTAAAAGTAGGCTAAATTAGCTATTATTTATTTCTTAACAAAAGTTTCAAAATCCCTAATCGTTCTGGGTAATAACATTTGGTGAACCGGGCATACAGACTTGGGATTTTGGTAAGCAGCTTCTGTAAAGGCTACAACATATGGCCTAAGCATGCACATATCCACTATCTCGTCTACCATACCATCTTGAGCACAAAAAATTGGCCGCGATTTTGTTACAAAATCCTCAATGAGTTTATTCATCTTGTCTATAGTAGGCTGCAAATCCTTGCCAGCCTTCTTATCTTTAGCTAAACGGCGAGAATACATTGCCGTCGCTGCTGTTTCTCCGTTCATAACGTAGATTTCACTGGCTGCAGTTCCAATAGAGAAAGCATTTGTGTCATTTCCCTGTGGACCACCCAAAACATAATGAGCTGCCGCAGTGCCTTTACGCAAGGTAATTTCAAAAGAAGGCAAGCCTGAATTTTGAATAGAATAAATTAGGGACTGACCTAATCCTAGTAATTCAGCTCTTTCAGCATCGTCACCTACATCTATACCGGAAGTGTCCTGTATCCATACCAAAGGTACACGGTCACGAGCGCACAAGGTTACAAATTCATTCATCTTAATCAATCCTTGGCGATATAACTTGCCACCGATAGCTGCAGAACTTTCTTTATATTCCGGATAATTTAACAATAAGCCTTGTACATTTGCAACAACACCCACCAATAATCCGTTAACCTTAGCTAATCCTGTAACCATTTCAGGTCCATAGCCTTTTTTATATTCCATGAATTCACTATTATCAAAAATACGGGCTAAAACTTCATAAATATCATAACTGCGTTTTTGATTCATCGGCACTATTGAATACAATTCATTAGCATCAAATTTTGGTAGGTAAGGCTCATCCACTCTAAAAAATTCCAAGTTATAAGCCGGCAACATGCCAATATACTTCTTAATACCTTCAATTACGCCTTCTTCAGTAGCGTACACTTCGCGCATAAATCCCGTCTCGTTATAATGCACATCCACAGAACCGGGGGACTTTTGCTTGCCGGAATTGGCCACCATGTCAGCGATTTGTTCAGCACCTTCCATGTCAATATAGCCTTTAGGATGCATTCCTCCTAAAATACCTGCACCACCTACAGCCATATTGGCTTTCTCATGAGCGATGAGCACCGTAGGACTGATACTATGGTAACCTCCGCCTGCAGGATTGGTCCCGTAAATACCAACGATAACAGGAATTCCCATTTGGTTCAACTCTGCGTTTCTAAAGAAAGGCGTACCACCGCCACGGCGATTAGGATAAACCTTTTCCTGCTCATCAAATTTTACGCCACTACAGTTAAGCAAATAAACTAGTGGTATACGCAAAATCTTGGCAGTGTCAGAAGCACGCAATAAATTGTCAGCTTGACCTGGAACCCAGGCACCTGCCAGTTTTTTGTTGTCAGAAGCAACAATCATTACCCATTTACCATTTACGCAGCCTAGTCCTTTAATAATACCTGTAGAACCATTATCGTTACCTTCCGGATTGTACAAACTATTCAAAGGTCTCCAAGTATCCTGATCCACCAAAGCTAGTATACGTTGCATAGCCGTCATTTGGCCTGCTTCATTTAATGATTCCGTAGAACGCCCGGCATCCTCTACTTTTTTAATTAAGTCTTTTATTTCCTGCTCAACTACTTTTAGCACAGCTATATTTTCAGTATTTTCGCTTCGCAGCTCTTTGCCTAACATAGGCATGTTTTTAAAATATCTTGGCATTGAATATTGACCCATTATTAGTCCTCCCTTCTAGGCTTGTTTTTCATCAGCTATCTTAATCATGCGATTAAATTTACCTTCTGCTACTAATACACCATCCTGATTTAAAACATCATATCTCATCCCTATGATGGCCTGCCTGCCGTTTTTTGTAACACGTTTGTCCACAATAGTTAATTTCAACTGTATAGTATCACCAATAAACACTGGTTTAGTAGACTTCCAATTTTCGATGCCAAGAAATACGGAACTTTCAAAAAGTCCTAATCTCATATACAAGCCATTTGCTATGGAAAGAATTAATAAACCATGAGCAATGCGTTTACCGAAAGTTGTGTTGTTAGCAAAGACGATACTGGTATGCAATTCGTTAAAGTCACTTGTTAAACCTGCAAAGTCAAAAATATCACTTTCAGAAACTGTGCGAGTAGCAGATAAAAAATAATCACCGACATTTAAATCTAGATATGTATAAAAATTTTTTATTTTTTTCATGATAAAACCTCCATTATTTTTTTATGTACAATTTCTAAACAGGAAGTTTTCCAAGAATAACAGCCACAAAAACTATTGTTAAAGAAATTATCCACAAAGGAACAAAACTGTGTTTTTGATGCCGACCCAAATCAACTCCAGCAAGACCTATTAGTAAAAATGTTGAAGGTGTAAGAGGAGAAATAGGGAAGCCGATAGTTATTTGACCACAAATAGCAGCTCGTGCCATGTCAACAGCAGGTATCCCTACCGCCTGTCCAGCTTGGGCTAAAATAGGCAATACTGCAAAATAAAAACTATCAGGATCAAAAATCAAACTGAGCGGCATAGAGAAGACACCTAAAATTAGGGCTAAATGAGACATAATAGCAGACGGTAAAATCGTAACAAGCCCTTTGGCCATAGCTTCCAACATACCTGATTCTTTCATAATACCAGTAAATATACCAGCTGCAAATAATACGCTAGCCATCATTAGTGCAGCTTGTGCGTGAGAATCCACCAATTTTCCCTGTATTCCAACATCAGGATAATTTACAATAAGGGCAATCGCTAAAGCGACCATGAAGCAACCAACCGGCGGTAAAACATTTTGTACTAGAGCAATAATTGTAACTATGATTAGAATAAGATTGAACCAGAAGAGCTTAGGTCTACGCAACGCTTCTTCTTCTTCAGAAAGCTTGGTTAAACTGACATCTATATTTGTCAAAGAAGCACCCAATCTTTTCTTTTCTTTAATCCCAAATAAAATTGTTATAATTAAACAAGCAATAAGTCCACAAATTTGCGGTATAACCATGGGAGAATAAAGTTCGACCAAAGAAATATTTAAAGCAGTTGCGGCACGAAGAGTTGGGCCACCCCATGGAACCATGTTCATAGTTCCAGCACCCATAGCAACTATTGTAGCCAAAACAAGCCGATTCATCTTTAATTTATCGTAGATGGGCAGCATGGCAGGTACAGTAATTAGAAATGTGGTAGCTCCTGAACCATCCAAATGCGTCATAATAGTAATAAGCAATGTACCGACGCAAATTTTAATAGGATCTGCGCCAATGATTTTTATAATTTTGTTTACAATGCGCTCAAATGCGCCTACATCACTCATAACTCCAAAAAATAGAACCGCAAAAATAAACATGGCCCCAGTAGGTGCAACACTTTTTATACCGGAAAGCATAAATTTACCAATTAAGCCACTCTTACCAATTATTATACAAGCTATAACAGGGAGTACTATTAAAGCTAACATAGTTGTCATTTTTTTACTCATAATCAATATTAAAACAGCTAATATTGTTATCAAACCAACAATTGCCAACATATTTAAACCCTCCTTTAAAGTTCAAAGTTTTTTAAATTATTCCTGTTTCTTTCAATTCATCAATTTTTTCTCTTGATAAATTTAAAAATTCAGAATACACTTTGTAATTATCCTCCCCCAACAACGGTGCAGGTTTAGTAACTCGCGGCATAGTGTCCATTAGTTTAATAGCAGCACCATTAACATGCATATCACCAATTACAGGATGATGAACAATCGGGAACATATCTCTTGCTTCTCTGATATGTTTGTCCTCCACAACTTGGCTCAAATCGTTTACGGGGCCTGCTGGTACACCAACTGCTAATGCCATATCAACAATTTCCTTTACGAGGTAATCTTTCGTCCAATTCTCAATACCTTCTTTAAGTGCATCCATATTCTTTACACGAGTTACATTATCAACAAATCTTATGTCGGCAATCATTTCCGGTTTTTTCATAACTCCATTACAAAACTTTTCATACAAGCTCTGATTACCACAGGCAATAATAACTAAACCATCGCGAGCTTTAAAAGAATCATAAGGTGCAATAGCTGCATATGCATTACCGTTACGTTTATACAGTTGCTTCGTTTGCCAATAACGCGTAAACGAATTTTCGAGGCTCACAACAATAGAATCTACTAAGGAAACATCTACGCGTTGCCCTTTGCCAGTAAGATTACGTGAGTGAACAGCCGCTAGAACTCCAATTATCATGTTCATTCCTGCCAACATATCAGCCATGGCATTCCCTGCCCTAGTCGGTTGTCCTCCTTTTTCACCTGTTAAACTCATGAGCCCACCCATAGCTTGTGCTAAAATATCGTATCCCGGACGTTGTGAATATGGACCATAAGAACCAAACCCCGAAACTGCAGCATAAATCAGCTTGTCGTTAACTGTTTTCAGTACATCATAGCCTAGTCCCAATCTATCCAAAACTCCAGGACGATAGTTTTCTAAGAGTACGTCTGCTTTTTTTATTAATTCCAAAAACATCTTCTTTCCCTCAGGTTTTTTAAGATTTAACGTTATGCCCTCTTTACTTCTGTTTAATTCGGCAAAATAGACACTTTCTCCATTAACAAAAGGTCCATAAAACCGGCTATCGTCACCCTTTTTGGGTACCTCAATCTTGATAACCCTAGCACCCATATCTCCCAAAACAGAACTGCAAAAAGGTCCTGCAACCACTCTGGTAAGATCAATGATTAATAAATCTTGCAGAGCCCCATCTTTTATTTCTGTCATATTCTTTCCTCCTTGTAAAAAATAAAAATATATCTTTACAGCCTGCGCGCGCTACAGGCTATAACATTTTTACCTACATCATTATAATAATGTTAGGGTAAGACATTGTAAAATACATAAATACTTATCATAGGTTTTATAAAAAAGTAACCTAAACAAACTTTTCATTACAACATATATAAAAAATGCGCCAACGCAATTAGGATCGTTGCCGCATTTATGAAAATTAATGAATGGCTAAAACAGTATTCTATGGAGCAAAAGTGAATATTTATAACTTAGTATTTTAAATTAAATTATTTCCAAGAATCATTCGCATATTTTCATCTTTTTGTTATTCCCTAGTTTTTTATGCAATTAGCTAAATCATAAAATCAAGCTTTTAACTTGTCTTAAATCTTGAAAAATGACCATGTAGTACTTTTGTGATATAATTATAAAAAATTTAGAGATGTAAAAGTTTAAGGAGGTTATGTTATGAATTTATTGCATTTAAGATATTTTAGAACCTTAGCAAAAACAGAAAAAATGTCTCAAGCAGCCCAAACCTTGCACATTGCCCCCCCTTCTCTTAGCTTAACTATCTCTAGGTTAGAAAAAGAATTAGGTGTAAGCCTTTTTGATAGAGTTGGAAATCGCATAAAGCTAAATGAGAATGGTAAGGAATTTTATAGCTGTGTAGATGAAATTTTTATAAAATTAGATAATACAATAGAAAAATTATCAGAAAACGCTAACCAGAAAAAAAAGTTTTTATCAGTTGCTACAACTAGCCCAAATATGTGGTGCCCCATGTTCGAACAATTTACAAATAAATATCCTGATATTAGCATAAAACAGAACGTAGTACGATTAGCTAATTTAAATGTTTCAGATTTAGAAACAAAATATGATTTTATTATGACTAGCCCTACTGATTTAGATTATAAAAACTTGAATATGGAAACAATCTATGACGATGATTATCCGGTGCTTTTAGTTAATAAAAATAGCCACTTAGCAAAAAAAAACAGCGTGAAATTTAGTGAAGTAAAAGATGAGCGGTTTATTGCTTTGAGTGACGGTTTTTCTTCTCGTAAATTATTTGATGATTTTTGCTTATTAGCGAAAGTAAAACCAACTATCGTTTTAGAATGTGATTATATTATGCGCGCAAGAATGATTCAAAATAATGTTGGTGTCGTTGCAATGGCTACAGCTCGAGTACGTATGGATAAAGAGTATGCTAATATAAGAGTATTAAATATTACAGAGCCAAAATATACTAGAACACAGGCTTTATTTTGGAGTAAAAAGCGCAATTTAAGTAAGGCCTCTTGCTACTTCAAGAATTTTGTCAAAGAATTTTTCGAGAAAAATCCAATTAAGTAATATGAGCATGAACAAAGAGTTTATTTTTTCAAAGAACTATGTTACAAGACAAAATCACCCATAAGATAAAAACGGTAATGTACACTAAAAGTACATTACCGTTTTTGTTATTTAAAGACAAATCTGTTCTTATTAAATTCCAATATTCCTTCATCGCGTAATTTACCAAGTGATGCCGAAAGTGCACTACGATCTACTGCTAAATAATCTGCCAGCTGTTGTCTGTTAAAAGGAATAGTAAATT
>Ga0183101_1000082_pt9 | contig 17858 bp, 13 predicted proteins | sample Biomet3_FD_127790 | JGI IMG/M metagenome (GOLD analysis project Ga0183101, IMG submission 127790) | Microbial communities from bioreactor (seeded with sewage sludge) at LBNL, California, USA - Biofuel metagenome 3 | ecosystem: Engineered > Bioreactor > Anaerobic > Unclassified ... | reverse complement strand
GGCATTTTTAACCAGGCGGGAAATGCGGCGAATGAGGATGGAACGGATGAAAAAGACCGTGAACCCGATAAGGGCGGCCAAGCCAATCAGGCCAACGAAGGAGGTTTTCAACAGCTGCGCTTCAAGCGAACTCCAGGCATCGGAAACATCGAGCTTCATTATGAGCTGGCCGAGAATGGGTTCCGAATCGCCGTGGCAGTGGTGGCACCGGGGCTGGTTGGCAATGGAAAAAACGCCGCCAAGAATTTTTTTGCCGTTTTCGTCAATAAAAATTGATTCTTCAATGGGTTCTTTGAGCCCCCGTGCATGAAGGGCCGCCATATCCGAATTTTTTTCAATCTTGGAGAAATCTTTGCGCAAAGAGCTTTCGTCTGTGCTGTAGGTGATGTTGCCAGCATACGATGTCATATAGGCTGTAACAGAGGAAAATTTATTTTGTATCTTTTTAAATTCTTCTGCCGTTCCCTTGTTGTCGCCGATAACCATGGGCTTTTCAATACCCATATACATTAATTCTGTTTCAACACGCGCGCCAGCTTTAATCTGATTGCACATCATGCGTTGCACGCCAAAGTATTCAATAGCCATAATACAGCCAATGATAACAAGGGCAATGGCCATAATGGAAACGGTAATCTTGCTGCTGAGTGATTTGGATATAAACATTACATTCCCCTCTAGTGCGCGCCGGAAAAGATCAGGGGTTTAAACTTGAAATCCTGGATTCTTTCAGAATTGTGGCATTTGGTGCAGGTTCCCTTTGAGGGCTTGGCAACAATATCCTGCGGGTCCTGACTTTCGGCATGCAGGCTGCCGGGGCCATGGCACGATTCGCAACCAACGTCGGAAAGCTCGGGCGTGCTTTCAATGCTTTTGAACCCTCCCTCCTTATAGCCGGTGGTGTGGCATTCATAGCACTTTTCAAGCTCAGCTTTCTTTAATTTGGGCTTCATGATGGCCACAGAATCCCATGAATGCGCTTTTTTGGAATATTTTGTATAGTTTGTATACTGCTCTTCATGGCATGGTTCACAATTTTTTGACCCAATATACGTTTTGTCATCCGCAGCATGGCAATAATTATGCGCAATAACGATTTGAAATAAACAAAAAAACACTGTGAGTAGAATTTTTTTAATGCATGCTGCTCGGTTCATGGTCTTTCTCTTGATGAAATGTTGCAAGGAATAGCCAGAAAATTTACTGCTGTTGTAGCCAATTGCCGATTGCTTCACATTTTTGAATAATATATTGCATTATTGCATATTGATACGTGATCATGGCAGTAAATAATTTTTTGTTGTTCTCATTTGTTCAGAGTAAAAAAAGCTACATCGTTGTAATTTACTGTTACTATGTCATATGTATGGCAGCAAACGGCAAGTGTAAGGGACGTGCTACAAATATAATATAGTATATAAAATTGCCGTGCCATGCTGTTCAAAGTAAAATATCAGAAAAATAGCAGCAGAAAAAAATTGTAGAATGGAAGGCATCAATGATCGCAGTTTTGTTAACAGCGTCTTTTCTAAAAAAGAAATACGATTTTTTTATGCAAAAAATGAAAAAAGAAACTTTTTTATTGGTGGATTGATTGTCGTATTTTCGTAACATATTTGCGGCATGTTGTGAATATGTCTTGGAAATATCACCCGGAATCCTTTTGCCATCCATTGGTGATTTATCTGGCTGGCGGCAGAAATTATTTTTTTAAATAATGTTTTTGCGTTCTGCCATTGTAATAATTTGCTGTTCTGTACATATTGTAAAAATCAAATTGTTACTCAGGTCTAAAATAAACATATTTTCTGTCATGTTGTTCTCATAAAAACGCTATATAATACATTTATTGCGTTATTCATGATTATATTACTGTTTGTATCTCTGGCATAACTCAGCAAAAGTTACTTTTTTGCTGCACACTTGTTGGTTCAAAAATGGCCTGGCCCAAGCCTAGGTGCGGTTGTCTCCGCTCGCTGGCTTGCCACAGCCCGCCACAAAAGGCAGCCAGGGCAACCATGCACCAACAGGGTGAAATGTCGTAACGTTATTGGCACCGTAAACTGTGACTCTGATCGGTGAAAAATTCCGAACTCTTATGGCTGACACAAGTTTTTTTTGCTTGCGTAGCTCGAAACAGCCAGCTCCGCCACAGCTGCCTGAATAACTATCCCCATTTTGTGTGCGGAATCCCTGCCGAGGCCAAGGGCAAAAGGTGCCATGCGCTTTTGCTTGGCTGATACCGTTTATGGTTTCGGGATCCGAACGGGCAGCGGGGCGGCAAGACCGATTGAGCTTGCGATGGTTGGATACACCGCTGGGGCAGGGGCTTGCCCCCTTCATGGGTGCAGAGCCCCGAGAAACGCCCTTCGCGGCGTTGCGCACCCTGGGCAAGATTGCAGAATTGGCGGGAAGAAGCAGCCAGAATGTTCCGCTTTACCCGGAAAAACGGCATTACAGGGGGGGTAACGAAAAAAGAAGTTGATCTGGCGCCTGCGCATGGCTTGCGTAACTTCAAAAATTACCGTCTGCGCGTGCGCGTTCTGTGCTGCTGAAAATGGCTGGGGAATGGATCAGAAACCTGTGGGAAAAGCTGCCCGTTGCGGGGGCTTGCCTCTGGTCTTGGTGTAGACCCGGAAAAACGGCCCGTGGCAGGGGTTTGCCCCCGTGGGTGCAGAGACCGCCATCACGAATAAAATCACGAATAGCGACGATTCACCAAAAGAAAAAGGGGTTACTGTTTTCCAGTAACCCCTTGAAATATGGCGGAGAGGGGGAGATTCGAACTCCCGGTACGCTGTTAACGTACACACGATTTCCAATCGTGCTCCTTAGACCAGCTCGGACACCTCTCCGTTCGGCGCTTTTGCACCGCTCGAAGCCGAATACCTATATAGCAATCAGCAGGATAGTGCAAGAAAAAATATGCGGTGGCGTGATTTTGCCTCTCGGATGCTTTGCTGTGGCAGCGCCAGCCAGCCCCGTGACTGGCCCACGCCTGTGATCCCGCAAGGAGGCGGCAGTGGTCATGTGGCTGAGGTTCTCCGTGGTCGCGCGCGGCATGCACCGCCCGTGCGCTGCCCATGCGTTGTTTGGCGGCAGTGATCGGGTTGCACGCGAACCGGTGGGCGCTGTGGGCATGCGCCCGCGTGCGGGCGTTGCCTGGCAAAAAAAAGACCCGCGCTGTTGCCGCGCGGGTCTTGTATGGTCATGGAGGGGCGCTAGTCGTCCTTGCGGTCGTCGTTGCGCGGGGGTTTCCGTTTTTTTGAGCCGTGCACAGCGCGATAGAACGCCCACAGGCCAAAGGCCGCCATAATGGTAATGCCCAGAGCGTTCAGCGTCATGATGTTCATGTTTGTCCCTTCCGGCGTTTTCAGGGCGCCGTGGCCGCGCGGTTGCGCGTGTGCATTTTCAAGCGGTTCGCAGGCATTCGCCCGCGCGGGGTTGATGCGTGGCCAATTAGGCCATCACGCCAACCTTGCTCAGGCCGCTGTCCACATACATCACCTGGCCGGTTACCGCGTGGGCCAGGTCAGAGGCCAAAAAGGCCGCCGCGCCGCCCACGTCGCTGGTGGTGACGTTGCGGTGCAGGGGGGCGTTGCGCTCCACGATGCTGCACAGATCCTTCATGCTGGAAACAGCGGAGGCCGCCAGCGTTTTGATGGGGCCCGCGCTGATGGCGTTGATGCGAATGCCCTTGGGGCCGAAGTCACAGGCCAGGTAGCGCACGGAGGCTTCAAGCGCCGCCTTGGCCACGCCCATGATGTTGTAGCCGGGAATAACCTGGGTGGACCCGTGGTAGGTCATGGTGATGATGGACGAGCCTTCGTGCAGCAGCGGCTCAAAAGCGCGGCACACGCCGGTGAGGGAATAGGCCGAGATGTCCATGGCCAGGCGGAAGCCCTCGCGGGAGGTATCCACAAAACGGCCGCCCAGGTCTTCGCGGTTGGCAAAGGCGACGGAATGCACAAGAATATCCAGATCGCCCCATTTTTCCTTCACAAGGTCGGCCGCGCTCTGAATCTGCGCGTCGTCGCACACATCACACTGGAACGTGTATTCACCGCCAAGCTCTTCGCTCAGGGGTTCCACACGTTTTTTGATGGCGTCGCCCACATAATTGAAAGCCAGCCGCGCGCCCTGTTCCTTGAGAGCGCGGGCAATGCCAAAAGCAATGCTTCTGTTGTTGGCCAGACCCAGAATAAGAGCTTTTTTCCCTTGCAGCAGCATGGATCCTCCTTGAAACAATAAAAAACCGGACAACCGGGCACAGAGGTGTAGCGGAATGGCGGCAGCGGCGCATCGGCGAAAATGCCGCAGTAAAAAAGCACGGCGCGGCCGGACAAAGGACGGAACTGCCGGTGCGGTCAGGGCGCATTCATGGCGAACACGCCGGAACCGCCCCGGCAAATACGCGCCCGGCCAAATCAGCCGGACGCGGAAAGGTTACTTGGTCAGAATATCGTATGCTTCCTGATAACGTGCGGCCGACGCCTTGATGACGTCTTCGGGCAGTGTGGGCGGCGGGGGCTGCTTGTTCCAGGGCTGCTTTTCAAGCCAGTCGCGCAGAAACTGCTTGTCAAAGCTGGGCTGCCCTTGGCCTGGCTGATACTGGTCCGCAGGCCAGAAGCGCGAGGAATCGGGCGTCAGCACTTCGTCAATAAGGTGCAGCTTGCCGTCAATAAAGCCGAATTCAAACTTGGTGTCGGCCACAATGATGCCGCGCCCGGCGGCATAGGTGCGCCCGGCCTCATAGATGGCAAGGGCGGTGCGCTCCACCTGCGCGGCGGTTTCCGCGCCGAGCAGCTCGCCAGCGCGGGCCACGCTGATGTTTTCATCGTGTTGGCCCAATTCCGCCTTGGTGGAAGGCGTGAAAATGGCGGGTTCAAGCTTGTCCGATTCGCGCAGATTGGCGGGCAGCTTATAGCCGCAGAGCGTGCCGGTGGCCTTGTAATCCTTCCAGCCCGACCCGGTTATGTAGCCGCGCACAATGCATTCCACCGGCAGGGGCTTGGCCTTGCGCACCAGCACGGCGCGGCCTTCAAGTTCGTCCTTCCAGGGGGCCAGGGCGGCGGGGAAGCGGTTCACGTCGCTTTCCACAAGGTGGTTGGGAATGATATCCTTGAACTTTTCCATCCAGAACAGGGTGATCTGGTTGAGGATCACGCCCTTGTAGGGGATGGGTTCGTTCATGATCACGTCAAAGGCCGACATGCGGTCCGTGGTGACAATGAGCAGGGTTTTTTCGTCCACATCGTAGATGTCGCGCACTTTCCCGCGTGAGAGAAGGGGATAGGCGCTGATCTCGGTTTTGACCACGACTTTCATGATGGCTCCTGATTCCTGTGGCTCTTGCTATTTTTTCCCACGCGCTTCGACCGAGCGAGCGTGGGCTTCCAGCCCTTCAAGGCGGGCAAGGGCGGCAATGGACTGCATGTTCTGTTGTAAAAAGGTTTGCGAAGCGGCTACTATGCTGGTTTTCTTGCAGAAGGTCTGCACGGAAAGCGCCGATGAAAACCGCGCGGTGCCCAGGGTGGGCAGCACATGGTTGGGACCGGCAAAATAGTCTCCCACGGGTTCCGGGCTGTGCTGGCCCATAAAAACGGCGCCGGCATGGTGAATGTGCGGCAGCACGCCCCAAGGGTCGCGGGTACACAGTTCCAGATGCTCCGGGGCCACCATGTTGGCCACGGCCACGGCCACCGTAAGGTTGGGCGTCACCACAATGGCGCTCCAGTCTTCCAGGGCGCGGGCGGCTGTGGTGGCGCGGGGCAGGGCGGCGCACTGCTTTTTCAGTTCCTGCTGCAGGGCGTCGGCCAGCCTGGGGTCGTCCGTAATGCAGATGGCCGAGGCCAGGGCGTCGTGCTCCGCCTGTGAAAGCATGTCGGCGGCGAGCCATGCCGGGTTGGCCGAAGAATCGGCAAGCACCAGCACTTCGCTGGGGCCGGCGATCATGTCTATGCCCACCGTGCCCTGCACAAGGCGCTTGGCCGTGGTGACAAAAATGTTGCCGGGGCCAGCGATAACGTCAACGGGCTTGATGGTCTGCGTGCCGTAGGCCATGGCCGCAATGGCCCAGGCCCCGCCCACGCGGTAGACTTCTTCAATATCAAGCAGGTGCGCGGCCGCCAGAATATGGGGGTTCACGCTGCCGTCCTTGCGGGGCGGGGTGAACACGGCCAAACGAGGCACACCTGCCACCTGCGCGGGAATGGCGCTCATGAGCAGGCTGGAAACAAGCGGCGTGTTGCCGCCCTGCCCACCGGGCACATACAGACCGGCCGCATCAACGGATGTGACCTGCTGGCCCAAAATGCTGCCGTCCGGCCGGGTGAGAAACCACGATTTTTCCACCTGCGCTTCATGAAACGTGCGAATGTTGGTGGCGGCGGCGCTGATGATTTCGCGGCTTTCAATGGTTACGGAAGCGGCGGCGCGGGCAATTTCCTGCTCCGTCACACGCAGGGGCGGGGCAAAATCGGGGCAATCGAAGTTGCGGGTATACTCCACAAGCGCATCGTCGCCTTTTTGCCGCACGGCAGCGATAATATCGTTGACGGCGCTTTCCACCCCGTTTCCGGGGTTGTGCCGCCCTTGCAGCCACTGGGCCAGCTGGGGCCATTCCTGCTCATGTTGCAATGTCAAAATTCGGCATGTCATAGTGCTGTTCCTCTTCTGGTCCGAGGAATATACAGAAGCCGCCGCGGAATGTCGAGTTGCCCGGTGGCGTTCTGGTGGGCGGGGCGCGCGGTTTTGCGCAATGGCCGCGCCTTGACAGGGAGAGGAAGCATACTTACTTAACTGGAACCATAGCGTTTCCGTGAGGGAACGACTCAGGAGGAAGCATGCAGCGTCATAAAATGCACCATTCATTCGGACAGCCGGGCGGCAAGCAGGGCTGTGAGGCGGAAGCCCGGGCGGACGGACGCGCCGACCGTTCGGAAGACGGTATTGAGGAAGACGGAGAGATGCTGTTCGGACGAAAAGCGGAAACACAAGCGGAGCAGGCGGAATCGCCCGCTGAGGAACAGGCTCTGCCCCAGGAAAGCGCCGAAGAGCGCTGCAAGGCCGAGCTGAATGAAATGCGCCTGCGCGCCGCTGCTGAAATGGATAATTTCAAGAAGCGTCTTGCGCGTGAGCATGAGGAACAAATGCGCTATGCGGCCGAAAAGGTGCTTGGCGATCTTTTGCCCACGCTCGACAATCTGGATCTCGCCCTGCGCTACGGCAGCAGCCACGAGGCCTGCAAGGACATGTTGCAGGGCGTCGCCATGACGCACAAGCTGTTGCTCGCCGCTGTGGAAAAACACGGTCTCAAGCCTGTGGGCGAAGAGGGTGAGGAGTTCAACCCCTCAATCCATGAAGCTGTGGGTTTTGAAGATCGGGCCGATTTTGCGCCCAATTCCGTGGCCCGCGTGCTGCAAAGCGGTTACAAGCTTGGCGACAGGCTGCTGCGCCCGGCCAAGGTCATGGTGAAGCAGTAAACGCGGCCGCGTTTACGCGGTTTTTTTGCGAATTTTTTCGCCTATCCAGCCCGGTGGTTTTGCTGCCGGGCTTTTTTGCGGCCTTTGTACGGGGCCAGCGCCGCGCAAAACAGGCCTAGGCGGCAAAAACGCCCGCAGCTTCCAGTATGGCGCGCTCCGTGGCCGAGCCTTTTGCCGTCTCCACCGCGTCCGCATCCGCGCCGCCGGGCAGGGCCAAACCCAGGCGCAGGCGCAAAAGCCCTCCTTCCTCCAGTTGCCGAAAAACCACGCCGTTTCTGCCGATGGCCGAAAACGAGCGCGGCAGCAATCCCATGCCCTCGCCCTGGGCAATGCGCGCCAGCAACACGTCATATTCCTCTGGTTCGTCCACAAGAACCGGCGCGAACAAGGCGGCGGCAAAAATGTTTTTTGTCTGGTCAAAAAACGCGGGGTTGCTGTGGCGCTGAAACCAGAACAGCGGCTTGCCGCTCAGGTCGCGCAGCGCCAATGTTGCCGCCCGCGCTTCCGGCCAGGCGGCGGGCAAAGCCGCCAGCAACGGTTCCTCATAGGCCAGGGCGTGCAGCCGCAGCCCTTGCGCCGCAAGGGGCAGGGCCACCAGCGCGGCGTCAAGCTTGCCCCGGCCCACCGCCTGGGCCAGTTGCGGCGAACCGTGCCGCGCAAACCGCACCTTTCCTGGGCAAAGATCGTGCAGCCGTTGCGCGAAAACGGCAAAAATTCCCTGTTCAAAGGCCGTTGTCAGGCCAATGTTCAGCTGCGTGTTCCTGCTCCGCGCCGTGTGGGCCAAAGCGAGCAGGCGTTTGTTCGCCGCTTGCCGCGCCGTCAGCACGGGGCCGATCACGCGCAGCACGGCCTTTCCGTCTTCCGTCAGGGTCAGCCCGGTGCTGTGGCGGATAAACAGCGTCATGCCCAGCATGTCTTCCAGGCGTTTCATGTGGCGGCTCAAGGGCGGCTGGGTCATAAACAGCCGTTCGGCGGCGCGGCGCAGGCTGCCTTCTTCCGCGACAACGGAAAAATAGCGCAGCAGCCGCCAGTCGGGGGCGTCATTTGGGGTGTTCGTCATGCTTTTCAGGTATCACCAAAAAGGAAAGAGGCAAAGCGCGGGGCGTGGCATACAACGTCGGGCAATGGTCGTGCACAACGCGGCGACCCAAAACTACGGAGAATGATGATGGAAGCGCAACGATATGACGCGGGGCTTGCCATGCTGCGGCAGGTTGACGGAAGAGGCGGCGACGAGGTGCTGGAAAGCGTGCGGGCCATCAGCCCGGATTTTGCCCGCTATCTTGTGGAATTTCCGTTTGGCGACATTTATTCCCGGCCGGGCCTTGATCTGAAAAGCCGCGAGCTGGCCGTTGTGGCGGCCCTTACCGCCATGGGCAACGCAGCCCCGCAGCTGCGGGTGCATATAGCCGCCGCCCTGCATGTGGGCTGCACAAGGGAAGAGCTGCTGGAAGTGATTATGCAGATGGCCGTGTATGCGGGCTTTCCCGCCGCGCTCAACGGGCTTTTTGCCGCAAAGGAAATTTTTGACGGGCAGGACGGGCACGCAGCGGCGGCCACGGCGGCAGGCTAGCGTGCGGGCGAAAAATGCCGGGTGCGCGCCAAAGGGCGCGCGCCCTAAACGTCGGAATACTTTTCGGCGATAAGGCGGAATTGTTCTTCCAGGGAAACAAAAGCCTCCACCACCTCTGGGTCGAACTGGGTGCCCTTGCCTTCCACAATGATGCGCACGGCGGTTTCGTGCGGCATGGCGGGCTTGTACACGCGCTTGCTGCGCAGCGCGTCATACACGTCGGCCACGCTCATGAGGCGCGCCGAAAGCGGAATTTCCTCGCCCGCTATGCCGCGCGGGTAGCCCTTGCCGTCCCAGCGTTCGTGGTGGCAATAGGCGATGTCGCTGGCGATGCGCAGAAAGGAATTTTCCCCCAAAAATTTGTCGGCAGAGGCCAGCACGGCCCGCCCGTGGGTGGTGTGAGCCTTCATGGCCTCATATTCCTCGTCGGTGAGGGGGCCAGGCTTGTGCAGCACCGTGTCGGCAATGGCCACCTTGCCCACATCGTGCAGCGGCGCGGAAAGATAGAGCCATGAAATGGCGTCCGCATCCAGTTCTTCATATTTGGGCAGATGCGCCATATAGACGGCCAGCGCCCGCACATAGTTCTGGGTGCGCTTGATGTGCGCGCCGGTTTCCGTGTCGCGCCATTCGGCCAGGCTTGCCATGGCGTGAATGGTGGCCTCCTGGGTGAGCACCAGCTGGCGGGTGCGCTCATGCACAAGATCGTTGAGGTGGTCGCGGTAGAGCTTGTATTTAAGCTGGTTGGCCACGCGGTTGCGCACCAGGGAAGAGCGGAAGGGCTTGATGATATAATCCTGCGCCCCCAGTGAAAGGCCCATGGCCTCGTCCGTTTCCTCATTCTGCGCCGTGATGAACATGATGGGGATGTCGCGGGTGGCGGGGTCGCGCCGGAGGCGGCGGCACACTTCGTACCCATCCATGCCGGGCATGATGACGTCGAGCAGAATCAGGTCGGGCAACGGGCTGCGCGCGGCCAGGCGCAGGGCGTCCGGGCCGTTTTTGGCAAACATGATGGTGTATCTGTCGCGCAGGCATTCGCCGAGAATCCGCAGGTTCTCGGGCGCGTCGTCTACCAGCAGAATACGGCTGCGTTCTTCGTTTTCAAGCAATGGGGCGGTGGCTGCCGCGCCGGTCATGACCTGCTCCGTATGCGCTCCGGCAGACGCTCGGCAAGGTGCGCGGCCATGCGGCGCACCATACGGCTTTCAGAGGCCGTTAGAACGTCGTAGGTATCGCCATGCACCGGTTCCGAATCGGCATAGATGCCCCGGGCCAGAACGGCGTCGTTCTTGTCCCTGAGGGTCCAGCGGGCTTCCAGCACGGCATCGGCGTTGAAGTTGCCGTCCAGGCGCTGCACGTCCACCAGCAACACATAATCGGCCCTGGTGTCGTCGGCGGGGGCCATCACGTTGATGCCCTCGGCAAGCAACGGCGGGGTCAGCACTTCCTGCATAACCCGGCGCACGCCGTTGGGCACGGGTTCCGCCCAGGCATGGAACTGCGAAACCACAAGCTGGGTGGCGTCGTTGACCCGGCAAACGATGTTGTTGCGGTCCAGATAGTCGGGCACGGAAACCTGCGCCACCCTAAGGTTTTTCGCGGGCAGGCTGTCGGTTTTTACAGGCTGCAGGCCGCTTTCAAGCAGATAATAGCGGGTGGGGACGCTGCGCCCACAGGCGCAAAGAAACACCAGCGACACCAACGAAAGAAAAAGGAGAGTGCGTTGCATCAGCGCGTTCCTTGCCTGCCCTTGAGCAGGGCTTCGGGGTTGCGTTCAAGCATGTTGGCCAAGGCGCGCATGGCGCGCATGGCCTCGGTGCTTTCCTTGAGAAGCCGCCGAAAATCGTTCATCGTGGGCGAATCGCGCCCCAGCACGCTTTGGGCCGATGATGTGGCCACGCGCAGCTGTTCCGCCGCTACGGCCATGCTCTGCATTGCCTCGCGAAAGGCCACCATGGTGGCGGGCAGTTCCTTTTCCACTGCGGCGCTGGCCGAGCTGAGGTTTTTGAGAACCTGCTCGGAATTGTTGCGCAACGTGCCCTCGTGCAGCAGCGAATACGTTTCCTCAAAGGTGTTGGTAAAGGCCGTGAGCGCCTTGCCCAGCTTGTCGTCGTTAAGGCCCAGGGCCAGGTTTTGCAGCACGGCGCTGAGGGAGTTGACCATCTGTTCCAGCGGCATTTGCGAAAGCGTGCTTTGCAATGTGTCTATGGGCGAGGGGATGGTGGGAATTTCCGTATCTGGCGTGGCGGAGCGAAAATTGGCCGGCGTAGCGGGATAAAAATCAAGCTCCACGCGATATTGCCCGGTGATGAGGCTTTGCAGCTGCAGGCGCGCCCGCAGGCCGCGCTGCACCATGCGGCGGATGATCTCTTGCTGAAAGGATTCCGAAGGCGAAGTCACGCCGCTGGCGCGCACAAAACTGTGCTCGTCTATGCGCACATAAACGGGAATGGTCACGTTGGAATCACGGGCATTGGCCACCAGGTTTATGCGCGTGACGCTGCCCATGGGAACGCCCCTGAACACCACGGGCGCGCCGGTGGAAAGGCCGCTGACCGAACCATCGAAATAAAGCACATATTCCAGATCGTTGCTGAAGAGGCGCCCGCCGCCAAGCAGCATGATGCCCAGAACCAGCAGGGCCAGGCCCCCCAGCACAAAAGCGCCGACTGTGGTTTTGTAGGTTTGCGAGTTCATCAGGCTTGTTCCTTCTGTGGGGTTGCCGCCGGGGAATTTTCGCTCGATTCCCCCTGCCGCCCATGCTTGCCGCCTCTGGTCAGGAAGAGCATGGCGCTATCGTCCGTGTCCGGGTTCTTAACCAGCTCGCTTGGGTTGCCGCTGGCCGTAACGGTTCTGCTTTGCGCATCCAGAAAAATGCCGTTGCGGGCTATGGTGAAGATGCTCGGCAATTCGTGCGAAACAATAACGAACGTGGTGCCCAGGCTGTCGCGCAGTTCAAGAATGAGGTCGTCCAGCAGACGGGAGCTCACAGGGTCGAGCCCCGCCGAGGGTTCGTCCAGAAAAAGAATTTGCGGGTCGAGGGCCAGGGCTCTGGCCAGCCCGGCGCGCTTGCGCATGCCGCCGCTGATTTCTGAAGGGTAGTAGTCTTCAAACCCCGCCAGCCCCGCCAGGGCCAGTTTGAGCGAAGCATGCTCCCGAATCTCATCCTCGGAAAGTTCCGTGTATTGTTGCAGGGGCAGCCCCACATTTTCCGCCAGGGTCATGGAACTCCACAGCGCCCCGCCCTGAAACAGCACGCCCGTGTTGCGCATGATGCGGCTGCGGCTTTCCTCCGTGCCGTTCCAGAAATTTTCGCCGTCATAGAGCACGGAGCCCTGCTGCGGTTCCTTGAGGCCCATCAGCACGCGCAGCAATGTGCTTTTGCCGCAGCCGGAGCCGCCCATGACCATGAAAATATCGCCCACGCGCACGTCAAAAGACACATTGCGCATAAGCACAAACGAGCCGAAGGCCACGGTGAGGTCGCGCACGCTGATGCGCGGGGCGCTGGCCGTGGCGGCGGGGATTTTGGCGGTAAATGCGGCCTGGGGCATGTCACACTCCCAGCACGTTGCAGATGACGGTGATGATGGCCGTGGCCACGATAATGCCCACGATGGCCTGCACCACGGCCGTGGTGGTGGCCTGCCCAACGGCCTGGGCGCTGCGCCCGCAGCGTATGCCCTGGTAGCACCCGGCAACGGCCACAATGGCCCCGAAAACGGTTCCGTAAATGAGGCCGATGATCAGGTGCTTGAAGGGCACCATCTGTATGGTGGCGTTGATATATTCCAGGGGGTTGAGGTTCAGCATGACGGTGCCCACCACAAAACCGCCCACTATGCCCATGAGGTCGGCATACAGCGTGAGCAGGGGAATCATGGCCATCAGGGCCAGCAGGCGCGGCAACACCAAAAAATCGTGCGGCGAGATGCCCATGGTGGAGAGGGCGTCCACTTCCTCATTCACCTGCATGGTGCCGATAAGGGCGGCATAGGCCGCGCCCACGCGGCCAGACATGACGACACCCACCATGATGGCCCCCATGACCCGCAGCATGCCAATGCCCACAAGCCCCGCCACGTATATCTGCGCGCCAAACTGGGTGAGCTGCACCGCGCCCACAAAGGCCAGAATGAGGCCAAACAGCAGGCTGGTGAGCGAAATGATGGGCAGGGCCGCCACGCCGCATTCGTGCATGGCCGCAAAAAGATCCATGGGTCGCATCTTGGCCCGGCCAAGAAAGAGCCGCCAGAGGGAAAACATGATTTCCCCAAGAAAATTGAGAAAATCTTCGATTTTGGGAGGTAGCGCGAGCACCCGTTCGCCCAGCCGGGCAACGCGCCCCAGGCTGCTTTTGCTGCGGGCGGAACCCTCTTTGGCGGGAACGGCGAAGGCCAGCTTGAGCAGGCGGTCAAGCCCTTCGGGAAGTTCGGTGTGCAGGGACAGGTTGCGCGCGTTGGCCGCTTTGACCAGCTGCACCAAAAAGACAAGCAGGCTGCTGTCCCACTGCCCCAGATCCTCGCTTTCAAGCCGCAGCTCGCGCACGCGCTGGTCCGGCAGCATGCCCAGCGCTTCGGCGGCTTCTCTGGGCCATGGCTCGTGCATGCTCCAGCGCCCACCCACGCACACGCGCAGCAGCGGTCCCTGAACAGCGGCGGTCACTTGCGGACTTGTTTCCATCACTATACTATACTCGCAGCATAACTTCTTCGCAAGCGTCCTTATCCCCAAACCTTTAGCGGATTTCCAAAACTCCAACCACCGGGCCGATATGTCGCTGAAACAACGCCTTAGCCTTGCCGATGACCCCGTCTTTCTTATGGACGGCTCCGCCTTTATCTATCGCGGTTTTTTCGCCAACAAAAACATGCAGCGCTCCGATGGCTTTCCCACCAACGCGCTTGTGGTGGTTACGCGCGTGCTGCTGCGTATCTTGCGCGAGGAACGGCCGGGGTATTTTCTTTTTGTCAAAGACGGCAAGGGCAAGAACTTTCGCCACGACCTGTTCCCGCTTTACAAGGCCAACCGTGAGGCCACGCCCGAAGACCTGGTGCGCCAGATGGACCCCATTGTGCGCATGGTGCGTGCCCTGGGCATTTCCGTTGAAATTTCGGATGGTTGCGAGGCCGACGACTGCATCGCTTCGCTGGCGGCGCGGTTTTCCCCCGTGCGCCCCGTGGTTATTGTCAGCGGTGATAAGGATCTGAAGCAGTGCCTTGGCCCCAATGTCTATATGTGGGATCCCGCCTCCAAAGAGGAAAAGTTGCTCTCCGCCGCTGATTTCACGGCTGACAGCGGTTTTTTGCCTTCGCAGTGGGCGGACGTGCAGGCGCTGGTGGGCGACACCAGCGATAATATTCCCGGCGTGCCGGGCATCGGCCCCAAGACGGCCCAGAAAATTTTTGAGATATGCCCAAGCCTTGAAGACATTCGCGATCATTTCGTTTTGCTGCCCCCCAAAATGCAGGACAAGCTGCGCGACCATCTGGAAAACATGTTTTTGTGGCGGCAGCTCACCAAACTTTCGCTTGAAATCTGCACGGCTGTGACGCTTGAGGACATGGCCGTCAAGCCTCTGGACGCCCCCCTGTGCGCCGCGATGGCCGAAGAATTCGAGCTGCACGCCCTGCGGCGCGACATGGCCGCCCTGGAACGGTTGCAGCAACGCCCGGCGGTTTTCGCGTCTTCCGCCCCGGCTGCCGCGCCTTTGGGCAATGCTCTCTCGCCTGCTCCCGCTGGTAGGCCCACGCCTGGGGCGGCATCGGCCCCTGCCGCGAAAGCACCGTCCGCGCCGCGCCCTGCCGCTGGCGCCGGGCCGCAAATGAGCCTGCTGGATGTGGCCGAAGAACCCGAAGCCCCCTTGCTGGACGATGCGGGGCAGTTGCCCCCCTGCGCCGGGCAGGAGGTTGCGGTGGTCTGGCCCGGCGGGCACGGCAAACCGCCGCATGTGGCTGTTGCGGGCAGCGATGATTTTTGCTGGACCGGTTCTTTGGAGGCGTTGTGCGCCTGGCTTGCCGGGGCGCGCCGCGTGGTGACCGCCGACCTCAAGGCGCAGCTCGTCACGGCGGCCTGCTGGAATGCCCTGCCGCTCAACGCCACGCCGCCGTTCTTTTTTGATCTGGGTCTGGCCGCCTATCTGATTAATCCCGAGGAAAGCGACTACGGCTGGCCGCGTCTGGCCGTGCGCTGGGGCGGGGCCGTGCGCGAGGGGCGCGTGGTTGGGGCCGCTGGGCTGGCTTTGGGCATTGCCGCCAGTATGGAGCACCGCCTTGAAGCGGACGGCCTGCTGGAACTTTACCGCACGCTGGAACTGCCCCTCACGCCGGTGCTGGCCCAGATGGAAGCGCGCGGAGTGGCCATTGACGCCGCCGCTTTTCAAACCTTTCTGGCCGAGGTGCAGGCCGAGATAGACAGGCTGACGGAAGCCGTTTTCGCCGCTGCGGGAACCACCTTCAACATCCGCTCGGCCCAACAGCTTGGCGAGGTGCTGTTCACAACGCTCAAGCTGCCCTCGCCGCGCAAAACCAAGGGCGGGCAGGCCTCCACCAGTCAGGAAACGCTGGAAAAGCTGGCGGAGCACCACCCGGTGGTGGAAAGCATTCTTCAATTCCGCAAGCTGGAAAAAATGCGCTCCACCTATCTGGACCCGCTGCCGCGCCTTGTGGACGCGCAGGGGCGCATACACACAACGTTTAATCAAAAGGCCACGGCCACCGGGCGTCTTTCGTCCAGCAATCCCAACCTTCAGAATATTCCCGTGCGCGGGCCGCTGGGCAAGCGCATGCGCTCGTGTTTTATCGCGGGGCCGGGGCGCGCCCTGGTTTCGGCCGACTATTCGCAGGTGGAGCTGCGCGTGCTGGCGCACATGTCGCAGGATGCGGCCCTGATTGAGGCTTTCCGCAACGGCGAGGACATTCACGCCCGCACGGCGGCCCTGGTCTATGATCTGCCGCCCGATCAGGTTAGCCCCGACCAGCGGCGCAATGCCAAAACCATCAACTTTGGCCTCATTTACGGCATGGGCGCGCAAAAGCTGGCGCAGGAACTGAAAATCACCTCCACTGAGGCCAAAAGTTTCATTGCCCGTTATTTTGAGCGGCTTACCGGCCTCAAGGCGTTTTATGAAGAGGTGGAGGCCGTGGCCAAACGGCAGGGCTATGTGACCACCCTGGGGGGGCGCAGGCGGCTGCTGCCCGACATCCATTCCGCCAATGGGCAGGCCTATGCCCTGGCCCGGCGGCAGGCCATCAATACCGTCATTCAGGGGTCGGCGGCGGACGTCATCAAGCTGGCCATGCTGGCCGTGGCGCATGATGACGAACTGCAAAAACTGGACGCGCGCCTGCTGTTGCAGGTGCATGATGAATTACTGATGGAAATGCCCGTGGATGCGGCGTCCGCTGTTGGCGCGAAGGTGGCGGCGCTTATGAGCGCTGTGCGGCCCGGCGGAAATGAGCTTTCGGTGCCTCTGGTTGTGGATTGGGGGATGGGGCAGGATTGGGGCGCTGCACACTAACCATACGCACATGGGGCGCTTTTTGCTTCTGGCTGTGTCAGACAGCCCATCTTTTGCCTGAGATACGCTTCGCCACGCTGGTTTGGAACGAGCCTGTCAGGCTGATTTAGGCAAACCCGACTTTTGCGCCCTGCAAGCGTCAGCGCCGGAATTTTGCTGCTCACGCACACAAGTACGCTGCGCGCAAAATTCCGGCGTTTCCTTTGCAGGGCACAAAACGCGTATTCTGCAAATAGCCCAACACGAGCCATCGCCTTCGCATTCGCTCCGGCGAGGTTAAGGAAGGCAACGCCACGACCAGCTTTTGATCACGGCTGGAGAAAGGCAAAAAGGCTGAGGGCCGGTGTCGGATTGCTAAATCAGGAGAGAAAGAAAGATTTGGAAGTGTTTGTTTGTTGGTGAGCCTGTCAGGCTGATTTAGGCAAACCCGACTTTTGCCCCCTGCAAGCGTCAGCGCCGGAATTTTGCTGCTCACGTACACAAGTACGCTACGCGCAAAATCCCGGCCCCACCTTGCCGCGCGCCGCGCAGGCGTCCCAAACTCCGCCAGAAGGCGGAACTCAGTGCCCGCAGGGCAGAAAAAACATCCCGTTACCGGGAGCGAAAATCCAGTGCCTAACGTGCATAAAAATTCAGAAATTATACCTAACTACCGTAAACCCTTGGGCCCAAAAACAACACATCCACCCTTCAGGTACGCTTCCAACCCGCCCGGCAGCTGAAACCGGGTGTTGCCGCGCCCTGCGCGCAACGCTTCGTCCAGAGCCAGCAACGTTCTGGCGCGGGCCTGCCCATGAACAGCGGCACGGGGCGTGTTGTCCTCGCCCGCCGCATTGCCGCCGCCATCGCCACACAGCCGGCGCACGGCCAGCAAATACAGACGCAGGCGTGCGGCAGGGGGCAGCGCGGCCAGCAAGGGCTGCGGCAGCGTCAGGCTTTGCGCAGCGGTGTTCTCAACCCAGGGGTGCGCGCGCAACGCGGCCTGGAGCGTCGCATGCCAATATTCCTCGTCCAGCCGGGCCATGCGCCAGAGGTCGTGCAGTGTGCGGTCAAGGGAGGGATTTTCTTCCCGCAGCAGGGGGAGCACATCAAGGCGCAGCCGATTGCGCTTGAAGCATCGGTTCTGGTTGCTCGCGTCTTCGCACCAGGCAAAGCCGCATTCCTCCAGCAGGGTGCGCAGGGCTTGCGGGGCCATGCCCAGCAGGGGGCGCAGCAGGTGGCGGCTGTCGTCGCGTGCGGCCATGCCGCCCAGCGCGGGCCAGCCCGTGCCCCCTGCTGG